>AGTN01080908.1_pt1 | contig 14027 bp, 18 predicted proteins | sample 314218 | NCBI WGS metagenome assembly AGTN01 (sample SAMN02954264, study PRJNA73603) | bioreactor metagenome | biome: terrestrial; feature: non-aerated bioreactor; material: poplar woody material; isolation source: poplar biomass | place: USA | collected 2006-12 | reverse complement strand
TTTCTGCCCGTAAAAACAGGAGTTTTATTAGGGGAAAGTAGTGTCTGTAAATCAATTTCATATCATTTCCCTTTTTCATTTGTTAAACACTTCTTCTATGGAAAGAATAAATAAGGCAATACTTTTTCGGGAAATACTACCCGAAGCGTAGCGAGGTGTGGAGATTTCGCGGGAAACCGCTTGCGGCTCGGTGTTGATGTTTTATTCTTGAAATATACCTTTGTTGTTCAAAGGAAATTGGGAACGTTTATTAGTTTATTCTTCTACGTTTCTTCTTTTTCTTAGGCTTTCGTAGCGGTTGTTCTTCTTCCGAATTAACATTGGAGCCAACATCTGCGACAGAAGGGAAAATTGAGAGTAAAGAGGATAATTCGTGTTGTTCGGTTGAACGTTTAGCTGGCTGGCCATTTAGCTGGCCAAACGTTTGTATATTTGTACGTACGTTTGTACCAACACTTTTGTGTGTTTCATCTGTTGTATCAACAAAAATCGATTTTTGAGGTGTTTTCAATTCCTGTTCCTGCATTTTCATTTTGTCAGGCAAACTGCCATTTTCATGGTATTACAGTATTCAAATGTTTCAGATAATTGTCGGTTGTATCCGAACAATCTATCAAAACCTTTTTCGGCATTCTCAAATAAGGTTTTACGGTCAAACCCGCCTTTGATTGCCCCTTTTTGAGTGTTGCGATGATTGGTAAATGGGCTTATTTTGATTTTATTTGATTGGTCTTTTCGGCTGACAATCAAATGACAGTGCATATTCAGTTTATTTTCGGAACGGTCGCGGTTAAAATGGATTTTGCCATAAAACTTTATATCTTCGGCAGATAATCCTTTATTGAAATTTTTGGCATATTCCGGAATAAACACTTCCCGGATATACCGTTTCATGGCTTCGGCTTGTTCTGGTTCCGTTATTCCCATTGCTTGCAGTTCCTTTTCCGATGGGCTTACGTGAATCGCATAGAATTTGGCATCGGTTTTTAAGAGTTGACCGATATTCCCATCAATGTCCTTAATCACTTGTGCCTTATATATATTATCTTCCGTTAGATTGAAGAATCCCTCGGTATAAATACCTTTCTGCATTCGTTCCATATCTTCGTGTTCCAGATAGTTTGCCAATTGACGGCTGCTTCCGGCATTGTTATATATGCCGTTAGACGGCGGTGGAAAGTCAATGTTCATCGTTATTCGAGATTGATTCGTTTGTGGATTTCAGCTTTCAGGTTCTCTTTTCGTTTGCCGTCCATCACTCCGCAAGCTGCGAGTTCGGCATAAAGCACAATCAAATCTAACAGTTTCTCATTGTCCTGTTTCAACAATTGATGCAACGAGCCGATTTGCTTTCCCTGACTGTTTATCACATTGGCATGCTTCCCGAACTGTTCGCTGATTCTTTGCAATATCGTGTTGTATTTCTCCTGATTTCGCTCTAATTGAGAAAGGATGAGTGCTTCCAACGTTTTGGCAATATTGTCGAAACGGACAGCGATGGAATGCGTTGCTCGAATCATCGGGTTTAATTGCTCTTCTTCAAAATGACGGATAAACCGGATTAAATCATCCTGCCGTTTATTGATTTTCGCCAGTTCCGCTTTTGCCGATTCCGGTGGTTCGGACGGATTAATACTTCCCTTGTCTATATATGCAAAAGTAAGTCTGACTATCTCTCCTTTCTTTAGATTATATCGCTTGCATAATTTGTCAATTAGCCGATTGGTGGATTTATCAATTCCTATGGAAGTTAATGCCGATTTCTGCTTATTAGATTCCATTTTATAACTATTTTATGATGATTTTAAATATAAAATATTGATTGTTAGATGTTTGAAGAATGTGCTTATATGGATGTTTATAAAAGCGCATTCTTCTATTTTGCTGATTAACAGCAAGTACCTCGTAGAGCAAGAGGGAAGAACAGGACTTGTCCAGTTCCCTCTTGCTACATTGCTCTTCGGGAAGAGCCGTTGAAAAATGACGCGATCCATATTACAAGCGTTATTCTATTTTCTTCGACTTTCGCCTGACAAGGAGATAAAGTTAAACATTGTTTTGAGCCGGTCGCCAATCATTCCTCCATAAAATTCATCGGACGAAAGTGTGGTCAGTGTAAAATTGGTTGTTCCGTGAGTAAGTGTTCCTATTTCACTTCTTAAACTCAACAGTTCTGATATGGGGCGTGTAATATTGCCGTAATCCATAACCGTTTTGGATTCCCTGCCAAATTCATCAATAATTAGCGGTCGTCGCACAAATGCACTAATCGATTGCGTTCTTATTTGCTCCTGCAATTCTACGGATTTGATAAACGTGAGTAATGGATAGTTCAGTCCGAATTGCCTTATAATGTGATTGTGAAGTAGCGAATATGTTTCAAGGATAACGGTTTTACCACATCCATACTTCCCTTGCAACATGATACCTTTATTCAAATCACCCTCAAAAGATGGGCTGTCGGTTGCATAAAAATAGAGTTGCTTTATTATGGGTTCATTATTTTCATCTACGATAAAGGTTCTGTTCGTCCACTCGCCAAAAGTTGGCTGATAAATTAAACAGATTCATTTCCTTATGCCTTTGAAGCGTTTCCTGTAGTCCGTTTCGGATTCGGATTCAATTTCTTGTAAGGTTTTCTTTTTGCCTTTGGAAATCCAGTCCAATAACTCATCTTCAAAAAAATAGAGTTTCTTGCCGTTTTTATAACAGGGGAGTAACCTCTTGTGGACAAGAGCATACACGGTGGGTTTGGCTTTGCCGATTATTCGGCAAGCGTCTTCAATTCCTAACGGAACTCGTTTTTGAGGAACAATAGGTGTTTGCCCCTTTTCTACTAAAGATTTAATTTCAGCCACCTCTCTGACCAAATGCGCAACTGTTTTGGCAGGTTTTCAAAAGAAATTTTATTTACTTCCATAACTATCGTTTGTAATTCTATTCAATTGCAGAACCCGTTAACGACAAAAAGACAGGAACAATTGCCCCTGTCTTCTACTTTACGCTGCATGAATTTACTTATCCGAATACAAACCAACGCGATTTCCTTCGCAATCAATAAAAACAGAGAAATAGCCACGCCCTTCCGCTTCTATCTTAGTTTTTGGAATAAGAATTTTTCCTCCAAGTGTTGAGATTGACTGGGTTGCTTTTTCTATGCTTTCCACATTCAGACTCACCAGAACTCCATTTTCGGAAGGTAAGAAACTGTTGTCCGCTGCCCATGAAATGGCTCCTATACATAAACCATACTCTTTGGGGAAGAATGCCATTTTCTCATGCCCGTAATCCATTGCTGTAAGTTTGGCATTCAGAATTGTTTCGTAAAATTGAATTGCTCTGTTGAAGTCAACAGCAGGAATCTCGAAAAATGCTACTAATGTTTTCATTGTTTATTGAATTTATATGTTTGACAATGCAAAAGTAGCCTAAGCAGAAACGCCGAAATTGTAAAAAAGGGACAATCAGGAGAAATAGTCGGAATGTGGAGGACCGGCTGCCAGATATTCGGTCGGGGTATAACCCGACAGTGCTTTGAACTCTTTATTCAAATGTGACTGGTCGTAATATCCGCATTCGTAAGCCAAAGCGGTCAGATTGAATTGCTGTTGATTTTCAAGAATATGCAATGTCCGCTGAAAACGGATTGTCCGGGAGAACTCTTTTGGATTGGCTCCCACGTGCTCGGAGAAGATACGGTTAAACTGTTTCGTACTCAGACAGGCAGCATCGGCAAGTATGGCTACATTCGTTTGTCCTGAATTGATTAAGCGAATGGTTGTTTCTATTCGTTTCAGATTATATTCGGCCAGATTGCGAAGTCGCTTCAAAAGAAATTGCTCGATCAACAGAATGCACATCAGGTCGTCTTCGTTGCTTGTCAACAAATTTTCTAATGCAGATAGTTCACGGTCTTCCAAATCGCCTGCCGTCAGGCGCAAACCGCTTGTTTTAATTATCGGTAGATTGAAGAACGCCCGCACTCCGGCAGGACGAAAAACAATGGAAATCATATTAACCTGTCCTGCATACTTCAAGTCGGCGTATGTTTTCTCATGCCCGGCGAGAAATGCACGAGGGTGGAATTCATCCTCATGAACAGACAACAAGCGGTCGCCTCGGTGGAATATCAGGTTCATCATTCCCGTTGGTACAGTCCGTACCAATGTGGCGGAATCGCTAGCGGTTTTCAGCAGCCAGTAATTCTTTATGTATGGTACAAGTAGTGGAGTGGGTTGTATGATACTGAATTCTTCCATTTATCCAAATATTGAATATCCCGACAAAGATACGATATCTGTCGGGATAGGTAATTGTAAATATGGGACATTCTTCTTTTACAGTATCTTTGTATTTCTCGTGCAGCGGACGTTCGGAATAGAATAAAGCACGTTTCCGATGAGGTCTTTTAATATCATATCATATTATTTCCTTTATTCTCTAATTATCACATAACACTCATTGTCCAAAACAACTCCGTCATAACGTTCTTCAGCAAGACGAAACAATCCTTCGTATTGGAATCCGCACTTTTCCAATACACGCTTTGATCTTTTGTTGAAAGGATAACAATAGGCAGAAACCAAATTGAGATTTAATTCCACAAAACCGTAGTGTATTATAGCTTGCGCGGCTTCAGTAGTATAACCTTTGCCCCAAAACTCTTCACCAATAGCATATCCAAGCATACGTGCTTTGTTGTTCTGTCTTTTAGGATCATCTATAAGACCAATTGTGCCTAATAGCTTTCCGGTTTCTTTCGATTCTATTCCATACACATTTTCTTTTCCCAGAAAAATAATTCCCATTATCTCCCGGGTTTCTTCAATGTTGGCATGAGCTTTCCAACCTGCATTTATCCCAACATTCTCATTTTTGCTGTATGCAAATATATCTTCAGCATCATCTTCTGTTATCGGGCGGAGAATTAAGCGATCAGTTTCTATTGTTTTCATATATGTTTAATCTCTTTTCCAGCGTTTCAAAGTTGACAAAAACTCTCTCAATATCGGACGTGCTTCGTCCAGAGTGAAATTATTTCCTGTTTCTTCATTCCAATGGTCGAGATATTTCAGGTTGGTTTCCAACATTTCATCCATTGTTACATCACGGGTAAACGCTCCGTTCTGATAGCAATAGTGGCAATACTCCATGTTTTTAGCACCTTCGACATTTGTACCGAAATCTTTTGCGGTCTTCATATTCATACCGCAACTTTGACAAATTTGTTCTTCCATGATATTCAATATTTATACTGATTTATAATCTGTAAATCCCAATCTGTTTGCCGAAGGATCTGTAAACTCCACAGCCCAACCTGTACGGATACGGAATGGTTCGGAGAGGAATATGACGCCTTTGGCTTTTAGTTTTTCATAAACAGCTTTTACATCTTCCACTTCTATCCAAATGGTCGGTATGGTGTTTGGCATCTTAGTTTTATCTTTCAGAATAATTGCAGGTTCTTCATTACCCACTTTAAAGGCTACCATTCCCTGCTCGGCAAACTCAAATTTCTTTTCCAATCCTAATACTTCGGAATAGAACCTGACACTTTCCTGATAGTTATTGGCGGGAAAGAAGAAATTGTCATAGTTCTTGATTGCTGTTGGTTCAACTGTATCTTCTGTTATGGTCAAGATATTCCCGTTGTTGTCGAAGATAGCAAACTCATCTGCTCCATAGAATGTTTTGTGCATCTCTCTGGCGATAAGCTCAGTTCCCTGAAGTTTCTCGTATAAGCCGAGCATCCCTTTCATTTTTACATAGAGAGTGATTGAGCCTAATATGGGACGATCGGCTAACTGTGGGTATTCTTCAATTAGGTTACCCATTTCCTGAAACATAAGCGTTGCTCCACCATTGGCAACCATTGCCCATTGCAAACCTCCATTCGGAGAAGGTACACTCATAATCGAATTGAAACCTAAGGTCTCGGTGTAGAAGCGGACGGTTTCATCTACGCTTTTTACTCCAATATTAGGGGATAGTGTTTGATATTCCATGATTTCCATTGTTTTACCTGCAAAAATAGGTAATCTATTCAACGTGCCTTGTGTAAAAATCCGATATTTTCATGTCACTTCATTAGGTAACGTTCCTCCGAACTCTTTGAAATCCTTTATTAAGTGCGAATGGTCGTAATATCCACAGTCGATAGCAACATTATATAGACTATTCGTTGAACTACTTCGCAGATAATTGACGGAGTTCTTGAATTTGATAATCCTGCTGAACAATTTAGGAGAAATGCCAATCGCATTTTTAAAAGTACGTTCAAACTGCCGTTTACTCAAGCAAACTTCTTGAGCAACTTGTTTAATCGAAATCAATCCATTGCCATTGCGAATATAATCGACTGCGAACTCACAACGCCATCGGACACCCAATAGGTCTCTATCAGGTGCAGTAATCGTATATCGGTTGGATATTCTTGATACATTTATCCTAAATCAATTCTCTGATATCATTGATGTGCAAATTCAAATGTGAAGGGTAGCCTTTTATCATATCAGCCAACGTTACTTTTATGCCTTCAAAATCATTCCAATAATTATTCAGTTTTGATTTGTCCACAGCTTCAATCAAGTGAATGATATGCAAGTTGAAAAATTTCCATAATTGAACCAGATCCTTCCAATCGGCATGTTGATAATCCTGAATTGCAATCCAACGGTCATTGTCCTGCGTATAATCAGGAAAAACCAAGTTCTCGTTGTATTGCAAGCGGATCATCCGTTGATGATTGTTGGAAGCCGAATCTACCAAATGACCGAGTAATTGTTTAACCGTCCGGTTTTGATGATTCTGCCTTTCAGTTATTACATCTTCAGGCAAAAGAAGTAACTTCTGTTCCCACTCGTCTATTACATTCTTAATCTCGTTTGTATAAATACTCAGATCTATATTTTCCATATCTTTAAAATTGACTTATTTCGGACTAAATCCGTTTGTGTAAAACTGATAACTCTCTTCGATATTTTCCGGCGTATCAGCTTCCAGCGCATAAAGTATTTCACGACAAAACTCCAATGCAGCAGTTCCGTTGGCGGTTACTATATTTCCATCTCTTACCGCTTGCTTGTTAATATAATTACTTTCACCTGTGTATTTCCCTCCTGCATACTGCTTTATGTAATCAAGCCCATTGCTTGTATGTTTCACATTATTGAGAATCCCTTGCATGCCAAGGAAAACCGAAGCATTGCATATTCCGGCAACCAATTTGTTTTCTTTAACTGCCTTTTCAACCAACGGAACTACTTGTGGCGTTTCGGGCGAAAACCAACTCATGCCGCCAATCAACACTAATCCGGCATAATCTTCCGGCAGTTCGTTTTTACCATAATCCGGCAACACCTTGAATCCTCCGATAGAGGTTATAGGCTCTTTATTTACAGATAAAGTCTTTACTGTGTATTTAATTGGACTTCCGGGTTTAACTCCCGTATTCAGACTGGTGGCGATATAGGCTCCTTCCCAGTCGGCAAACTCCTTTAAGAGGACGAAAATTACTTCTTGTTTATTCATTGTGACAGTATAACTATTCTTTATTTACTCTACCGGGACATAAATCTCTGTTTTCAATTTCTCCGGCTCAGTTCTATCAGGGTGATTGAGGTATTTCTCAAAGCAATGATAATCTCTTAGCAACAAACCATTCTCCGGCAACAGTTTTGCGTAAATTTCATTATAAACAGCATCCAGATTGCTGTACGCACCCTGATAAAGAAACAGGGCAAATTTACCGCTTTTTATCTGTTTTACACCGATATCGCCTTGTGGTTTTGCATCCTTCTTTATGACAAGACAAATGTCCGTTCGTAACTTATCCATTTCAGTTACATGAGGGTCGTCATGATAAATAGCAAGGTGTTCTATTCCGGCTGAAAAAAGTTTGTGTTCTTTTACATATTGCCACAAACGTTGCCATGAACCGCCAAAATCCAGATTCCCGTATTTTCCTGTCAGTTTAATATAAATGACTTGTTTTGCAGGAATATCTACTATTTTCGGGCCTTTTATCTTTAGTTCTATATCTTTCTTTTCTGTTTTCATAATCGTAAATTTCTTGTTGGCACGGTATTCCGTAGGTGAAATTCCGTATTTTTGTTTAAATGCTTTTGAAAGTGAAGTCGGAATATCGTAACCTGCACGAAAAGCTATTTCGGAAACAGGCAAATCGGTATAACGAATCAGTTTGGCGGCGGTTTCCAATCGTATCCGCGTGATATAAGCACCAATGGGTTCGCCCATAAATGCGCGTGTTATGCGGTGAAAATGATAAGGCGAAAAGCAGCTCATTTCAGACAGTTTTGCTAAATCAATCGGTTTGTCCAAATGATTGTTGATATACTCGGTTATAATATTGATTTGCTTCCGATATGCTTGGGTGGTCGAAATTCGTTGTCGCATAATTTCTCTATTTTATAATCCCAGATATTTCATGACTTCCTCCGCATGTTCTCTGCAATAGGCTTGCGTGAACGCAATAAATGGGATAAATACCAATACACTTGTCAATAATCCGTTTCCTAACGCTTTGTAATCTCTGTTTTTTAGAATTACCCACAAACCCATCGCCATATTGAGCGTCATTACCGTATGCGAAAACTGGGTGAGGAGGTCGATTCCGCTGCTCCACGGAAAAACAAATAAGCCCATTGTTCCGAAAAACATCATAGGCACAACTGCTATTGAGAGCCACATCCGATTTTGAGTATGAAAAAAAAGCACCAATCCGAGCAGATAAGCCAGACTTGAAGGTGCACAGGCATTGAAAACAATCCATTGCACGACACTCACTTTGGCAATTCCCAAGAAATACCAAGTGCTGTTCACAATGGTCAGCAAAAGGATTGACGCTAAAATAATACTTACGATACGTTCTGTTTTTGTCATAATCTTTACAGTTTAATTGATTTACGGTAAAGGTATGACGCTGACAGCATTCGGGCATTTCCTATCTTGCTAACTTGAAATATTCCTTCTCTTCATTGTAAACAAAACCATTCGATAAAAGAGCTTTGCACGAAGCTATATTCTCATTTTCGGGTTGGACTATAATCTCGGCTTCCGGATTTTGCTCTTTAATTTTGCCAATCAATAGTTTCACGATTGCTTTTCCGTAACCTTTTCCCAGATATTCTTCTTCGCCGATAAGGTAATCAAGACTGAAAATCTTATTCGATTCATCTATGGAATACCAATCTTCTTGTGCGTCGAAACAATCGTAATATTGGCAAAAGCCGATTGGCTTGTTATCCTTCAAAACCATAAAATGATTCAGGAAGCAGAAACTACCGTTTCTTTCTCTGATTTCCATCAACCAATCTTCGGCATCGTGATACCATTTCAGTATATGTTCTTTATGCAGCCAAATTCCGATTTGTTGAATATCGTTGTCTTCAACGTGTTTTAATGTTAGTATCATATTTGTTTTTCTAGTTATTCCTCAAATACCGCTTAAGCAATGTCCTCATAATAATTTTGTGAAATGGTTTTACAGGAAAAAAGTAAACCCGTCCCCAGAAATTGTTATAATGCACCAATGTAATGAGCGAAATGGTGTTCTTCGATTTATCTTTCAGAATCGAACCTCTAAAATTTAAGTGCGTATCATCTTCGCCCATTATTATTTCATCTTCGCGGTTCTCTATCAATTTAAAAAAGGATTCTTGTTCCGAAGAATTTTTATCTGTCTTCAATCCGAATATTCCAACTATTGCATTTCTCAACTTAAATAACGCAATAACCCATTGGGGTAATTCCATTAAATCCTTGGAAATTTCCTCCGCGCTTTTATCGGTTTGCTTCTTTATCAGATAGATATCGTAATAATCTATATCGTCAAATCCGTTGGCAATCGTAGAATTTGTAGGAATTATTGTTGATTTTATTCCTTTCTTCATGATATACGTATTAAAGGCTTAAATGTAAAATCGGATAATCTTTGCCCATTGAATCTTTCTCTGAACGACCGATATGTTTATAAAGTGCGATTGCTTCCGGCACGGAAATATATAAGCGGTCAGCAGATATTTTATCTACAAACGCTTTCTGTTCTTCTTCTTTCTTTTGCTGAGCTTTCTTCTTGCGATAAGCAGCATTACCACAAGTTTTAGAACAATAAATGGACTCTACCGTTTTGGGAACAAATGATTTTCCGCACACTGCACATTCTTTTTCTATCTTATTCATCGCCATCTTTATCGCTATTTAAGCACTCATTAGTATTCATAAGTGCTCATAAGTTCCACTTCATCGTTAATTAAGTTCCGTCACAAATATGGTACAAATATATGGTAAAAAACAATGTACAAATATTATTTTCAATAATTATAAAAAACAAAAACCGCAGTAAATCATATGTTTACTGCGGTTTGATGATATTTGAAAATCGTTTTTAATCGACCTTATTTCACTTCCTCGAAATCCACATCGGTTACATCGTCGGCGGATTGATTGTTGTCCTGTGACGACTGTTGTCCTTCTCCGGCTCCGGACTGAGCGCCGGCCTGGGCGTTGGTTGCGTTGTACATATCCTGCGATGCGGCCTGGAAGGTTGTGTTCAGCTCGTTAGTGGCAGCGTCGATGCCATCCAGATTCTGTGCCTTGTGGGCTTCTTTCAGCTTATTGAGTGCAGCTTCGATCGGTGCTTTTTTGTCGGCAGGGATCTTGTCGCCCAGTTCTTTCAACTGCTTTTCCGTCTGGAAAATAGTTGAGTCTGCCTGATTCAGCTTATCGATGCGTTCTTTTTCTTTCTTGTCGGCCTCGGCATTGGCGGCAGCTTCTTCTTTCATTCGTTTGATTTCATCGTCGCTCAAACCGGAAGATGCTTCAATGCGGATCTTTTGTTCCTTGCTCGTAGCTTTATCTTTGGCTGATACGTTCAGAATACCGTTTGCATCGATATCGAAAGTTACTTCAATCTGAGGTATTCCGCGAGGAGAGGGTGGAATGCCGTCCAGGTTGAATACGCCGATTTGTTTGTTGTCGCGTGCCATGGCTCGCTCACCCTGCAGTACGTTGATTTGGACGGACGGCTGGTTATCGCTTGCGGTAGAGAACGTTTCGCTCTTCTTGGTAGGAATGGTAGTGTTTGCATCGATGAGCTTGGTCATCACGCCTCCCAATGTTTCAATTCCAAGAGAGAGTGGAGTCACATCGAGCAGGAGAACGTCTTTCACCTCTCCGGTTAAAACGGCTCCCTGTATAGCTGCACCAATAGCAACTACCTCATCGGGGTTCACTCCCTTGTGCGGTTTTTTCCCGAAGAATTTTTCTACCAACGCCTGAACGGCTGGGATACGGGTTGAACCACCCACGAGAATTACTTCGTCGATATCGGAGTTGGATAATCCGGCATCTTTCATTGACGTTTGGCAGGGTGCCATACATTTCTGCAACAGATCATCAATCAGTTGTTCAAATTTAGCGCGTGTGAGGGTTTTCACCAAATGCTTAGGAATTCCGTTCACCGGCATAATATACGGAAGGTTTATTTCGGTAGTGGTGGCGCTTGAAAGTTCAATTTTTGCTTTCTCGGCCGCTTCTTTCAGTCGTTGAAGAGCCATCGGGTCTTTGCGAAGGTCTATCCCTTCATCTTTTATAAATTCTTCAGCCAACCAATCGATAATGCGGTGGTCGAAGTCGTCTCCCCCAAGGTGCGTATTGCCGTTGGTAGATTTTACCTCGAAAACGCCGTCACCCAATTCCAGAATAGAAATATCAAATGTACCTCCACCGAGGTCAAACACGGCTATCTTGGAATCTTTGTTTTGTTTGTCCAGCCCGTAAGCCAATGCAGCAGCAGTCGGCTCGTTCACGATACGGCGAACGGTCAGTCCTGCAATCTCTCCGGCTTCTTTGGTCGCTTGACGCTGTGCGTCGCTAAAATATGCCGGCACGGTTATCACGGCCTCTTTCACTTCCTGTCCGAGGTGATCTTCGGCCGTTTTTTTCATTTTCTGTAAAACGATAGCCGATATCTCCTGCGGTGAATATAGATGTCCGTTGATATCAACACGGGGTGTATTGTTGTCGCCGCGGACTACCTTGTAGGGTACGCGGCCGATTTCTTTCTGCATCCGGTCGAACGTTTCTCCCATGAATGTTTTGATGGAAGAGATGGTGTTGTTGGGGTTAGTGATGGCCTGACGTTTGGCAGGATCACCTACTTTGCGTTCACCGTTTTCCATGAAAGCCACCACAGAAGGTGTCGTACGTTTGCCTTCGTTATTAGGGATTACAACGGGTTCGTTGCCTTCCATTACGGCTACGCACGAATTAGTTGTTCCTAAGTCTATTCCGATTATTTTTCCCATAGTTTGTATCTGTTTATTTTATATGTTTCTGTTCATTATCTGTCATTATATCTATCCATTGAAAGCCGGCGTGCATTTAATGTATCTGTCTTTTCTCGCTCCTACGCTTGTAACCGTCATCCGCTAAAATTGATTATGCGTACCGCATATATACTTTCACACTATTTCTTTCTCAAATGTTATGCCAAAATTTATCGATAGGGACATTCTGCCAATATGTCGGATTTATTTTTATACTGAATTCGTAATTTCTTTTCCAAAATCCCATCGTTCCAAAAGATTTTTCTATCTTTGAAAGAAAAGTCAGAGGCGAAAAATACGAGTTTGTCGTCGGATATCTCCGCTCTCGCTTAATGAAATAGTTCTCGCGAAGGCATACTCTAAATGAATGTAGCTTCTATTCATCGTTTATCGAAAAAGTTTTCGTAACTGAATAAAACAAACAGATATTTAATATTGAATGTCATCTTGCCCGTAAATAGCTGCCCGTAAATAACATGTCGGAAGGTGGTGGAAAGTTTCCACGGCCTAATGATATAAAAAGATTTTAAAAATTCTAAGCCCTCATAACCTATGTATACACAACAAGATCTGGATCTACTGCGAGAAAAAGAGATCACGCAGGATCACATTGACACCCAATTACATTATTTCAACACCGGATTCCCCTTTTTACCTATCGTGACTGCCGCTTCAGTGGGAAATGGTATTGTAAAAGTGAGTGAGGAAGAGGAGAAACTCTATCTGGAAGCGTGGCGTGATTTTTTAAAAGGCGGCAAAACGGTCACTAAATTTGTTCCGGCATCAGGGGCAGCCAGCCGCATGTTTAAAGATCTGTTCGCTTTTCTGGATGCTGATTATGACGTACCAACCACGGTCTTTGAAAAAACGTTTTTCAGCCAGATTCAAAAGTTTGCTTTTTTCGGCACACTGGATGAAACCTGTAAAGAGATGTTCGGTAAAGATGCAAAAGAACTGTGTGAGGACGGGAAATATAAAGAGGTCGTTACTGCGTTGCTTCACCCTGAAGGACTGGATTATGGAAGTTTACCCAAAGGGTTGCTTCTTTTCCACACCTATCCCGAGGGAAACCGTACGCCCGTGGGCGAACATCTTACGGAAGGGACGTTGTATGCCAAAAACAGTGACGGCGAAGTAAATGTTCATTTCACCGTATCGGCGGAGCATAAGCAGTTGTTTGAACTGCTGGTGGCTGCCAGGAGGCTGAATTATGAGTTCAAACTGGATGCTGCTTTTATTGTCTCGTACAGCATTCAAAAATCGAGTACCGACACCATTGCGGTGGATATGAACAATGAACCGTTCCGTGAAGAAGACGGGACGTTGCTGTTCCGTCCGGGAGGGCACGGTGCGTTGATTGAAAACCTGAATGATATCGATTCCGACATTATTTTCATTAAAAATATCGACAATGTAGTTCCTGACAGGTTAAAGGAGAATGAAGCGCATTATAAACGATTGCTGGGAGGGATTTTAGTTACCATGCAGCAACGTGCTTTCGGTTACCTGAAAAAACTGGAATCGGAAAACGCCACTGCGGAAGACGTAGCGGAAATAGTGGCTTTCATCGAAAATGAGCTGTGTATTTCTCCTCCGGAGGAATTTACCGATGATGATTCGTTGAAAAAATATTTGTGCAAAAACTGGACCGTCCTTTCCGTGTTTGCGGGATGGTGAAAA
>AGTN01513587.1_pt1 | contig 14037 bp, 18 predicted proteins | sample 314218 | NCBI WGS metagenome assembly AGTN01 (sample SAMN02954264, study PRJNA73603) | bioreactor metagenome | biome: terrestrial; feature: non-aerated bioreactor; material: poplar woody material; isolation source: poplar biomass | place: USA | collected 2006-12 | reverse complement strand
AACAAACGGGTAAGGTTGCTTTACGTATTAACTACATTCCAGTTATTTATATAATGCTGCGGTGGAGGATGGGGATGATGGAGCATAGAACTATTAAATCCGCGAATGGAGTGACACATTACTGGATTGCAAAAAAAGAGGATGCCAATGCGAAAAGCATTGTGTTTACCCATGGATTGACGGCAAATCATATGATGTTTGAAAAACAAGTAGAGTATTTTTCCGAGCAGCATACTGTTATTACTTGGGATGTTCCCTTACATGGTGAATCTCGTCCGTACACCAATTTTTCTTATGAAAATACTGCAAAGGAGTTGCGGGCAATACTTGCAGCCGAACATATTGGGGAAGTAGTGTTGGTGGGAATGTCTATGGGCGGTTATCCCAGTCAGGAATTTGCTATTCGGTATCCCGAAATGGTTTTAGGCTTTGTTGCCCTTGATACCACCCCGTATGGACTTGATTATTATTCAAAATCAGACCAATGGTGGTTAAGACAGGTTGAATCGATGGCAAAATGGTTTCCTGATAAACTGTTGCGAAAGAGCATGTCAAAGTCTGTATCAAAAACGCAATACTCATATAATCTAATGCTGGAAATGTTAAAGCCATTAAGCAAATTAGAAATCTGTGAACAAATGGGGATCGCTTACGGTGGTTTTCTAAAAGAAAACAGGGATGCTAAGTTTGATTTCCCTGTTCTGATTTTGCTTGGAGAATACGATACAACGGGAAAAGTAAAACAGTATTGTATAGCATGGTCAAAAAAAGAAGGATACCCATTGCATATCATAACTAACGCCGCCCATTTTTCAAATGGAGATAATCCCGCTGAGGTAAACAGTGAAATTGATAATTTTATATGTCAATTTTGAGCATAATGCGAAGTCTTATAATGTATCGCGTAAAAAGAATGACGGGCAGACTGTTTTCACAATCTGCCCGTAAACTTGCCCTACACAATCACAATGTTTCGTCTCCCGGGCGGGTCGTCATTAACTTATACAACCGGGTATTTCTGGGGAATTTATTGACAAACGGCACAAGCGAGCTGCCGTACTTGATAAGCCCGCAGCCCGCATCGGCATTGGTGATATAGCTCATCTGCTCGTTTGAAATGCTCAGGAGCTTCGCCAGCTTTTGCCGGTCAGAAGCGGCCTGATTGAGCATAACGATAAATTCGCTGTTGCTGAGTATGCTGCTTGCCAGCACGGAATCCAAAAGATACTCAACATTCTGAGTAATGCCCGTGGGATAAGCGTTGCGCTTTCTGAACCTGCGCCAAGCGGAATTAAAGAAATTCCCACTATATTCGTTTTCAAATACAACATGAAATTCATCGAGGAAAATATGCGTCCGCTTGCCGTTGCGCCAATTCTCCGTCACTCGGTTGATCATCGCGTCGGTAATGACCAGAAGTCCCATTGTCTTTAGCTGCTTTCCCAAATCCATGATGTCGTACACCACCATGCGGTTTTGCACATCTACATTGGTTGGATGCGCAAAAGCGTTCAGGCTACCGCTGGTAAACAGTTCGAGGGACAACGCAAGCTCACGCGCTTCCGGCTCATCCTGCGAAAGCAGCTTTTCACGCAGGACACAGAGCGTTGGCAGTTCACCGCCCCTTTGGTAATCGGCGTAAACCGCCGCCGTGCAGCGGTCAATAATACTCTTTTCTTTTGCGCCAAGTCCCTTCTTATCAAGCTGTTCAAACAGGGACAAGACAAACTCCGACTTGTCGATTACGGGATTGCTGCCGTCACCGTAGCCCTCCACCATATCAAGAGCGTTAATATGGTCACGGCTCCCCGCAGCAATGCGGATCACCTCGCCGCCCATCGCATTAATAAGGGAGGCATACTCGCGCTCCGGGTCGCAGATCAGAATATCGTCCTCGGTGGCAAGAGCAAGGAAGGCAATCAATTCTTTTGCAGAAAAGGATTTGCCACTGCCCGGAACGCCAAGCAGAAAAGCGTTGGCATTGAGCAGTTTTGCTTTATTGCACATAATCAGGTTGTGGGAAATGGCATTCTCTCCGAAGTAGATGCCGCCTGTATCCATGATCTCCTGTACCCGGAATGGAATCAAAACCGCAAGGCTTTCAGTGGTCAGGGTACGCAGGGCATCAATTTTCCGCAGGCCGATGGGCATAGCGGTGTTTAAGCCGTCCATCTGTTGGTATTTCAGCGTGGCGAATTGGCACAGATGCTTCCGTGTCGTGGTAAGCAATGTGTCGGTGTCGGAATCAAGCTGTTCCAGCGTGTCGGCGGTATGAACGAGGGTGAGTACGGCAAACATCATCCGCTGGTCACGGGTGGTCAGATCGTCCAGAAATTCTTTGCTTTCTTTGCGCTGCTGTTCCATATCATACGGCACAACCGCCGAATAATTGTTGTTCTGATTTTGCTTGCGCTGCCAATTGGTGATGTTGGTTTCCACGCCGAGCAGACGGTTTTCCACCTCGCGTACCGCTTCGTCTGTGGGAATAGGAATAACGTCAATGCTCATCATCAGGTTGCGGTTAAGGTCGGTAAGCTCGGCAATCATACTATCCTTGATATAGGAAGCGTACTCGCGCAAGAACAGTACACGCCCATACCTACTGCCCATCTTGAAATGGTCTTTTTCAAACTCCAGCGTATCCGGGCATATGAAGTCTTTGAAATCATGCCCCTTACGCATCGTTTCCGACAGTTCAAAACGAAATTCCGTTTCTTCGCCTGTGCGGTAGAAATCATGGAGGATACGCAGTTTCTCCGTCGCGTCAAGCTCCGTGCATTTTGAACCAAGCCGTGCAAAGTGGGAGATGATGTCGGCGCTGACGCGGGCGAAATACACCCTTGCTTCCTCGACACTTCTTTTGAAAATCGAGATAATCACAAACTTTTCCTGTATGATACTGTTTGCGCCCGTTGCCTTTTCAAGCAGCATTTTATTGTACTCTTTACGGTAAATATCCAGACCGTCATCCTTGTACGGAATTAGGATAGCCTTTTCAAAATCCGCTTTGTTCAAGCGGCGGTTAACGATGGTGATTTTAGTTGTCGCACCGCTATCAAAGGAATTAAGCAGTTCGCTATATTCCAAGAACATGGCTTCCTTGTCCTCGCGGGATGCGACGGCATAATTGATGTCGGTAAACTTATAGGTTTTGGCATACTTGTTTTTACCCACAAGAAAAATGCCATCCTCCCAAATGGCTTGAATGGGGATGGCCTGTTGGACGCTTTTCGGGACGTTGAATTTTTCCTTGTCCTGACTGAACAGATTTCTAAGCGTTTTAATCATGGCGTTTCATAGCCTCCTTTTGATGGGATTCAATAGAGCCTTTCAAAACCTCGTAATAGATGTTTGTCGGGTGAAAGGTCAGGCGCTTGGGTAACAGGAATTCCGATTTTATCCACGCCCAAATGAATTTTTCCGCCGTCATGCCGTGGTACTTGATGAAGCCGAGCGCCGCAAAGGGGGCGGCGCCCAAAATGCACATCCACGACACGGTTTCCATTCCGACATACGGACGGATGAAAAAATACAGTCCTACGGCGACAGCGCAAGCGCATATAGAAAAAACGAACTGCCGCAAAGACAGTCCGAAAAACATGGATTCGGTATAATCCCGAATTTCCCGATTGATTTTTACTTCCAATGAAATGACACCTCGCTTTTTATAGATTTGCGTTCCATGATATAATGGGAACAAACAGATTAGATTGAAAGGAGCGGTCATATGCTAATTGCAGCAATTCTTTCCCTCTGCGTTTCAGCAGGGTTGCTCATTCTCTCTTTCATATTCAGGGTGGCCGGAAAGCTCCGGCTCGGTATCCCGCTTATTTATCTGCTCGCCGCTGTGGTCAGCACCTTTTTTACCCGATGGACAACGGAACATGAGCCATTAGTCTTAATGGGATTGTATATCCTCATCGGCCTGACTGTATTAAGCTGGATTGTCTCGCTTGTAAAGGCGATACGGCGCAAACGGGAAGAAAAACACTTTGAAGATGATGCCGCGTGGCAGATTCGGCGGGCAAGGGAGATGGGAATATCCCTCACAAGCGTCCGGTTTGATGAAAACGGATCACTGCTTCACCCTGAAACAGGAGAGCCGATTGTCTACGGGGAGGGCGTTAAATTCAGGGACATATAAGGATGCCGGATTTGTATACCCGGTATCCTTTTTATATTCCCATCACTTCATGGATAGCTTTGTCTGTCGTTTTTATCTCGCCCCGGTATCTCGCTGTGGCGTTTTCGGCTGCAAATCCGTTGGCTTCCTTCCGTCCAACGGCTTAACAAAATCCACGTAGTTCACCGCATAAATGGCGTTGCGGTTAAGTTGCCTTTGATAAGCATCATTGGTATGCGAATATACGAATCCGGCGTGTCGTAATATATTGTGTTTTTCTTTATCCGGTCTTTCGTCAAAGATCAGTTGCAGGCGGTTTAATTCCGTATTAGCAACGGCCTCGCCGCCCTCAAACTTCCATCCCACAAAGCCGACTTCGCGGTTGCGTGTAATTTCCGCAATCCGAGTTTGCAGGCGCTTAATCTCTGCGTTGTTGCTGGATAACTCATAGGATGGGAACGGCTGTTTATCCCAAGAATAAGCGCGCTCTACGCGGACATCCAGTTTCGCCGCCGTAGCATCCGACATTTCGGGAAAACCTTTACAGCTTCCACGTTTGCGGTAATATGCGTTGACCTCTCTCATATGCTTCTGCAATTTTTTGGCAGGCTTCCAGTTTTTCAGTCAGCTTTTCAATCGCCTGCGGATCGCTGCTGGAGATTGCGTTGTTATAACTCATTTTGTTTCCTCCAAATCAATTTTTATTTTATAGCCCCATCATTTCACGCACTACGCGGTCAGCCATCTTCACAGCACCGACTAACACCAACATATTAAAGATCAATTCACCCACATAGCTCCAAACCTGTGTGACCGCCGCCGCGTCGGGATTGACTGCCGGAGGCGAAGTAGCAAACAGGGAAAAGATAATGCAGGCAAGCACAATGATTGCCCCTTCCAAACATACGGCGGCATAGCTTTTGATAAAGCTCTTGCCCACACTCTGCGACGGTTCCCCGGCAAAGGTGGACAACGGAACAGGCGCAATGGCCGTATAAAGGTACAATTTGAAAAACCTGCCGTACACGCTTAAAATCATAATGAAAGACAGTACCGTGATGAACAGCCCGCCAAGGAGCGTTACTGCCCACAAAGGGATGCTGTCTAAAAATCCAACACTTTCGATAGATGTGATAATGCTTTCCGGCAATACCATTTCCGTTGCTCCGCCAAATCCAGAGGAGTTCATAATGGTAGAGATAAGCCCCTGCACAATTCTAAACAGCGCCATCATTAGTTCCAGCCCGTAAGTGATGACGGCTTTTGCAAGAATAAACCGTATGAACAGTTTTACAGCATGTTCCGGCTTTTTTAGTTCGGCAAAACTCCCGCATGTTTTCATCACACCCACGACGAAAAATAAGACAAGCAGGGCAAGGCCAATAGCCTGTACCGCGCCGTGGATGTCTACAATAGCAGACCAGATACCGCCGCCCTTAAATTCCTGCGGCGATTGGGTGATAAGCTGCCATATTTCGGCCAGCTTGCCGTTCCATGTATCCAATGCGTTTTGTAGGTTCTGGACGATCCAGTTATCAGACATCTTTCCACCTCCTTATAGCAAGAAGGGGCAAGCCCTTTTGTGAGCCTGCCCCTATGCCTATGCCCCGCGTCAGCGGCATTGTTCCTGCTCTTTATCCCGGATAACTCGGTATTTGTCATCCACATAGTAACGCCCGACAAAAGGGTTAAATATGGCGTGACATTTCACGCCGTTATAGTCGGCCAGATAGTCGTTATCACCAAGCCGCTTGATGATGGTCGCTTCCGCAAGGACATTCTGCCCGTCTTTTTTAAGGGAGTGAATATAACACTCGCATTTGTCGATATACTCCTGCATGGCGTTCAACCTCCCGTAATCAAGCCGAGTATTTCTTTGGCAAAGGTGATGATAACGCCGCCAGCAAGCGTCAAAAAGCCATTTGCCCTTTGGCTCGGGTCGTGGGATTTGAGGGACAGGCCGATCTGCACAATGCCGAAGCCAAGCAAAATCAATCCGATGGCACGGATAAGCCCGAAAATGAAGTCAGACAGGTTATTGACCACGGTCAAAGGATCGTCTGCGGCAAAAGCAGTAGTTGTGCCGAACAGGAGCATCAGCACAAGCACAGCGTATACAACAAAGCCTTTGCGGAGTTTTCTCCCCATAGGCAGTTTGGCAGTGCCTTTTCCCTTATTGTTTTTCATCTTGTGAATCCTCCTTATTTTGATTAAATATCGCTTCAATATCTTCCTCGGATAAAAGCTCGCAGGTCGTTTCGATAGGGTTCATGTCCGTGGCCTCGGCAAACAGGTTTTTGTCAAAGATAATAGCGGCAACGGCCTCGGTTACTTCGCCGTGCCTGTATACATCGGCCTTGCCGTCTGCGGTATGCATCACATTGGGATGGCGCAGGATGTTGTATTTTTCATCCGTGACCGGGCGCTCGCCGCGCAAAAACAACAGCGCGTATCGGTTGTCCAGCATACGCACCTCGTCCGGCGTTAAAAGCTCTCGCCCGCTTATCTGATAGTTGGTGGAATAGTTGCCGCTCCTGCCTGTACTTTTGCCGTAGGTATTGGTATCAATGGTTTCTTTGCCTATAAGCTCGCTCACATACTTGTGAGTGCTTTGCTCGTTTCCTCCAAGATAGAGAAATTCGTCGCAGTTACCCACGATGCTTTCCCATTGCTTTTCAAACAAGGCTTTGAGTTGCGCCAAGTTTTGAAGGATAATGGATACGGATACGGAACGAGAGCGCATGACGGATAAAATCTTGTCGAAGTCATCCGGCAGGCTCACATTCGCAAACTCATCCATCACAAAATGCACATGGACGGGCAGGCTCCCGCCATACTTGTGATCGGCGGTATAGAATAGTTGTTGGAAAAGCTGTGTGTAGAGAATACTGACAAGAAAGTTAAAGCTGGTATCGTTGTCGGGAATCAATGCAAAGAGCGCCACTTTCTTTTCACCAATGGAGGACAAGTTCAGTTCATCGGTGGCGGTCAGTGAAGCGAGGGCTTCAAGATTGAATTTTTCCAGCCGTGCCGCCAATGTGATTTGGATGGATTTGAGGGTTTTTGCGCTGCCGCTGTGATAGTCTCGATAGTATTTAAGGGCGATATGGTTTTGGTCACGCATCTCCAGTCGGTTAAATAACTCGTCAAGCGGCGATTGATATTCGTCGTTATCCTCTCTAACCTCACCGGCACGAAGCAGCTCCATTACCATCGAAAAATTCTGCTCGTCGGGCGGCGCTTCATATTTCAAATAGAAGATAAGCGCCAAGAGTAGCATGGAGGCCGCCGTATCCCAAAATGGGTCTTGTGTCTGCGCTCCCTTCGGGGTGGTTGCCTTGAACAGGTTGGTTACGAGCCTTTGCACATCGTTATCTATTTCGAGATACATAAACGGATTGTAGCAGTGGGAGCGTTCCATGTTGATAAGGTCGAGTGCGCGCACCTCATACCCTTGCCGTATCAGCAAATAGCCTGTATCACGCAGAATTTCGCCCTTGCTGTCCAGCACGAAAAAGGAAGTATTGGCCTGCATGATATTGGGTTTGGCAAAAAATCTTGTTTTACCGGAGCCGGAACCGCCCACCACCATGACATTGAGATTGCGGCGGTGTTTCTTGCCGTCCAGCCCGATCCGCACGTTTTGGGTAAGGATTTTATTATCGGTGAAACTCCTGTCCCTGTACTTCTTACATATGGCTTTTGCGTCGCCCCATTTTGCGCTGCCGTGTTCCACGCCCTTGCGATAGTTGCGCCGTGTAGACAGGTAAATGCCGATCCCCATTCCATAGGCACAAAAAAATAGGAGGATAGTTTTCAAGCTATCCTCCATCCACACTATATCGAGCGGATTGTTGAATGCCTCTGTAAGATGGGTGAGTATTTCAGGAATCCCATTCCCTGCAACCGGGGCAACTATAAGGGCAAGCCAAATGACAGGAATCACACCGCAAACGCAAAGCGTAAGGGTGGTTTTCCTATCTTGCTTCATCCCGCTTTTTCTCCTTTCTTGTGGGTGCGTCAATCACCTTTAACAGTACATCGTCCACCGCGTCGGTGGGGCGCTGCTCACGAAGCAGCTCGTTGCGCTTATCGTTCAGGGAATGGAACACCACACCGTATTCATATTTGTCGAGTTCCAATACTCGCTTATCTTCCTTCATACCGCACCTCTATACTTACCGCTCATGGCTCTGTTCCCGAGTAGACTTTCCCTGTTCCAAAACTTTTGCCATACGGGATGAAATATCGTTTGCCGTATCCCTGATTTGCGATAGCTCACCACGGATTTCCTGCGTATCCATTTCAGCAAAGGATTCAGGCAGGCGGCTGAAATCATAGTCCTTTGTATCAATGCCGTTACGCTTGCAGAGCATATACGATACGCAGTACGCTCTGAAGGCGTTTTCATTCCGGTCATATGCCGGGTCGCCATTGGCAAATTCTGCGTGGGCAAGCTCGCCTGCGATACTACGGAACATATCACCCGCATTCATACCCTTTTGCACGAAGATGGTTTTCTGTTCGGGGTCGTACATCGCGCCCTTATTCGCTACGCCGATTTCATCTACTGATTTGATGGTAACGGGAGCGTTATAAACGAGCGCCCGAATCAATGTGCGGTCATCACGATTGACAGCAGGCTGCGCTTTCACCCTTACGGTAGTCTGGGAAATGTCATATACTCTTTTGGCATTATATGACACGCCGATGGAGCCATCCTCGCGGGTGTACTCGTTACCCGGCTCTAAAATAATGATGGGTTTGTCAAACTGATTGCGTTTGATAAAGCCGCCCTGACTTTTCCAATACTCCACATCACCGAGTTTACTGGCATCTGGCCTTTTCGCTATAATCAACAGGGCGTTGCCCACTGAGTAGCGGTCAAAGCGGCTCTGCACGTCAAGGTAGGTCTGAAATGCCACTCCATTTTGCCCCGTTTTTTCGGCGGTGCGGTCAATCTGTTCATAAGCGTCTGCGCGCGCGGCCTGCTTTTTTGCCGCCCACGCTTCTTTATCAAAGGGCGCGTCCGGCTGGTATGCTTGCTCCTGTTCTATGGGAGCATTAAAAAGATCGTCAAGATTACTCATGGAAATTACCTCTCTTTCGATTTTTTAGGTGTCTTGGGTTTTAGTTGGGGCTGCTTGTGCCGCGTGGTATTTACGGATTTTGATTTGTTATCCCGCTTCGGTTCCGTGCGCTTCGGCGTATCCGCTTTCTGCTGCTGAGTAGAGCGGATCTCCTTTAAATCCTCGCGGACAGAGCGCCGCCCATCAGTAGTACCCTTTTCGGATGTCCCTTGCTGCTTTGAGATAGGCTCGGACGGAGGGGATTTTTCCATCTTCGCCACTTTGGGGTTTTCCGGTTGCGCTTGCTCCTTTTGCAGGGGTTTTTCAAACAATTCGTCAATCAATTTGTCCTCCGCGCTCTTGTCGGGCGTAGTCTTTTCGGGCGCTTCCGGCGTTTTGGAAGCCCTGGCTTTCTCGATGTCGGCCTGTACCGTGGCAGTATCCACTGTGGCGAATTTGAAGCGTTCCACAATGCGATTGATTTTCGGAGCGTCCTCGGCGCGTACCATCACGTCCACCATGCCATCGGGACTTCCTTTCGTATCGCGGATGCCGCAATAAAGGATACCGTACTGTTTGGCCTCCTGTGAAAACATCTTCAGATCGCTTTCCTTGACGCTGAACACCTTTAATTCTTTGCCGGATTTGAGCATGGTCACAAGGCGCGCCCGGCCTTTTGTCCGCTTCTGCCCGTTCAAAATAGAATAAAGCAAAACAGCAAGGTTTTTCGCGCCCGCGCCCGCGATTTTCAACACAAATTCCGCACCGTCCAAACTCAGGCGCATTATTTGTTCAGCGGCGTCCCCTGAATTGTTCATGGCTTTTATTCTCCTTTCTTTCTGAAATTTCGTCTTGCCGTACATGGTCGAGTTTTTCTTTTATCTCGATGGAACGGGCGGCAACACCGTCACATAATTTCACCTCCCCGCGCAGTTTGCCAAGTTTTTTGGAAAGCGCGGAAATATCAGCTTTCACTTCCGCAAGCCGTGAATCGTCCCGAATGCTTCTTGCCTGATAGCGCAAATGCTTTCTACTTTCCGTAAGCGTTTCGATCTCTGCAATCAATCCAGCTTTATACGATAAAAGCTGCTCCCGCGTATCAATCCGATTCGCACAAAGCAGCCTTGTTTCTTTTATGATGGAATCCAGTTTCCGCAAATCCTCCCGGAGAAGGAAATGCAGCTTTGCGGGGGATGCTCTGCCTTTGGGCAGGATACCCAACTTGTAGCAGTAATGAAGGTACAGCCCGCGCAAGCCGCCTATGCGCTTTGTCTTTTTCAGGTCGCCTTTGAAGCGATAAAACGTGGTTGTTCGTTCCTTCGGCTTTGGGGCAGGCTGCGTCGGTCGGCTTGTTCGGGCAAGGATACGCCGACAGATGCTATCAAAGGTATAATCCTCACCAAAATTGCGGGCGAGTTTCAATCCGCGATCTTTACCCTGTGGCCGGACGGTAATATCCTTGCCGAGCTTGATAGCATAGCCCTTTTGACGCAGATAGAAAAAAAACTGCTTATCGGTCATGGCCTGTGCGATAGCTTCGTCAACATCTTTTTTGATGATTCCCCGCAACGTAGGTTTGCCCTCCTGTTCCGCGCGCCATTCACCATATTGCTTTGATTTGCCGCGTTTTGGCTCATCTATGATCGATAGCCCATATTCCAAGCACAGCTTATCGGATGCTTTACGCATTTCCATATAGGTCGTGGTACAGTCGTTATACCGATAACCGTCCATAAAGGAAACGCTGTTCAGGACAAAATGATTATGAATGTGATTACTTTTATCAAGGTGAGTGGCAACGATAACCTGAAAACGCTCTCCCCATAACCGACGCGCCAATTCAATACCGATTTGGTGCGCAATGTCCGGCGTAACCTCTCCGGGAGCAAAGGATTGATAGCCGTGGAAAGCGACAATGCCGTCATCCTTGCCATACCGCTTTTTAACGGCTATCATTTCGTCCCTTGAGGTGGACGGGACGCAGTTAATACCCGTCACGAAATATCGCATGGCGCTGGTATCATCCGTTATTCCCGCTTTCTCCCGGACTTTCTCATTCCTCGTGGCGTATTCGATCACGTCGGCAAGCCCCTGTGTTTCTCTGTCGGTCATATCCGGCTTTTGATAGAATGCGGGGTTTTCCGTTTTTCAGGGTTCTCCGCATAGATGACCACCTTGCCAAGCCAACCGCGCACATCCCATATGGCGGTAGTAGCCATTACTCATTTCTCCGGGGCAGGATGACGGCGTTTGTAATTTTTCGGACAGTCTCATTGAACAGGCGCATATTCTCATCATACCGCTGCACATCAATGACATTTAAGACATGCGCCTTTTGTGCGATCTGATTGAGGTTGTTGCCAATACCATGCAGCTCTTTCATCATGGAAAAGTAATCGGGCGGCGGCGCGTCGTTGGGTACGACGCCATTGATAAGATGGCGAATATATGCTTCCTGCGACAAGCCCGATTTTTTTACGAGCTTACATAAACGCTGGTGTTCATTTTTATCAAGCCGGATGATAATTTGAATATTGCGTTTTCTCATGTTCAAATAACACCTGCTTTCAATATTTTAAGGGGGTTTCAGGGGTTTCCCCTGACAAGCGGGTATGGATAGGCCGGAGGCTATCCATATCCAGTGCTTGCTGGTATAGTGCATTCATATCGAGTGCGTTCTCGATTACCAGCCGAAAGAAGCATCAGCGTTCATAATCCCGATTCTTCTGAACAGGTTTCACGCTGAATTGAACGCCCTTGAAATGGTCGGCGTCCAGAATATAGTCGCTGTTGTGATACTTCCTGTGAACTATTTGCTCGGCCTGTACCGAACTTTCCGCTTCAACCTCTACGGTCATCTGCAAGGTTTCTGTAATGGTGACTTGATATTCTTTCATCTGACATAACTCCGTTTCTTTGATTTGATAACAGGCAATCCCCGCCGTAGGCATAGATGGTCATTGTAATCCTTGCCGCGTGGCGGGGGGATGTCCGTCACTTCGTATTGCTTTGGTAAAACGGTCATAATCGTTTTGGTCGCCATGCGTCCCGCAACGTCGTTGTCAAGATGAAGGGCAACCTTTTCGATATGGGGATAGTCCTGTAAAAACCGTGTGAGAGCGGCGGGAACTTTGCTTTCTTCGATATGCTTTTTCGGCTGATACACGCCTGCAAGGGACAGCAGGTTTTCCTGCCGGAAGTCTCGGCCTTCCATCATCAAAAGCGTGGCGTAGGATAGCAGGTCAATCGCGCTTTCAAACAGGTGAACGGTATCATTCGGCTGATTCGCAGGGATGTTGAATGAATAGTGTTTGTCGCTGCCTGTGGCCTCGCCCCTGAAATCCGAGCTGATGCCGCGCAGGGTGGCATACTTAATGTTATCGTCCGTATCGAAACCGATAAATACGGCGTTGATATGGGTCTTGCCGTTTTCTTTGACATAGTTGTGGCTCTCGTATATCCGGCCTGTGCCGATACAAAAATTGATGATACCGCTGTCAATCCCACGGCTATGCAGATAGGCTTCCACTCTGTCCGCGTCGGGATAGGGCTCAGGGAGCAGAAGTGTTGTAGGTGTTGGTTTCACAGAGGAAACAAAAACGGGCGGCTGCACAGCCGTCCGTCCTACGATCCGCTCTACCGCTTCTAAAAAAGAAAGCCCGTTTACCTTAATAAGATAATCGAGCGCCGATCTGCCGCCAATACCTTTTGACCACCAACACCATTTGCCATTCGAGATTTTTAAGGAATCATGTGTGCGCGTGGAATAGGTGTCACCCGACACATGGACAAGCTCATGCGGCTCACAGTTTTGCAGATAGGTCAACAGGTCGATTTTCTTTGCTTCCAAGATAACTTCGGGGTCAATATATGGCACTTCACCACCTCCCAAAGAAAAAACCGATTGGTTGTCAAACCAATCGGCTATGTAGGAATATTAATTTATCGTTTATAATATTTTTCCCGGATAAACATCTGCGATTTTATATAAATGGTGATGGTTTCACTGTTCTTTCTAATGATGCAAATAATTCTTTTACATAAGGGTATAACATATTATCATCAAACTCTTTCAATTCTTGAATTGAGTCACTTAGACTAATTACTTTTTGGACATCTCGAATATCAGACGGACAGTTTTTGCCCCCTATAACTAAGCCCATAAATCGCGGACCTTTAAATATTTCAATTTCAGAATACAATGGTTTACCCTTATGTTTTATGAAATTATATAGTCCTCTTATTGTGTGATTGCTGAAACGCTTCCAGAAGTCTATTACCAAATCAATCGAGTCAATGAATTCAGGACACATGATTTTCAAATAACCTAAAGGATTATCTTCACTGTTAGGACTCGTAACACTGTTTTCTGCTTTTCTTAAAAGATCATAGGCATCTTCAATACTCATAACACTTGTGAAATTTATAGATTTGTCTTTACCATATTGAGCATATTCAGCACTTACATAGCAAAGAACCCAAGATATATCTACAATTATGTTATAAAACATTAATGCTGCTTCAAACATTCTCTGTTTGAATAGGAGTTGAAATACATCCTGATATTCAGGATTATCAGTTACAAACCAATGATTCCAATCATCAGTTTCGGTTTCTCTTAAAAAAATTCGTGCAGATTCATATTGTTGAAATATTTCTTCTTGTTTTGATCTGAAAAACACATCTTGGGGTGAAGGTATTGTAGCACCGATCAGCTTGAATGGCTTACTTTTGTGCTGCAATTCGAATATATCTGTTGAAAAAACCATGAGATAATTCTCCTTCTATATAGCAATCTTAGAATAGTTATCTTTCTTAGGCAATTATATCACCAAATTGCGCTAT
>AGTN01112358.1_pt1 | contig 14041 bp, 8 predicted proteins | sample 314218 | NCBI WGS metagenome assembly AGTN01 (sample SAMN02954264, study PRJNA73603) | bioreactor metagenome | biome: terrestrial; feature: non-aerated bioreactor; material: poplar woody material; isolation source: poplar biomass | place: USA | collected 2006-12 | reverse complement strand
ACGCCAATAATATAGAAGTCAGGTAGCCAGGCAGAAAGCCAAACCGGAAGCATCTGCTGGTTGCCTGCCACTTCAGAGGACGAGCGGATGACGTAATAGCCAATGACGAGAATAGCTACATAGACGCTGTCACCGTAGAAGGTGGCTTTGCGCCCATGATACGAAGTAACCGGTATGACTGCCATGAGAAACAGGAAACAAGCAAGCGGCTCCGCGAATTTGCGATGGAGGTGGTACTGACACAAAATAAAGTTCTTCATGTCCGTGATCTTCGACTTAGAAGCGGCGCTGACGCTCTCCCAGAGCTTGGGCAAAGTCATGTAGCGCGGCTGTTGATCGGTGTTCTCGAAGAGCACTTCCAGCTTGGCTTCATTGGGAATTTTCATCGTGCTGAACGCAAGTGTTTGATATCCGGTCTTTCGAGGCGAAAAGTCATATACGTGTCCGTTCTTAAACGTCCAGGCGCCTTCCGATACCTCAACCGCGTGACTTGTAATAACGCGCACTCGATGCCGGCTTTGAAAACTGAGAACGAAAGCTTCTTTCAAGTTGCCGTTGGGATCTTTGGCCAGCAAAAAGATGTTTTCGGATCCATCCGCTTGCTTTTGTTGCACGACCGAAGAACGCATCATGCCAACCGGCGTCTTACTCTTATAGACAGCCAGAGTAAGTTGGTGGCGAAACTGCTTTACAGCGATTGGCTCGATCACGTCCATCAAGAAGAAATGGCACAGGCCAGCCAACAGTCCCATGAGCGCCGGAAACGCCCAGATCTTATAGAGCGGAATGCCTGATACTTTTAGAGCGAGAATCTCATTGTCGTCTCGCATCCTGCGAAGGACCAAAAAGCCACCAACGAAAATCGCGATCGGCAGATTGTCGACACAGATTCTTGGTATTCCCAGTAGTACCAGAATGAAGCACTTGTACGCGGTGATGCCGAGTACCGTCATCAGTCCTAGTAATTGTTGAAACTCATCGGTTGAAAACCAGACGGCAAAAACTATCGCCGTCCCGAAGATGAGGCCTTGAAACATCTCTAGTGTGAAATACCGGGCAAATATCCGAGGAAACATCTACCGAATTTACCCTTTGAATTTGGATCGCCGAAAATTCATAATTCGTCGTAAATTGCTGACACGTACTAAGCGAGGCAGGAATGTGCTTAGTCAAGAGTAGCTTACAGTGCGTCTCCAGCTTCAACCTTAACTAATATATATTAGACGCAGGCGTCAAAGTCTGGAGAAGCCCAATGGTCCAAGTTTTGCGGTTGGAAGCCCAATTCTTGATTTCTACTCAGGAAGGGCCGTTTCCCAGCAGGCTTGGCATCCAGGAACTTAACACCAGCCGATGTTTTTCTAATAATAGACTGGTATGTCTGTCGAACATACCTCGCCCTAATGCCTTAAATAAAACACAGAAAGCTGCTATAGCTCAGTGAATCCGCTATTCAACTTTCGCGCCACTTGTTTGTCGGCAAAGTTGGCAGCGCCTGAGGGGTCGGAAAAAGACTTACTGCTGGTCTCAACCGATCCATCCTTCTGAAAGCGCGTCCTCACCTCGACTCCATCTACCTCAATATCCCAGAGCACCTCGGCGCCATCGCTTTGATATTTAAACCGTCTAAGCTTTGCTCCGGCGGACTCGCCCATAGAAATCGGCTCAATTGCCGGACCAGGGGCAGAACGGCGCGCGGCAACGCCTGTAATGGGATTAGCAGCGGCGCTGACAGATTTAGAAACGGTGCTGACTGCCTCGGGTGGGCTGGTACCGGCCGGTTTAGGGCTGGCGCCGGCAGGCGATCCGGCAGGGCTGCCTGCCGTCCTGCCAGGAACGTTGTCGGTCAAAGAGTCGATATCAGTCCTTTCTCTTACGAATGAAGGGAACCTTGGCACACCGGAATCGGACAGCTCCTGATAGCGAAAGGTGATTATCGAACCGATAGCGGGTGGATGCTCCCGCTGATAGTCACTAAATCCGGTGCCGACCGAAAACTTGGTGCCATCAGCAAGTTCTACTCCAAGTGCCCCGAGCCTTCCTTTATGTTTGCCCGCGCCAGGTTGATGCTCGATCACCAGCGCCTCCGCGTCATGGAATGTTTTGACTTTCAATAAAGTAAAGGAACGCCCCTTCTCGTACTTGCTGCGAGGTTTGCGCACCATCAAGCCCTCACCGCCGAGCGACTCGACTCGCAGAAGTTCCTCGCGAAGATGCGTGGTCCCCTGGCACTGAATGTGCTCGTGAGCACGGGCGTATTTGGGAGCGCGTTCCTTCAGCAGCAATTCGATTGCCTCAAGGCGCTCTTCGAACATTACCTCCATTTTTGGTGCGTCGAAGACTACGAATGTGACTTCTTTCCAATCGGCATTTTTGTCCTGACGTCTTACTATGCTGACAGTGCGCTGAAATTGCTTCCTAGCCGACCACAATTCACCATCAAGATGTATATCATCAGGGAGCCCTTCGACAAACCAGTCCGGTGCCATGTATACATTTCCTTGCCGGGAGATAAACTGCTTACCGTCCCAGTAAGCCCTCACACCATCCAGCTTTTCGCTGATCCACCAGCCGGTAAGATCGGACTGCGAGTCCCAGGGATGGGCAAGCAAAATCGGAGGAGCGTCGGAATCGGCGCTGCTGGCACTACCACCTGCGGTGCCACTGCTGGAGCTACGAGCCGCGCGCACCGGGCGACCGGGAAGAGCACCGCCTAGCCGCTCCATCTCGGCTTCGTCGCCGCGATACTGACGCAGGTGTTTGCAGGTTCGCTGTTCGATACCAAGAGACTGATTTCGCCAGGCCGGGCAGGTGCATGAATATACGCCGCCCGTGTTTTTCAAGATGTAGGGGTCTCTGGCAGAACCCTGGACCTCTGCCGAGTCACCATCTTCGATATCAGGCATTACACTTCCTCATAACCCTTGCCGGTCTTCTCCTCGACTAGTTTGTCGTAGTCCGCGGCGGCTTTCGCCTCGGTTGGACACTCTTTGGTTTTCGACGAACCAGCCGTGCCGATCCGTCCCCATGTTGTCGTATATGTAGTTCCCGAAAGTTCAATCTCCCAGAATTTGCTCGAGCCGCCTTCCACAAATTCGAAGCGTCTTTTGGCTTTTGATGCAGAGCTCGATGATCCGCCTGTACTCGACGACTGCACAGTCGCTTTCGGCGGTGCCGGTTTAGTCGCCACCGCCCGCGGTGCCTCGTCGTCATCATCTTGGTCGTGCGAGTCACCATCTGCGCCACCAGAGCCGCCACCGCCATTGGAGACACCGCTTTTGTCCCAGAATGTGCTCGAAGATTTTTCCAGCCCCTTAAACGTGCGCGAAATCGTCTCCCGGCGCCGGCTCTTGTAGCCGTCCTCCGGCTCGCAATCATCGATTTGCTCATCGAAGATCTTCAGATACTTTACCTGCCACTTCTTAATCAGATCCGCCTTCGGCGGCGCTGCCCCCGTATGCTCGGCGAGCAACTGCATGATTGCAACAGTGGGTACAACCGTCGCCTCGCCATCGTCGAGCTCTTGCTCGTCGGAGTCGAAAAACTCATCGACTTTGCCTTGTAACTCATCCATCAGCTCGCCGACATAATCCAGAGCAGCGTCATTATCGAAGTTACCGACATCCCAACTTCCCATAGCCTTGACCTCAAACTCGGAGCGTTTGTGTGATCTATTCCCGGCCGAAACCCGAGCAACCAATAACAAAAATAAATTCCTCGGCGTCGTTTCCAAGAATCTGTTTCCAGAAATAATCTCCCTCGATTACGCCCGAAAACTCATATAGAAACCCGGCTCTATCAAAAGTCAAGGTTTAGGAGTAAGTAACCTGTAAATGGGGAATATGGTTACGGAACAGGAAGCCCAGCTACAAAAACCGGAGAGAGAGAAAGAGGAGAAATTCTCATGTTTACATCCGCCCTTTCCCGAAGAGTCGTTTTAGCGGCCGGAGTATTCGGCTTGCTGGTCTCTTCCCTGCCCATGGCGCAGGCGGAGGAGCGCCTTTTCGGCAATACGCGCGACGCCAAAAAAGGCTTCGACATTCTTGGCGGAAATACGCAGGATCGCAAGTTGCAGGGCATTCCGGGACAAAAGGTTCCTCCCGATACCATCCCACAAAAAACTCCAATCAAACCAGCCAAGCCGCTGAGCCCAGGAGCCCAAGCCCAATTGAAAAAATTTGCGGCTGATGCCGACGCGGCCTCCAAGCTCGGACACGATGCTTACGTCAAAGGCGCGCTTGCACAGGCAATCGACAATGATCTCAAATCGCTGGAGCTAAGAGAGAGATATTTTGCCGAGACCGATCAAAAAATTCCTACAATCGCTCATGAACTAGGCGACGCTTACGCTAAACAAAACGCGAACGGGGACGCAATCGAGGCTCTCAACAAAGCGCTGAAATACTACTCGAAGTTTTACGGACCGGGCACCGAGCATCGGATTCCGACCTTGCTGGTGTTAGCCGAGTTATATAAAAAGAAGAACGATATGCCGCGTGCATACAATGCGTACAAAGAAGCGTACTTGATCGAAGATCGCGCCAAAGGCAAATCCGCAGCACAGACAATGCAGATGCGCATGACTGTCGCGAGACTGGCACGCGAGCTGACGCTCAACCAGGAAGCTGCTGATCTCTACAAAGAGACCGTGGACATAAGCGAAGGCACGCCCGGATCTTTGCAACACGATGTATATGTGGCGGCACTCACCGAATATGGTGATGTTCTAACCAAGTTGAATCAAGCAGCCGAAGCAAAGAAAGTGCTCGCTAAAGCGGAAGCGGCTCGCAACGCCGCCCCATCCAGTGCCGCCTCGGCAGGTGACAAACCGCCGCAATAGCGCCAGAATCTCCTTCGCAATAGCAAATCAACTACATCCACGCTAGAATACGTGACAGCATCAGGTTGCAATCTGCGTGTGGATTATGTTGCACAAAAAATCTCTAACAACTCTTTTTCTGGCTGCCTCGATAATCGTGGGAGCCACCTCAACCACAGCCCTTACCCCGGTACAAAAAACACCGCGACCAGTCAATAAAGTCGTCGCTAATAGAATCGCCGCGGCAAACGTTGGCGCCGAATCCGGTCAAACTGACTTCGTCCCAATTGTCTCCTGGAGCGAGTCGGACGTTACCGCCTGGGCAAACCTGATCTGCGTGCACGGTCTCGGCTTGCATAAATATGTATATGAGCCGTTCGGCAAACAGATGGCTCGCGTCGGAATCAATACGTACGCGATTGATGTGCGGGGATTTGGTTCCTTCAAAAATTCACAAAGTGGCAGCGAAATCGATCTTAAAACTACAATCACGGATTTAAAGGGAGTAGTCGAGGAGATCCGCATGGTACGCCCCGGAATGCCAATCGTTCTTCTGGGCGAATCGATGGGTGGCGCCATCGTGCTCCAATTCGCCGCGCAGTATCCTGACCTCGTAGATGGTGTCATCGCTTGCGTTCCTTCCGGTGCACGCTACGCGCATCAATCCGAAAAACTCAAAACGGTGGTCGGTCTGTTTAAGGGAGGCTCCAAGCCGATGAACGTCGGCCCGGGCATGCTCAAACGCGTCACTGCGGACGAGGAGTTGCGCGACACGTGGGCAAACGATCCAAAAGCGCGTTTGCTGCTTTCACCAAAGGAACTGATTCGCTTTCAGAATTTCATGAATCAAACAGCTGCGGCCGCCGCCAAGCTGACGGACCCTGTTTTGATGGTTCAAGGCGGGCAGGATAGGCTGGTAAAAGCAACCGGCACCGAGGACCTCTTTCGCAAAATCGGAACCGCCGATAAAGACTTTGTGATGCTGGGCAACGCCGAACATCTGATTTTCGAGGAAGGACAGTTTGACGAGCAATCAGTCAACGTGATCTCTGGTTGGATTCTCAAGCATGTGGTCGCTTCACGATTTCGCGATTCGAAGGGTGCAACCGCCGGTGATGGACAAGCGCAGGTGATGGCAGCCGTCAACGCCGCCAACCCGAATTTGAAGCTGGATCCGGTCGTTCACCAGCGTGCCCTCGGTCACTTCTTTCTGGCTCAGGGCTATTTGCAGTTGAATCAACCGGAACGCTCGAAAGAGCAGTTCAAGGAAGTGATACAAATTGCTCCGGGCACGCTTCTTGCACAGGAATCAGACGCGCTCCTATCAACCGCGTTAAACGATGAGAAGGGTGAGCCGGCCGCCAATTCGCGCCTTGAAAAAGTGGTGCCTCAGTTCGTCTCCTTTCAAAATGCTCTGGCTAACGGCAAGCCGACGATGATCGCATTCTATTCAAAATGGCTGATCAAGCGACAAGGAATATGGGAAGCAATTCAGCAATTGCAACTAGATTACTCCGATCGAATCAACCTGGTGCGCCTGGACGTCGATGATCCAAAAAACGCTGAAATCGTTAAACACTTCCATGTATGCGCGATCCCAACGTTCGCCTTCTTGAATGAAGACAATAAATTAGTCGACGAGCGAATCGGCTGCACCGAAAAGCGTGATATCGCATCTGGTATCGCCAAAATTTTGCCGCTCTCGAACGCTGCATCAAAATAAGCAAGCTTGGCAGGATGCCCCTGCAAGGGTGATATTTTAAATGGACCAGAAGAAGTGGTATATTGGCTGCATCTTCATAAGCTGGATTTTGAGATCAAAGTGCCGGGAATCCGATTAAAAATACACTCGAATGTGCTGCTGGCGATGTTGCTAGCCACCACGTCATTGCAGTGTGATGCGGCAAGTTCCAAACAACTGATGGAACAGGGAAACGCCCTGCTCAATAAGAAGGACTTCAAACAAGCAAACTTGAAATTCAAGGCAGCGCTCAACGAATCGCCGAACTCTTATGACGCGATGTGGGGTCGCGCGCAGGCTTTGATCGGCTCCGGAGACGAGGCGACCGACAAGCCGCTGGCTGAGCGCATGATTAAAGCGGCTCCTTACGACTATCGCAGCTACCTGTTTATGGCGCGAGTCTGCGTAAGGAAAAAGGACAACAAAAACGCTGTTCGCGCCGCAGATGAAGCGATCAGATTGAATCCAAAATGTGCCCAGGCATACCTGGCCAAAGCAATGGCCAAGTTCGTCATGTCCGAGTTCTCGGAGCAAGATGCGACCAATGAAGCTGTTACTCTTTTGAGAACGGCATTGAAACTGGATCCGCACGTGGATGGTGGCAATCAAATGCTGGGCGCCATTTATGCTTTGCAGAAACAATTCAAAGAAGCTATTGGTGAATTCGACAAAGCCATCGCAAACGATCCAAAAAACTGGAAGGGATACGAGTATCGCTCAATGGCATGGGCAGCAGTCGGCAATCACGAAAAGTCACTTCTCGACGTCAACAAAGTCATAGAACTCGAGCCCGATAATTGGCGTCACTATATTCTGCGCGCACAGACCTACGAGCAGCTCAAGCAGCTAGACAAAGCGATTGCGGATTACGACAAGGGCATTAAGATGTTCCCGCAGCACTATCGAACCCGCTTTCAACGCGCCGCCTTGGCATTTAAGCTGAAGAAATACCAGATATGCATTGATGACTACACCGCGATCCTCGGCGCCAATGCGCTCGACGACGACGCATTGAAACTGCGCGGCGACTGCTACATGCACACGGGCAATCTCAAAAAGGCACTTATGGATTACAACGAGGCGATCGACCTCTCCCCCGAGTCCATGACCTATTACAGGGCAAGAGCGGTTGTCTATGATAAGCTCCGCGAAAACGGAAAAGCGCTTGCCGACAGACAGAAAGCCGATAAATTGAAATCCAAGGCAGCCGTGGACAAGATCTAGTCAACTGCCGGTCCCGGATGTAACAACCGCCAGTAGGTGTCGCGAGCGCCCACCAGCCTTTCCAAACCATTAAAAATCCCCCAAAACAAGCCTTAGATTGGGTATAAGGACCTTGTCGGTCTTTCACCTCAACCAACCCTAATTCAATTTGACGCAATCTGACCAGCAAAAGCGCACTGCCGCAGAGGAGCTTTCGTTCTTAAACGAACGCTATTGCGACATATCACTTTTGTCCGCCGGAGGAATGGGCAAGCTCTATCGCGCTTTCGACTCGGTTTTGGGTAAGCCTGTGGCGATTAAGGTTTTATCCAGCAAACGACCTGACAGCAAGACAGTCCTGCGCTTTCAGCAGGAGGCTAAGATGTCCAGTCGGCTTCAACACACAAACATCGTCAAGGTACTGGACGTCGGCGCCGGATCGGCGCAAGAACTCTACTTGATCATGGACCTCGTTGAAGGCAAGAGTTTGCAGGATTTTATCGAGCAAGAGGGTCCGCTGCCGGTCGAAGTGGCCGTTCCCCTGATCATGCAGATGTGCGACGCCCTGACTCATGCGCACAACAAAGGCGTAATTCATCGTGATATCAAGCCAAGCAACATCATGCTCGCCGACGAGCAAGACGGCCTTTCCGTGCGGATCGTCGACTTCGGTCTTGCAATATTGGAATCACGAGACGTCAAAATTACACAAACCGGTGATACCATAGGCACACCACTCTATATCAGCCCTGAGCAAATCAACGGCGACGAGATAGACTTCCGCGCCGACATATACTCGCTTGGTTGCGTCATCTTCGCGATTCTTGCCGGACACCCACCCTATCGAGGCACGAGAGCTCTCGAGACGTTCCAGATGCATCTGCATGACCCGATACCAAGTATTGCGGACAGCGGAGTAGAAGATCAAAACGTAGAGGAACTGGACATGATCCTGTCGAGGCTGCTTGCTAAATCCCCCGCCGACCGCTATCAGAGCCTGAACGAACTGAAAGACGATCTCTCTGTCTTTCTGCCCAAAGAAAAACTAACAGTAAAAAAGATGGATGACGCTTCCTTTAACGTGCGGCTTCCCTTCATGGCCGCGACGCGAGTTTCAAAACGAATGGCGATATATGTCCTGCTGCTCGTGATAGGTGTGCCACTACTAGTAATGTCACTGGAAGTTGGAAAGCAGGTTGGCAAAGTTCCCACAGTCAACGAGCTAAAGCTGGAGCAGACCCACACGATCTGGGCACCTCCAAAGGAGACGGATGGAAAGCATTTATTCTACGCCCAGGAACGAGGTGACTGGCATCATATGGACTGTCGCGTCATCGACGAAGACTTGAAATACCTCAGAAAAAAACATGTCGTGTCGCTCGACCTCAACACAACCAGGGTGAAGGGCTGGGGTCTAAAGTTTTTAAAGGACGAACCATTGAGAATACTCACTTTGTCAGAGGCTAAAATCACGGATAAAGACATTCATCACGTCAATAATTTGAAGAACCTCAGAGCGTTGAAGATGAGCTACACTTGGATAACAGATGCCGGTCTCAAGACGATAAATCAAAATCCCCTTCTTGACGTCGTAGCTTTCGAGGGTTGCCGAAAGCTCAACGACGAAAGCATACTGGAAATCTTGAGAATTGCTCCGAACGTGAACACCATCAACTTATCGTTTTTTCCCATTACGAGCAAGGGATTGGCATACCTAAAAAGTGCCGAACAACTGAAGTGTGTCACCATCGGAAATAATGAACTCTCTGATGAGGATTTGAAGCCACTCTTTGCGATGAAGAATCTTACATTGATCGACATCAACAAGTGCAAAAAAATCACAGACAAGACTATTAAACAGTTCGCCGTATCCAATAGAAAGCTTTCAAAACTAATTGTCTCCGGGTGCCCGTTGATCTCCGCTGCTTCGCTGGACAGTATTCAGAGACGTATGCCAAAACTTGTGATCGAAAGAAAGCACGTCGTGGACGTTAAGAGAATCACAAATATGACCAAACTGATAGAAGCTAGCGACGATTACAGACTTCCGGATCTGGAGTTCTAGCGGCAGTATCTGCACTGCCTGCGGTATCGTCCGAATCGGGATGCTTAAACATGCGCATGATGAATTTCTGGAAGTCATCCATGTAAGTAAAAACGACCGGCACTACCAGCAGTGTCAGGATAGTCGACATAAACAGCCCGCCGACCACTGCAATAGCCATAGGCGCTCTCGCCTCGGCACCAGCGCCAAGCCCGATTGCAATCGGCAACATGCCTGCGATCATGGCGGTCGTGGTCATTAGAATCGGCCGCAAACGAGTGCGTCCGGCGTTGGTGATAGCCTCTTCGCGCGACTCTCCGTTCTTCATCGAAACCAGACAGTATTCAACCAGCAAAATCGCATTCTTCGTCACCAGGCCCATTAACATGACGATACCGATCAACCCATACATATCGATCGGCTTATTGAACAGAAGCAGACCAATTAGCGCACCACCGAGGGAAAGCGGCAGCGACATCATGATTGTGAAAGGATGCAGGAACCCGCGGAACAGCAGCACCAGAACCGCGTATATAAGCATCACACCAGTAAAGATCGCGTATCCAAATCCGCCGAAGATGTCGCTTTGAATTTCAGCGTCACCAGCTTTGTGTTCTTTGACCGAAGGCGGCATGTTCTTGAAAGAGGGCAATTGATGCACTCTGTTCATCGCCTCGCCCAGAGTCAAGTCAGAACCACACTTAGCATTAATCGAAACCTGACGGGCACGGTCGTATCTATCGACCCGGAAAAGACCGCTGTCCAACTCGATCTTAGCGACACTCGATAAAGGAACCAGTCGCCCTTCGCTGCCCATCACCCGCAAGTTTTGTATGACCGACATTTTCTGGCGAAACTTCGGATCGAGACGAACATGAATCGGAATCTGCCTGTCATCGAGATCGAACTTCGGCTTGTTGGCGTCGTTGTCGCCCATCGTTCCCACGAGTGCCGTGCGAGCAATCGCTTCGACCGACACGCCTTGCTCGGCTGCCCGGGCTCTATCCGGACGCACCACAATCTCGGGTCGCAGCGCTGCCGCGCTCGTCTGCACATCAGTGAGCCCTTTGACCCCGCGCATCTCCCGTGCCAGATCGTGCGCGGTGCGCTGAAGCGCCGCTGGATCGTAACTGGTCAGGAGAACATGTACGCTACCCGATCCCCATCCGCCACCAAATGTGACGCGGGCGCCGGGCACCGCCTGTAGTTGCGGGCGCAGCAGATCTTCGAGTTGATCTTGGGTAACCTTTCGTTCTTCACGAGGTTTCAGAATGATATAAAGACTGCCCGAATTAACCTCATTGCCGCTGCCGGCCCAGGCAAACACTGTTTTCACTTCCTGCCTCTTCAAGGCAATCTTGGTGAGCCGTTCGAGAACCTCGACTGTCTCGGGCAAACGGCTGCCGGGCGGCAGTTCCACTCGCACATGCGATTCGCCACGGTCAATGCGAGCGACAAGCGAAGTTGGAAGTGCTTTAAACAGGGCGATGCTTGCGGCAAAGAAAATAATCCCGGCTATCACAGTGACGAGGCGATGTTTCAGCGCTACCTGCAACCACTTATCGTAAACACGGCTCAAGAAGCCGGCGTCGTGGTTTTCTTTTTGAAACTTCAGCCAGTAAGCCGCCATAACGGGTGTCACCATACGCGCCACCACAAGCGAGAAGAAGACCGCCACTGCAACGGTCAGTCCAAACTGCCGGAAGAACTGTCCAGGGATGCCACCCATGAAAGCAACAGGCAGAAACACAACAACAGCAGCCAATGTAGTCGCTACAACGGCAAGACCAATCTCGTCTGCCGCATCGATAGCGGCGGCGAACGGCTTCTTGCCCATGTTCATGTGACGCACGATATTCTCGATTTCGACAATCGCGTCATCAACGAGAATTCCGATTACGAGCGCCAACCCAAGTAGCGACATGTCGTTGAGCGAGAAGTTAGCAACCTTCATAAACGCGAATGTCGGAATCACCGACAGTGGCATGGCGAACGCCGAAATAAGCGCGGCTCTGCTGTTCCTTAAAAAGGCCCAGATCACAATCACCGCTAACACGGCACCGAGAATGAGAGATTCGAATGTCGCCATGCAGGATTCGCGAACGTACTTGGCACCACTCCAGACGCGTTCGAACTTAACGTCGGGATAGCGCTTGTTCAGCTCCTCAATTGTCTTTTCAGCATCTTTTTCAACAGCGACGATGTTGTGACCGCGACGCCTGCTTATATCCATGCCGATGCAAGGCTTACCGTCAAGCAATGCCTGCGACCGTTGTTCGGAAGCGCCGTCGGTCACGGTTCCCAGACTTCCTAATTCCACCCAACCTCTACCGGGCACGATTATTCGGGTGCGCTTCAACGACTCCAGCGTCAGCGCGCTGCCTAAAGTTCTTATCGACTGCTCGGTGGAATTGACTTCGCCGCGACCACCGGGAAGGTTGATGTTGAGCGAGCGCAACTGGTTGTTCACCATGTCGGCGGTGACACCAAGCGCCTCCATTCGAATCGGATCGAGATTGACACAAATCTGCCTGTCGGTGCCACCAAATCGCGACACCTGTCCGATACCGGTTTTCGACATCAACGTCCGCGAGAAATCGTTGTCTACGAGATACGTCAGCTCCTTGCCCGAACGGCGCGGCGACTCGATTGTATAAGTGATGCTCGAATCGCTGACGAAGTCCTGGCGTTGAATAATAGGTTCATCAATTCCACGAGGCAAAATCTGACGCACCCTCGTGACCGCCTCGCGAACATCATTGGTGGCTCGATCGGCGTTAGCACCGAGCTCGAATTCGATATCAGTGCTCGAGCTGCCCGTCGATAATGTGCTACGAATGTGCTTGACGTTGGCGACGCCTGCAACCGCATCTTCAACGCGTCGCGTGATCTGCGTTTCGAGCTCCGCTGGTGCGGCGCCGTTTTGACTGACCGTAACGCTCACCCAGGGGACATCGATGTTCGGCTGTTCTTCGATTCCCAGCGACATCAACGAGAGAACGCCCGCTACCGAAAGGAGCAAAAAAAGGATGATTGACGGAATCGGATTGCGTATGCACCACGCTGAGATGTTCCAGTTCATACAAGAATCACTGTCCTACTTGCACGACATCCTGGTCGGAGAGGAAGCGGGCACCACGGGCGATGACTACATCGCCTGATTTCAATCCGCTCTTTATCTCGATCCAGGTGTCACTACTGGCACCAGTTTCGACAACGGTGCTCTCCGCATGGTTTCCGGTCGCCAATTTGAAAATAGCAGACTCGCCGTTGCGAGTTACAAGTGACTGGACAGGAACCGTGATCGCCTCGCGTTGCCCAAGGTTCACCTGCCCTCTGACGAACATGCCCGGCTTCAGCCCTGCATTGCTCGGCAGCTCGATGCGAACCGTTCCTAATCTCGATGATTGATCCACCTGCGGCGACACCAACCAGACTTTGCCGCTCACGTCACTCTTGTCGCCCTCGCGAGACGAGATGGCCACTATCTGTCCGACCTTGAACTTGTGAAGATCCAGGTCCGAGACTTGGGCCCGCAGTTCCAATTTATTCAAACGAATAATCGAGAACAACGGCGTGCCACCGGATGTGATGTTGCCGATGTGAGCGTCACGTTTCGAGATGACACCGTCATCCGGACTGCGAATAATAGTCTGCTCTATCTGCCGCTCCAGATGTGCTGCTTGTGCTCTGGTTTCGGCAATGAGCGCTTTGGAGATATCGACATCTTCGGCGCGTCCGCCCTTGTGAGCAAGCACCAGACGTTGTTTTGCCTGGTCGACGAGAAACTTCGCCGCTCGTACTTTGTGCTCGAAATTGTGAACCTGCTCCTCGTAATTCCTGGCGGCGAGCTGTTTGTTTTCGGCGTCAACGTCGCTGACCGCGCCGGCCTTAGCAAGTTCTGCAAACCGCCGCGCGTTGAGATTGGCATTGGCAAGATTGGCAGCCGCCTGCACGCGCATCGCTTCTTCCTGCGCCACATTCGCTTCCGATTGCGCCACAGCCGCCTCGAGCGCCAGAATATCTTCCGGACGGTTGGGCTGTATCGATTTCTTCAAGCTAGCTTCAGTGGAAGAGAGCCGCGCCCGCACCTGTTCTAACTGTGCTCGCAAGAGAGCCGAGTTCAAAGTGGCGAGCACCTGTCCCTTGCTGACCGTGTCGCCCTCCTCGACCTGGACCGTCTCGATTCGCAGTCCGCTCACTTCAGCTCCGACGTTGAGCGGGTCCCAGGCATTGA
>AGTN01065919.1_pt1 | contig 14095 bp, 14 predicted proteins | sample 314218 | NCBI WGS metagenome assembly AGTN01 (sample SAMN02954264, study PRJNA73603) | bioreactor metagenome | biome: terrestrial; feature: non-aerated bioreactor; material: poplar woody material; isolation source: poplar biomass | place: USA | collected 2006-12 | reverse complement strand
CGGCCTGGCCCTGGCCGAGGGCCGCATCGACGCCGCCCAGGCCTTCGACCTGTCGCAACTGGACGAGACCTACCAGATCGAGCAATGGGGCGAGGATTGGGAAGCCACCCGGCGCCGCGACGCGCTGAGACGCGACCTGCTGGCGGCGCAGACGTTTCGGAATCTGCTCTGAATCCCCCTCGCCACCGTCGGGTGAGCGCCTTCGCAACAAAATTCCATCAACGCGCCGCCGCCAGGGCTGCGCCCTACCCGCATTCTCCCCGGTTTCCGCGCGTTTGGCGGGGATCCCACCCCTTAGTAACCATCAGTGGTAATACCATTGAGTCGAAACAAAATTACCGTTGATATGCAACAAACGCAACCCTGTTAAAGCCGAACGCCCATATCCTTTCCGTTAGTCACAAATTGCAACACAACGTGAGTGAGGCTCGCCTGTTTTTCGGTGGCAGCGGACGGGAAGTAATGGTATCTGGTCCGCCCTGACCATAAGGGTGGGACCACCACCCGAAGGTGCTGGCGCGCCATCGCCCAAGCCTTCAAGAGGGGAAATCGGATGCAGGAAATCATTCGCCAACTCGAGGAAAAACGGAACCGCGCCCGCCTGGGCGGCGGCGAGAAGCGCATCGCCGCGCAGCACGCCAAGGGCAAGCTGAGCGCCCGCGAGCGCATCGAACTGCTTCTCGATCCCGACTCCTTCGAGGAGTGGGACATGTTCAAGGAACACCGCTGCACCGATTTCGGCATGGACCAGCAATCCATTCCCGGCGACGGCGTGGTCACCGGCTACGGCACCATCAACGGCCGCCTGGTCTTCGTGTTCAGCCAGGACTTCACCGTGTTCGGCGGTTCGCTGTCGGAAGCCCATGCCGAGAAGATCTGCAAGATCATGGAAAAGGCGGTGCAGGTCGGCGCCCCGGTGATCGGGCTGAACGATTCCGGCGGCGCCCGCATCCAGGAAGGCGTGGCCTCGCTGGCCGGCTATGCCGAGGTGTTCCAGCGCAACGTGCTGGCGTCGGGCGTGGTGCCGCAGATTTCCATGATCATGGGCCCGTGCGCCGGCGGCGCGGTGTATTCGCCGGCCATGACCGACTACATCTTCATGGTCAAGGACAGCTCGTACATGTTCGTGACCGGCCCCGACGTGGTCAAGACGGTCACGCACGAGACCGTCACCGCCGAGGAGCTGGGCGGCGCCATCACCCATTCCACCAGGTCCGGCGTGGCCGACCTGGCCTTCGAGAACGATGTCGAGGCGCTGCTGCAACTGCGCCGCTTCATGGACTTCCTGCCCTCGTCCAACAGGCAGAAGCCGCCGGTGCGCCCCACCCCCGACGCCGCCGACCGCAAGGAAACCAGCCTCGACACGCTGATCCCCGACAACGCCAACAAGCCCTACGACATGAAGGAACTGATCCTGAAGGTCGTGGACGAGGGCGATTTCTTCGAGGTGCAGCCGGGCTATGCCGGCAACATCATCGTCGGCTTCGCCCGCATGGAGGGCTCGACCGTCGGCATCGTCGCCAACCAGCCCATGGTGCTGGCCGGCTGCCTGGACATCGCGTCCTCGATCAAGGCCGCCCGCTTCGTGCGCTTCTGCGACGCCTTCAACATCCCGCTGCTGACCTTCGTCGACGTGCCCGGCTTCCTGCCCGGCACCGCCCAGGAATTCGGCGGCATCATCAAGCACGGCGCCAAGCTGCTTTACGCCTATGCCGAGGCCACGGTGCCCAAGATCACCATCATCACCCGCAAGGCCTATGGCGGCGCCTACGACGTGATGTCGTCCAAGCACCTGCGCGGCGACGTCAACTTCGCCTGGCCCACCGCCGAGATCGCGGTGATGGGCCCCAAGGGCGCAGTGGAGATCATCTTCCGCCAGGACATCGGCGACGCCGACAAGATCGCGGCCCGCACCGAGGAATACCGCCAGAAGTTCGCCAACCCCTTCATCGCCGGCCATCGCGGCTTCATCGACGACGTGATCATGCCGCATTCGACCCGCAAGCGCGTCTGCCGCTCGCTGGCCATGCTGAAGGACAAGGACCTCAAGAACCCGTGGAAGAAGCACGGGAACATTCCGCTGTGAGGGGGGACGCGCGCATGTTCACCAAGATTCTGATCGCCAACCGTGGCGAGATCGCCTGCCGCGTCATCAAGACCGCCAGGAAGATGGGCATCAAGACCGTGGCGGTCTATTCCGACGCCGACAAGGACGCGCTGCACGTGCAGATGGCCGACGAGGCCGTGCACCTGGGACCGCCGCCCTCGGCCCAGTCCTACCTGCTGGCCGACAAGATCGTCGACGCCTGCAAGAAGACCGGCGCCCAGGCGGTGCATCCCGGCTACGGCTTCCTGTCGGAGAAGCGGGAATTCCAGGAGGCGCTGGCCAAGGCCGGCATCGCCTTCATCGGCCCCGATGCCCACGCCATCTTCGCCATGGGCGACAAGATCGAGTCGAAGAAGCTGGCCAGGCAGGCCGGCGTCAACACCGTTCCCGGCCACATGGACGTCATCAAGGACGCCGACGAGGCGGTCAGGATCGCCGGGCAGATCGGCTATCCGGTGATGATCAAGGCCTCGGCCGGCGGCGGCGGCAAGGGCATGCGCCTGGCCTGGAACGATGCCGAGGCCAAGGAAGGCTTCGTCTCGGCCACCAACGAGGCCAAATCCTCCTTCGCCGACGACCGCGTGTTCATCGAGAAGTTCATCGAGCAGCCGCGCCACATCGAGATCCAGGTGCTGGCCGATTCCTTCGGCAACACCATCTATCTGGGCGAGCGCGAATGCTCGATCCAGCGCCGTCACCAGAAGGTGATCGAGGAGGCGCCGTCGCCCTTCCTCAGCCCCGAGATGCGCAAGGCCATGGGCGAGCAGGCCTGCGCGCTGGCCAAGGCGGTGCAGTACAAGTCGGCCGGCACGGTGGAATTCATCGTCGGCGGCGCCACCGGCGAGTTCTACTTCCTGGAGATGAACACCCGCCTGCAGGTGGAGCATCCGGTGACCGAAATGGTGACCGGCCTCGACCTGGTCGAGCTGATGATCAAGGTGGCGGCCGGCGAAAAGCTGCCGCTGGCCCAGGACGACGTGAAGCTGAACGGCTGGGCCATCGAGGCCCGCGTCTACGCCGAGGACCCCTTCCGCAACTTCCTGCCCTCCACCGGCCGCCTGACCCGCTATCAGCCGCCGGAGGAAACCTCGCAGGTGCGCGTCGATACCGGCGTGTACGAAGGCGGCGAGATCAGCATGTTCTACGATCCGATGATCGCCAAGCTGATCGCCTACGGCCCGACCCGCGACGCCGCCATCGCCCATATGCGGGAAGCCCTCGACGCCTATTACATCCGCGGCCTATCGCACAACATCCCCTTCCTCGCCTCGCTGGTGAGCAAGGACCGTTTCGTCAAGGGCGACCTGACCACCAACTTCATCGCCGAGGAATACAAGGACGGCTTCCACGCCAACGATCTGCCGGCGGAAGACCCCACCGTGCTGATCGCGGTGGCGGCGGCGGTCAAGTGCACCATCGTGGCGCGCAACATCGGAATCTCGGGCCAGTTCCCCGGCCACGAGATGACGGTGCCGGTGCAGTGGACGGTGGTGCTGAACGGCGAGTACCACGACGTGGAATGCCGCCCGGCCGAAGGCGGCTTCGCCGTGGTCGTCGGCGACGAGGCGATCAGCATCAAGACCGACTGGCGGATCGGCCAGCCCCTGGTCCGTGCCACCGTGGAAGGCCGCCCGGTCTGCGTGCAGATCGACCGCAACGGCGTCTACTACACCCTGGCCCATGCCGGCAGCCGCGTCAGCGCCATCGTGCTGACCCGCCACGCCGCGCGCATGAACAAGCTGATGCCGTTCAAGGCGCCGCCGGACATGTCCAGGTTCCTGCTGTCGCCCATGCCGGGCCTGCTGCGCGCCCTGGAGGTGAAGGAAGGCCAGGAGGTCAAGGCCGGCGAACCGCTGGCGGTGGTCGAGGCCATGAAGATGGAGAACATCCTCAAGGCCGAACGCGACGGCACCATCGCCAAGGTCCACGCCCAGCCGGGCGAATCCCTGGCGGTGGACCAGAAGATCGTCGAATTCGCCTAGGCGGCCGGCCCCGCATTTCTCCCATCCCCGCGCCCACGGGCGCGGGGATTTTTCTTTGGAATAGGCGTGCGGAACAAACCACCCTACAGTTGATGCCCCATGTCGCCTTTGCTACGCTGGGAGGCATGCATCCATATGAGCGAGGAGTGGAGAATGGCAGCGAAGTTCGAGCTGAAGAAATCCACGAACGGCGAACAGTTCCTGTTCAACCTGAAGGCCGGCAACGGCGAGATCATCCTCACGAGCGAGCTTTACCAGAGCAAGGCCAGCGCCCAGAACGGCATCGCCTCGGTGAAGAAAAACGCGCCGGACGATGCGCGCTATTCCCGGCTGACGGCGAAAAATGGCTCTCCCTATTTCGTGCTGAAGGCCGGCAACGGCGAAATCATCGGCAAGAGCGAGATGTATTCCAGCGCCGCCGCCATGGAAAACGGCATCGCCTCCGTCAAGAAGAACGCCCCCGATGCGGCGGTGGATGACAAAACGGCGTAAAGGCGCCCCCTCTTCCGGCCATCCGGGAGAGGGGTGTTTCGTCTCAGGCGGCCTTGTGGCTGTGCCCCACCGCGTTCCATACCTTCTCGTGGAAGAAATAAGCCACCGTGTTGCACAGGGGTTCGACCAGGGCCAGGGCGCCGCTGATGGCGATGCTGCCGGTCAGCAGGTACGCCACGGTGAAAGCGACCGAGAAGTGCACGGCGGCGAATGTCAGGGTCTTGATCAGCGCGGTCATGGTTCTCTCCCGTGTGCGGGTCTGATGAGATATTGATACTCATTCTCACCTAGGAGCGCCAATGAAAAGAATCAACGGCTGAAATCGAGGCGATCGATCAGTGCATCCCCTCTCCCGCCCATGGGGGAGAGTTCAAAACAAAAGCCCCCGGCCTTCCGGGCCAGGGGCTTTCCTGAACCTGGGACGCCTCAGCTCAGCAGCGAGCGCAGCATCCAGGCGGTCTTTTCATGCACCTGCATGCGCTGGGTCAGCAGGTCGGCGGTGGGTTCGTCATGGGCGTCGTCCACCACCGGGAAGATGGAGCGGGCGGTGCGGACGACGGCTTCCTGGTCCTTGACCAGGATGCGGATCATCTCTTCCGCCGACGGCACGCCGGTCTCTTCCTTCAGCGAGGTCAATTCGGCGAACTGGCGATAGGTGCCGGGCGCCGGGAAGTCCAGGGCGCGGATGCGCTCGGCCACCAAGTCGACGGCCAGGGCCAGCTCGTTGTACTGCGTCTCGAACATCAGGTGCAGGGTGTTGAACATGGGACCCGTGACGTTCCAGTGGAAGTTGTGGGTCTTGAGGTACAGGGTATAGGTATCCGCCAACAGGCGCGAGAGGCCGTCGCCGATCTTCTTGCGCGTGGCCTCGTCGATACCGATGTCGATGCTCATAAGGAACTCCTCCAATAAAGGGAAAGGCGGCTGCCCACCAGTTTAGGCCCCTGGCGGGCGGACCCAAGCGCTTTCCGTTAATATTAGAACTAATCCAAGACATATCCTATAGCGCGTCCTTCCCATCGATCCAATGGGAAATCCGGCGTGCGGCCATCGATAAAAATGATAAGTCTTCCGTCCTCTCTTCTCGAGCTTCCCACCTATATTGGCACGGCGATTCCACAGGGAGGCGAACGAGATGGAACGATCCACCACGCTGCATGTGCTGATCGAGGGCCGGGTCCAGGGCGTGTGGTATCGCGGCTGGACGGTGGAACAGGCCCAGGCGCTGGGCCTTGAAGGCTGGGTGCGCAACCTGTCGGACGGCCGGGTCGAGGCGCTGTTCTCCGGTCCCGCCGACGCCGCCAACGCCATGGTCGAAGCCTGCCGCCGGGGGCCGCCCTCGGCCCGCGTCACCGCCGTGTCGGTCGAGGAATGGAACGAGCCGCCGGGCCGCGGCTTCCACCAGCGCACCACGGCGTGAACGCGCATGGTCGGCCGCCGGCTTCGGGGATGACAGCAGCAGGAAAAGAGATGAAACTCAACAGACGACAACTTCTTGCCGGAGCCGCCGCCATGGCCGTCGCCCCTGTTTCCGCCCCCGCCGCCCAAGCAAAAGTCTTTCCCGAGGGCTTCTTCTGGGGGGCGTCCACTTCGTCGTATCAGATCGAGGGCGCGCTCGACGTCGATGGGCGCGGCACCGACATTTGGGATACCTTTACCGCCGCCGGCAGGATCATGGACGGCAGCAACGCCAAGACTGCCTGCGACCACTACCACCGCTATCCGGAAGACGTGGCGCTGATGAAGGCGGCGGGCTTCACCGCCTACCGTTTCTCGCTGGCCTGGCCGCGCATCATTCCCGCGGGTACCGGCGCGGTGAACCGGAAAGGCCTGGATTTCTACGACCGTCTGGTCGATGAACTGCTCAAGGCCGGCATCAGGCCCATGGCCTGCCTGTACCATTGGGACCTGCCGCAGCCGCTGGAGGACAAGGGCGGCTGGCAGGGCCGCGCGCTGACCGAACCCTTCGCCGAATACGCCCGCGCGGCGGCCAGGCGCCTGGGCGACCGCGTGCAGGACTGGGTGATGCTGAACGAGCCCAACGTGGTTGCGATCTTCGGCTACGGGGTCGGCGAGCACGCGCCGGGCCACCGCCTGGGCGAGACCGGCATCCTCAAGGCGCTGCATCACCAGAACCTGGCGCAGGGCGCCGCCCTTCGCGCCATCCGCGCGGAAAAGTCCGACGCCGTCCTGGGCACCGTCACCAACCTGTCCCCGTGCGTGGCCGACACCGATTCCGCCGCCGACCGGCGCGCCGCCGCCCTGTGGGACGCCGCCTGGAACCGCGTCACCCTGGACGGGCTGTTCAAGGGCGAACTGCCGGCCATCGTCGCCGACCGGATGGCGGACTTCGTCCAGCCCGGCGACCTGGACCTGGCCAAGTTCCCCATCGACATGCTGGGGATCAATTATTACGGCCGCAACACCATGCGCCACGAGGAAGGCCGCCCGTTCAACGCCGGCTGGGGCGATGCCAAGGCCAAGCGCTATACCGGCATGGGCTGGCCGGTGCAGCCCGAGGGGCTGTACGAGCAGCTGGTGGACCTCAGGGACAATTACGGCAACCCGGCGGTCTACGTCGCCGAGAACGGCGCCGCCTACGACGACGTGCCCGGCCCCGACGGCACGGTCCACGACGCCGAGCGGGGGCAGTTCATCAGGGAGCACATCGAGCAGGTCCACCGCGCCCTGACCGACGGCGTGAACCTGAAGGGCTACCTCGCCTGGAGCCTGCTGGACAATTTCGAATGGGCCTTCGGCCTGTCCAAGCGTTTCGGCATCGTGCGGGTCGATTACGACACGCTGGAGCGCATCCCCAAGGACAGCTATGACCTGATGCAGAAGATCGCCAAGGCCAACGCGGTGTAGGAAGGCCTCCTCAGCGCCTGAAGCCCTCGCGCAGCACCGTCAGCATTTTCGCCGCCGTCTCCAACTGATCGTCGCTGAAATCGGCGAGAACCACCTCGACGCGCTTCAGCAGATCGGAGCGGCGGCTTTTCACGGGCAAGGACTCCTCGGACAGCAGATCGGCAAGGGACACGCCAAGCACCGTCGCCACCGCCCCCAGCGTGGACAGGGGCGGAAGCGTCTCGCCCCGCTCGATCAATGAAATGGCCTGATAGGTGCGTCCCACGGCCTCGCCCAACTGATCCTGGTTCCAACCTCGCCGTTCGCGGATGGCTTTCACGTTGGCGCCAATGGCGGCCTTGAGGCGGTCGGAGTTCATGCCCGTGAGTGTCGGGCGCATCGCGATGGTTGACTACAAAGCAATATTATCAATATAAACAATAATTCTATTATCAATGAGGGGGCGGCGCACAGGCGGGCAACCCATTCGATACCGCGCCGAACGGAGCACGATCAATGTCTGAAAGCGAGAAATGGGACGCCATCCTGACCCTGGGCGCGGCCATCGCCGAGGAAGCCTTGCTGCGTGTGAAACGCTTCGACAAGCCGACCACCGACGACCTGTACGTTCTGTCGTCGGCGGTGGCCTGGGCGGCGTTGCGGCGGTTCTGGGACGGGGAAAAGAGCGAGGTTCTCGGCCGCTGGCACAAGGACATTCCCGACGCCATGAGCCGCTATGCCGGGCGCATGGACGGCGAACGGCCGCTGTGATGCCCCCGCACCCGGTTCCGCACCGTTACCGGCACCTAGGATGCCCGCCTGTCGCCCTCGCGCAGCACACCCAGCACCTTGACGGCCATGTCCAGTCGATCGTCGCTGAAACCGGCCATCACCGCCTGGGCCTGCCTCAGCAGGTCGGCGCGGCGGTCCGTGGCCGGCAGGCCGGTCTCGCACAGCAGGTCGTTCAGCGGCACCCTCAACGCCGTGGCGATCGCCCACAAGGTGGTCAGGGGCGGCAGGGTCTTGCCGGTCTCGATATGGGAAACGGCCTGCCATGTGCGGTCGATGGCCTCGGCCAATTGCTCCTGGCTGAGACCACGCTTTTCCCTCAACGTTTTCACATTGGCGCCGATCGCGGCCTTCAGGCGGGATGCATTCATGGCGTGGAGTTTCCGGTCCCCACCCTGCGTTGACTATGTATCCCCAATCGATTATTCACATGGAGCCATGTTCCATAGATGGTGGAAATTCCACGCAATTCAAACGCCCAAGCATCGATGTAGGGGGAATGCATCAAATGCCCGAGACGGAAAAATGGGACGCCATCCTGACTCTCGGGGCCGTCATCGCCGAGGATGTGGGAACGCGCGTGAAGCAGTTCGACGACCCGGTGGCGGACGATCTCTACATCCTCGCCTCGGCCATGGCCTGGGTGATGCTGCGCCGGTCCTGGGCCGGAAACGATTCCGAGGCGATGACCCGCTGGCAGACGGACATTCCCGACGCGCTGGGCCGCTATGCCGACCGCATCGGCCTTGAACGGCTCCCCCTGAAAAAGCCCGCCTGACCCCCGCCTGCGTCCCGTATCACCCCTCGGCGCCATCGTCGACGGGGAGCACAGCCATGAGCACGCATGCGGATGAGGAAATCCTGGCCCGCGCCCTGGCGGCACAGGTCCTGAAGGCACCCGACTGGGCGGCGCGGCTGGACGCCATCTGCAGCGCCATGCGCGAGGCGGCCGGGCGGGCCTCCACCCCCGCGCCGCACACACCCAGGACGCTGCGCCGGGTGGCGATCCGGGCCGAGACGATCCTGCGCCATATCGCCCGGTCCGACGCCCTGACCGTGGGCCGGCTCTATTTCGACCTGCTGCCGCGCGACCCCGCTCATCCGCTGTCGGCGGCGGTGGTTGCGGCGCTCAGCGACGGCCGCGCGGTGATCCGCATGCTGCGCGAAAGCGGCACCCGCTTCGACGTCCACAAGGACGGGACGGGAGCGAACTACATCACCGTCCACGACCTGGACCATGCCGGGGGCCTGGGCGACGGCTTCAAGACCGCGATCATCCGCGCCCTGGCCCTGACCGCGCATGTGGGCAGCCCGCCCCAAGGCGGGCTGCACCGGATCCACTGAGCCGCTATTCCGCCGCCGGCTTTTCCGCGTGGTAGATTTCGGCCCCCTCGGCGCGGAACTTCTCGCTCATGGCCTCCATGCCCTGTTCGGCGGCGATATCGCGCACTTCCTGGCTGATCTTGTAGGCGCAGAATTTCGGCCCGCACATGGAGCAGAAATGGGCCAGCTTGGCGCCCTCGGCCGGCAGGGTCTGGTCGTGGAAGTCCTGGGCCTTTTCCGGATCCAGCGACAGGTGGAACTGGTCGCGCCAGCGGAACCCGAAGCGGGCGCGGCTGAGCGCGTCGTCGCGTTCGCGCGCCGCCGGGTGGCCCTTGGCGAGGTCGGCGGCATGGGCGGCCAGCTTGTAGGTGACCACGCCTTCCCGCACGTCCTGGCGGTCGGGCAGGCCCAGATGCTCCTTCGGCGTGACGTAGCACAGCATGGCGGTGCCGAACCAGCCGATCATGGCGGCGCCGATGGCGCTGGTGATGTGGTCGTAGCCCGGCGCGATGTCGGTGACCAGCGGCCCCAGGGTGTAGAACGGCGCCTCGCCGCACAGCTTGAGCTGCTTTTCCACGTTCTTCTTGATCTTGTGCATGGGCACGTGGCCGGGGCCTTCGATGATGACCTGGCAATCGTGCCTCCACGCGACGTGGGTCAGTTCGCCCAGCGTCTCGAGCTCGGCGAACTGCGCGGCGTCGTTGGCGTCGGCGATGCTTCCCGGGCGCAGGCCGTCGCCCAGCGAGAACGCCACGTCATAGGCCTTGAGGATTTCGCAGATGTCCTCGAAATGGGTGTAGAGGAAATTCTCCCTGTGGTGCGCCAGGCACCACTTGGCCATGATCGAACCGCCGCGGCTGACGATGCCGGTGACGCGCCGGGCGGTCAGCGGAATGTGGGCCAGGCGCAGGCCGGCATGGATGGTGAAGTAGTCCACGCCCTGCTCGCATTGCTCGATCAGGGTGTCCTTGAAGATCTCCCAGGTCAGGTTCTCGGCCTTGCCGTCCACCTTTTCCAGCGCCTGGTAGATCGGCACCGTGCCGATGGGCACCGGCGCGTTGCGCAGGATCCATTCCCGCGTGGCGTGGATGTGCCGCCCGGTGGACAGGTCCATCACCGTGTCGGCGCCCCAGCGGATGGCCCAGACCAGCTTTTCCACCTCTTCCGACACCGACGACGCCACGGCGGAATTGCCGATATTGGCGTTGATCTTGGTCAGGAAGTTGCGGCCGATGATCATCGGCTCGGCTTCCGGGTGGTTGATGTTGGCCGGGATGATGGCGCGGCCGCGCGCGACCTCGTCGCGCACGAATTCCGCCGTCACCTGATCGGGGATGTCGGCGCCGAAATCCTCGCCATCGCGCCCCGCATGCGATCCAAGCTGACCGGCCTCGCGCGCCTCGGCCACCCGCAGGTTCTCGCGGATGGCGACGTATTCCATTTCCGGGGTGACGATGCCGGCGCGGGCATAGGCCAGTTGCGTCACCGCCCTGCCCGCCTTGGCGCGCAACGGCGCCCGGTCCTGGCGGTCGAACACCGGCACCGAGATGGTCTCGCCCGGCTTCAGGCCGTCGTCCTCGGGGCGGTGGGCGCGCCCCGCATAGGTCTCGACGTCGCCGCGCTCCAGCACCCATTGCCGGCGCAAGGCGGGCAGTCCCCGGCGGATGTCCACCCGCACCGCCGGATCGGTATAGGGGCCCGAGGTGTCGTACACCCGCACCGGCGCCTCGCCCGAGGCCGACTCCAGGTCGATCTCGCGCATGGCGACGCGGATGTCGGCGCGCGAGCCCTGCACGTGAACCTTGCGCGATCCCGGCAGCGGACCGTTGGTGACCGTCAGGTCTTCGGCGTTCTCGGACATGGCCTATCCCTTTCTTGAACGGTGGACAGGCCGGCGGGCGCGGAAATAAAGGCTGTTTCCGATCCCTTCGCCGGCATGACCCGGATCAGGTTCCAAGGGTTGCCGGCGGCGTTGGATGGCCGGCGTCTCAGCCCCCGTTCCCGGGGCGCCCCTTCGGTTGAAAGGCGAGAGTGGGACCAAAAACCCGGCCGAGTCAACCCCACGGAAAGTAGCGAATTGGGGGAAGCCGAGGTACGCCCTCCTCTTGTCCCCTTACCGGCAGCGACCACATCACCTATGCTGGGGGTCCAGGATCAAGGACCGCCGCGATGCCGAGGGGGAAGCACGACATGAGCATCAAATCGCGCCAGTTCCTGCTGTGGGCCTTCGCCCTGACCACGCTGGCCCTGCTGGCCGGGGCCGGCCTCTACAGCAACGCCAACGTTCAGGAATCCATGACGAACAGCCGGGCCCGCTTCGCCCAGGCCGAAATGCTGAGCAGCTTCGACCAGCGGCGGCTGGAACTGACCCTGCTGGCCATGGACATCATCGTGGACCGCGCCGACGGACAGATCCTCCCCGAGCGGCTGAAGGAACTCGCCGATCTGCGCGACGGCATGGCGGCGGCCCTGCCCGCCATCACCGCCCTGATCAGTTCGTCCGGCGAGCAGACCCAAGTGGAGGAACTGAAGAAGGACATGAATGCCCTGGTGGCGCTGGTCGGCCAGGATTTGCGCAAGGCGGTGGAAAGCCGGGCCGGCGACGAGGTCTTCGCCCGCCTGGACGACGACATCGACGGCACCGGCGAGGCCCTGGGCGCAACCGTCACCGCCCTGCGCGACAGCCTGAAGCAGGAAATGCGAGAGGAACAGGACAAGGAAAGCGCCCAGCAGGTGGCCGCCCTGACCTTTTCCCTGGGCATTTTCGGCTTCGCGGCGCTGGCCCTGTCGCTCATGTCGTGGCGGATCGGCCGCGGCATCACCGGCCCCATCGGCGGCTTGACGCGGGCCATGGAGACGATGGCGAAAGGCGACAGAAGCCAGCCCGCCCCCTACCACGACAAGACCGACGAAATCGGCCAGATGGCCCGCGCGCTTGAGGTCTTCCGCCAAGCGCTGACCGCCGCCGACCAGGCCCGGGCGGAACGGGCCGAGGCTGAGACGCGCAGCGCCGCCGAACAGCGCCGCCAGCGCGACACCCTCGCCGACGATTTCGAACGCGGCGTCAAGCAGGTGGTCACCCTGGTCGGCGAGGCGGCGACCCGCCTCAACGCCACCTCGACCGTCATGGGCGAAGCCTCCGATTCGTCGCGCCAGCGCGCCGCCTCGCTGACCAGCGCCGCCGAACAGACCGCCCAGAACGTGGAAAGCGTCGCCGCCGCCACCGAGGAACTTTCGGCCTCGGTGGACGAGATCGGCCGACGTGTCGACCAATCGGCCAGCATCTCCCAGGAAGCGGTGGACGAGGCGCGGCGGGTCGGCGCCATCGCCGGCCAGTTGACCGAGGCGGCGGGACGCATCGGCGAAGTGCTCAACATGATCAGCACCATCGCCAGCCAGACCAACCTGCTGGCCTTGAACGCCACCATCGAGGCGGCCCGCGCCGGCGAGGCCGGCAAGGGTTTCGCCGTGGTGGCGGGCGAGGTCAAGTCCCTGGCCAACCAGACCGCCAGGGCCACCGAAGAGATCGCCGGGCACATCACCTCGGTCCAGGGCGCCAGCCGCGAGGTCTCCGGCGCCATCACCGCCATCGCTGAGATCATCGGCCAGATGAACGAGATATCCACCTCCATCGCCTCGGCGGTGCAGCAGCAGAGCGCCGCCACCCGCGAGATCGCCGGCAACGTGGTCCAGGCGGCCACCGGCGCCTCCCAGGTCTCGGCCAACGTCGCCGAGATGAGCCGCTTGGTGGAGCGGGTGCGTTCGTCCTCATCCGAGGTGTCGCAGGCCTCGGCGGCGCTGTCGGGCAATGCCGCGTCATTGAACTCGGAAGTGGAACGCTTCCTGACGAGCGTGCGCGCAGGGTGAGAAAATCTCATCGAAAAGCTTAGCATGCTTCAAAAAAACTACCGCCAGTGGTAAACCCTTCCCCATGAGAGGGAGGGGACGATGACACTGACAATAAAGTCCCGGCTGGGTCTGTTGTGGGCGATCGCGGTGCTGGGCACGGTGGTCCTGGGCGGCAACGGACTGGTGGCGCAGCGCGCCATCGAACATTCCACCGCCGCCACCCGCGAGGCCTTCGAGCGCCAGACCCTGCTGGCCCGCTTCGAAGCCGACCGCCTGCGCCTGACCCTGGCCGCCATGGAGGCGATCGTCGATCGTGCCCAGGGCCGCATCGAAGGCGAGCGCGAGGCCCAGATGGCCGGGTTCGCCAGCCGCATGGCCGAGGACGCCCGCCGCATCGCCGCCCAGACCCACGGCACCCAGGAGCGCGATCTGGCCGAGCAGTTGCCCGAGCGGGTGGCCGAGTTGGCGGCGCTGACCCGGGATGATCTGAAACAGGCCGTGGAAAGCCGCGCCGGAGCCGGCGATTTCGAGGAACTGGCCTATCACCTGGAATCGGCCAGCCGCAAGGTGTCGCTGATCGTGCGCACCCTGTCGTCGTCGCTGGACGCCCGCATCGCCGACGCCTGGGCCGGCCAGCACGCCAGCCTGTCCACCACCAAAGGGATCGGCCTGGGCGCCGCCCTCGCCACCCTGGCCGTGGTCTCGC
>AGTN01146802.1_pt1 | contig 14107 bp, 8 predicted proteins | sample 314218 | NCBI WGS metagenome assembly AGTN01 (sample SAMN02954264, study PRJNA73603) | bioreactor metagenome | biome: terrestrial; feature: non-aerated bioreactor; material: poplar woody material; isolation source: poplar biomass | place: USA | collected 2006-12 | reverse complement strand
TGGGTGCCCAGCCAGTTGGTGCCCTTGTAATTCACTTCCTGGGCGACGACCCAGAGAAATGCCGCAGCAAACAGCGGAATGGCGATCAGTGCTTTCGTAAATTGATTGAACTGCACGCCGCTTTTGCGGGCGTAAATCAGCGAGATACCATATGATTGTCCGGCGTAATGGTAAGAGACGATCAGGAAGTAGAATTTGAAGAACCATGGTGCCACCACAGACGGCATCGCAAAGCTAAACACCAGCGGGATCAAGAGCAATAGTGGCATCCAAATTGCCGAGTACTTGTATTTTGCCACCTCGCGCACATCGCCGTAGACTCTGTAATAGGTCGCCGCAAGATGCGGATAGTTGGTGAGGACAGCGAACGTCAGCACAATCGTTGCAATCGTGGCAGGCGAATAATTCGGTACCAATTTATCCAGATAGAAGAGAACCGGCAGAAGCAAAAGAGACAGACCGCCCAAAATGAGCATGTCGAGCCACGGCGCAAATAGCGCCGGATTACTTTGAGACTTAGTAAGCGTCTGTGCGGAAGAAACCATCCGGTTTTAGCCAGCCTATTAGAATGAAGAAGCACAAATACTAGCCACGATCGTAACTATTTTATACCCTTCTCGGACTCGGTCACAACGGACATCATTCACCCGATGTTCAGCAAAATAATCCACACTGGAGCCTCAAGCGGATTTTATGGTCCGGCGCGAAGGTTTGTTCTGTCGATCTTCAAACCTTCATGATAGCTTTTTGCGAACGTGAGCAGACCTAATCTGCTCAATTAACCTTCAGCCATTTTAGAACGATGCGAACCGAAGCAACGACTACACGTTCGCGCCGCGACCCTTGTGACGTGAATGTTATGTTTGCTGCCTAGACTCTGAATAAGCGCAGGTTGACAGTTTCCAACTTTTCAGAAAACTTTCGCCAATCGTGTCCAAAAATCCACAGAGGTCGTATAGAAGCGAAAACCACTCTGTTTACCATACAAAAGGCAAGGCTCGAAAGGGTCGGTAACGCCTGTGCGTCACTCGTTTCAACAACGATTTGGTGACAACAGATTGCATTGCCTCTGATTCGAAAGTGCATCACTGCATCTTCGAATGAGCCTCGCTTGTGTTTCTGCGTGAGGAAACAATCATGGCGCCCACGAATCATCAAGCCCTGGACGGGGCACATTCGAATGCTCTCGAAAGTCAAAAGCAAAACAATTCGCACGCCCATCAAGAGGCCTACGATGCGTCAAATGCCGGCGGACAAAATAAGCAGCACGAGTCGACCGCGAAAAAACATTTGCCTGAAGTTTCGATCGCAAATCAAAGTCAAGCCAGCGATGCAGAACTGCAAAAAGCTGCCGAAGCGATAAGAAAAGCCTGCGTCGGATTCGGCACTGACGAAACTGCCATTTGGACCGTGCTGGAAAGCATGAGAACCGAAGGCGATCGCACCCGCCTGGCTGAGATCTATAAAAGAAAATACAACGTCACGCTTGATTGGGAACTTAGAGGCGAACTCTCTGGTAATGAGCTCGATAAAGCGATAAATCTACTCTACAAAAAGGATAACGATCCGGCCAGCAATCGTGCCGGAAGAATTCATCTTGCATTGACAGAAAGCAATCAGTGGATCTATGGCCGCTCGACAGAGAATTGTCAAAAAGACATTCGTGACACGCTATCGACAATGAACTCTGTTGAAATAGCCGCTCTCGACAAGGCATACCAGAGTCGTTACGGAACGAGTTTGCGTAATGCTTTGATGAGCGACAAATCTCTTTCGCAAGGCACGAAAGAAGCTATCGACATTTACCTTAACGGTTCCGACAAACGCACGCCCGATATGACTCTCAAGCTCGGAGAGATCGCTTTGAGAACTCGCGATATCGCTATGTTCCAGGAGACGATGAGCAACGCTTCTCCGCAAGTGCGTCAACAATTCATGAACGCTGATGGCGACCGAAAGTTGAAAGCTGCGTTTGGAACCGGAACTGACTACGAGCACGCAAAAGACTTCGTATCCGACGGCAAAATCAGCACAGCAAGTAAGATCCGCTCCAATACGAGTTGGATGGGCGACAACGAAGTAGCCATCGAAAGAAGCATCAAAGAAATGAAGCAGGATGAAAGAACTGCGTATCTTCAAGGGCGCGATCTTGCAAATGGCAAAAATGTTCCAGGTCTAACCGAGGATCAAAAACGACACGCCGGAGAAAGATACAACGAGATTCACACTGCGCTGACTAGCGCAGGAAACGCAAACGAAGTAACACGCTGGGAAGACATGATTTCGGTCAAGGGCGGAACTCTTGTCTCTAAAATGGCTGCTCATGAGGGAACTTTCAAGGACGACGATATTAATGTCATTCTTTCTGATATCGAAAACATGGACAAGGCTGACTGGAATCGTCTCAAAACAGATCGTCAGTTCAGAGGTGATATAGAAAAAGTTCTGGGCGGATTCCTCAGTTCATCGGACCTCGACCGCGTCAAGAAGGCGCTTGATGATAAGCAGAATTGCAACACATTCGAAGAAGCTAAGACCAAGCGCCGCAGCGTCGATCAAGTAGTTACAGATAATAGCGGCTTCTTCAGCGATGATGAAGAAGGAATTTATAAAGCCATTGAAAATATGACGCCTGCAGAGCAGAAGCGTTATCGAGAAGATGCGCAGTTTCGTAAGCAACTGGACGAAAAAGTAACTAAAGGTCTGGATGCTGGTGCAGAACGAGATGCAGCCAGAGAAATGCTCGACAGAGTTCTCAAAGGTCAGACTCCAGAACGTGACATTATAGCGAAGCTCAATGTTCATGCCAGCGACGTAGACACCGATGAAGCAGCCGTAATTCGAGATGTGCAGGAAGCGTTCCAAAAAGATCCGCAGCTGAGAGAAAAAATCAACAATCCAAAAACTGCCGAAGAAAAGGAATTCAGCACCAAATTCAAACAAGCTTTACATGCCGCCCTTGATCCCTATGAATATACTCGCTATGCCGAACCGCTTCTGAAGACAGGCAATCTGGATTTCGAAATTCAAAACGAGCTCAATAAAGGCGTACTCAACGACGACGAGCAAGGAACCTACAAGGATCTCGTTGCCCTGGCGAAAAGAACAGATCCGGCATCGACAGCCGAAAAACAGCGCATTCTCCACGATTCAGCCTACCAGGAAAAAGCCCTCGGCAATTTGAGCGCCGACGAAAGAGAGGTTGCACTCAACGCGCTCAAGCAAGGCGAGATGAGACCGGAAGATATAATTCGTTCGCAGATGATCGGAGCTGGAACGGGAGAAGAAGAGATAAAAGAAGCTCTCAGCAAACTGACTCCAGAACAAAAGATCGAAGTATCGAAAGCATATTCTGAAAAATACCACGGTTCCCTTTCGGCAGATCTGATGGAGGAACTCGGCGGTCAGGACGCAAGAGAAGTCCAGAGAGAACTTCGACAACCAGCCAAAACAGCACAAGATGAGTACGACCGTGCGCGCGATGAATACTACGAAAGCCGTGACGGTATCGGTAGTAGTTTCGTTGACGGTGCCTGGGATGGAACCGGCTACATGAGCGACGAAGCACTCTCCAATTTCAGAGCAGCTTTGACGAAATCCTCGAGCGAATTCAAACAACTCAGCCCTGAGGAGCAAAAGGAGTTATCTGAAAATTTGCGCACCAATCTAGACGCATTCGTTCAGTCGAAAGGCGCTCTGGCTGATGGAGCAGTCGATGCCATAATAATTGCGGCTGGCGTTGGTGCCGCTTTCTATACGGGTGGCGTGAGCCTCTCGTTGCTGGGAAAAACCGCTCTGGCTGGCGCGGCTCTCAAACTGGCCATCAAACCTGGTTTGATGGGAGCTGATTACGATTCCAGTAGTGTTCAGCCTGTAATCGACGCTTTGACCGGTGCGGTCGATGCGATGTCGCTGGTGGTAGGTCCTGCTCAGCTGGCGCAAGTGCTCAGACTGGGCGGCAAAGTTGCCACCACCGCGACCACCAAGCTTTTCGAAGAAGGCGCAGGGCAACTGATAAAAACCGAGATGAGAGAACAAGCCGAACACAAGATCTTCCAGACAATCTCGAACGCAATTTCAAAAGGCGAGCAGGGTGTCAGCGACAAAGCAATCGAAAACCTGGCGACGGAACTGGCTGTCGAAGGTGGCGAGAAACAACTCGCGGCGCAGCTTAAAAAGGCGATTCAAGAGGGAATCGAAAAAGAGTCACGCTCTGCACTGAAGAGCACAATGACCGAAATCGCTCTCAATCAGGCCAGCGGCGCCGCCGGCGGTGGCGCATCCGGTGCTATTCGAGCGACAGCCGAATGGGACACCAACAAAAGTATCAGCGAAAACATGACGAAGGTGTTCGAGCAAGCCGTACTCGGAGCAGCCATAGGCGGAACCGCAGCCGGTGTAGCGACGGTAGGATTCAAGGTTCTTGGTGGCACCTACAGAATGGCTAAAAATGCTGCTGGTGAAATTGGCGCGAGTACGAGGAGCTCGGCGGTAGACGCGGGCAACGCCACAAGTTTCGAAGTAAAAGTATCAAAGACGGCCAGCGGTTCACCGGAACTCCGTACAGAAGACAACCCACATATCGGAGCCATTCGTCGCAAGGACGGATCAATTCTGGAACTTGGTAAAGACCAATCTGTAAAACTTCAAGACGGTGATGTACCCCTCTTGCGCGTTGATAGTGAAGGCAATCCAATCGGACGAAACGGAGAGCGAATCAACAAAGACGGCACTAAATCCGAAGTTGTCCGTACACCGGGCAAGGCAGGCGGCGATGTTACTGGAAGCGGAGGCAAGGAACTCTCAGCAGTCAGCGTAGAGGGTACTCCGATTCAAAGAGATACCTGGTACGTAATCGGTCGCACTGACGCAAACAATGCGCATATCTCGATTAACGACTCGCGAGTAAGCGGTCAACATGCATCCATTTACGTAGACGCTGACGGAAACCGTTGGATTCGGGACATGGGTTCGACAAATGGAACGTTCGTGAATGGAAACAGAATTAAACCGAACGACAACGTACGACTCAAGCCGAACGACAGAGTAAGTCTTGGACCGGTAGAACTTAAAATTGCGCAGACCGAGTACAAAGTCAGCCTCGGCGCATCCGACATCACACTCAAGCCGGGGCAGGAAGCTCCGATAGGAAGGAATCACCAGCGAGGTCTATACGACGACCGGGTCAGTCGAGACCACGCGAGGCTTGGTGCCGACGACAAAGGGGTCTACATAATCGACTCGTCAAGCAATGGAACATACATAAGGCGAGACGGTCAAACAATCAAACTTACTAAGGGCTCTAAATTCTACTTAAATCAAAACGACGAAGTAAGTTTGGGCGCGTCCTTAGACAAAAACGGCGAACGACTCCAAATCAAAGTAGCCGGCGATAAGGCATTCGACAAGCCATTGCCGCCAGTAATGGGACCAATAAGAAGTCGCGAAGCGCTAAACCAATCTAACGATTACGCCAGATATCACCAGGTAACCGGCAGAATCGAGGACGGCTGGCATATGGCAGGCGCTGACTCCGAGTTTCAACCCGATGGTTCCTTCACTAAATACTCGAGACGTCCTGCTTTAGTCGTGGATAGGCAAAACGATCCGGTACTGAAGGCGGTGCTGGAGGAGGCGAAGACAAAGTTCGGAAGCCTACCTCCAAAACAACGGGCAGTCGAAATTACTAAGTGGGTTAAACAACTGATGACACCGGCGGGATGGAGCGAAAACCAGCTCGATAACTGGTATGACGCGTTCAACAATCAGTTCGATGGACAGAGATTGTATTTCGGTGAGCTCATCAGACAAGGCAAGGGTGTTTGCAGCCAACAAGCAATCCTTCTGAAACTAATCGGCGACGAATTTCCCGACATGCAAGTGCGACTCGTGCGCGGTCATTACGGCTTCGCGCCCAACATGAATGACCTCAACCATGCCTGGACCGAAATCAAATTCCCTGACGGCGACAGACTAGTATTCGACCCTCGCCACGAACAACTGGGAGTACCATACTCGAAACTAAGGCAGCACCATCCCGCTTACGATATGCATCGCAACAACCCATCGGGGCTTCCCTTCAAGGTCGGCGATCGAATTGACCATGACGGTGTGGGCAACTGGAAGGTTCTCGAAATCAGAGATTCACACGTGATGCTCGCGCATGATGCAACGCGTGAAGAGACCGTTGCCGACATCATGAAACTCAATCCAGGAAGACAACTGCGCGTCGGAGACAAATTCAAGGTTCTCAGATCGAGTGGCGAAATCGATGACGGTTGGCAGCTGGTAGGAAGACTCCCGAATGGAGAACTCAAATTCAGCAAGCCTGATTCTTATCTGACCAAAGTTCCAATCGAAAACTTTAGAGGCAACACACCTGGTCACGCAGCGCCGGTTGATGAAGCAAACGGCAAGACAAAGAATCAAAATACAAACAGCAGCAACCGAAACACAAATACCAATGCTAATGCAGCAGTGAGAAACCTTCCTGCCCTCCAGTTAGTCGGCTTTTAGTTATTAGTTGTGAGCGGTATCCCGGATCCCGGGATACGTAATACCTACCAGACCTCTATCCCGGATCCCGGGATACGTAATACGAATACTCTATCTACTTCAATGCTTCTTCGAGGGCACCGGCGATCTCGGCGAAGGAACCAAAACCCTTCTCAGGAAACAGCTTGCCACCATCGTTTTTGATCCGAACAGCTTTGAATAGAATTTGTTCGAACTCGGCCGAGACTGTTTCATCGAGTTCTCGCGGGTCAGGAATGTCGAGTATGGCGCTAGAGAAATAGTTGCCGGTAAGTTCATGGTGCCGGACGTGTTCCCGCAATTCGCTGGAAGCACGATTGCTTGTAATCTCATCGCTCGATCGGCGCTGAAACAACGGCTGAAATCCAGTCGCGGTCTCCCAGAGCATCAGGCCAAAAGCAAGCATGTCGTCGGCCTCGAGCAGCGGATAATACTGCGGAGTCGTGACTGCTCCGCTTCTGCCTCTCCCCTCGTCCTGATCCGTCAACGGTCCGAAGTATCCAGGATCTATTATGGAAATAGACTCTCCGGAAACCATGATGTTCTCGGGCTTCAGATCACCATGCGCACCAAAAGCGGTGCTTACATTCAACTCATCAATCACTCTGGCAAGTTGCACCAAAAGACGAATATGCTGTTTTCTACTTTTGTAGTCCCCGCCTGCGGCATCCTGGCCCAGAAGCGTTCGGAACGGTTTGCCATCAAGGAAATCCATACTGTAATAGCAAAGGCTACCGTCTTCAACCAACTCGTCGACCGTGACCAGGCTTTTATGCCGAACATGTTGAAGCTTTTCGTGCTGCTTGCGAAGCAATCGAAATGTGTCAGGCTTCGTACTCCCAATTGCGCCGGTCACCTGGACTAACGCCCGCGTGGGAAACCAACCTGTTGCCACTTCTGACAATGGGCTGTATTCGTTTTTCGGAGACTTGAATACGCGTTTGGCACCGGTCTTGGAATGATGAGCCAAATAAACGTCCGAAAACGAGCCCGAACTCAACTGCTCGTCGACCGTGTAGTCGCTCAACTCAAGTCCAATCCAGGATGCACCTGCTGTCAACTGATAAACTCCAGAAAACTGTCGCGTATCCTCGAAAGATTAACAGAGGCGGCATCAGTTTGCAAAGCTCCCACGATGTATGATTTGAAAGATGAGAGTCAAAGCGGTTATTTTCAATCACGACCAGAAAGGTAGTGCAGAGAAATTATTCGAAGCACTGGAGCCGCAATTTGACATGGCATTATTTGATAGCGGTTCTAGCCAGGATCAAATTAGCACACTCTCGACAGACAAATTCGACAATATATATTGGACAGGTTGTTGGAACAAAGCCTGGGAGCTATTCCCCGACTACGACGTGATCTGGGGTATCGGTGGCGATTGCGAGTTGAGATCGCAACCTGCTCAATTCAAGAAAGCGATCGAGTCGGCGTATCCATTTGGCATCTGGTCGCCAGCTATCTCTGGTCGCGTGGCAGAATACATGACGGTGCCTGCAGATGATATCGTCTCAGTAAAGTATGTGGAGGGAATCGCCTTCGCAATTTCCAAATCCTTGTGGCAGGCAACGGGTATCTTCGATCGAAAAAACTACATCGGCTGGGGGCAGGACATAATCAAATGTCATCAATCAGTGCAACAAGGAATGTCAAATCTGATCGACGCTCGTGTGCAACTGTTTCATCCACCCAGCGATCGATACAACAACATGACAGCAAGACTTCTCATGGTCGCCTGCATGCGAAAGCATCTGGGCGACGATTGGGCGAGCGTCAATGAGTCTCTCACCAATCTAACGGCGACGACGAACACCCTATCGCTATCAAAGCAGGTGAATTAAATTCACTTGAGTGCTGTTGTTTTTCGTTCCTTGATTTTGAGAGTGCACGTCACGAAAACGTGACGTACACTCTCAAAATTAGAAAAGCTCTTTTCGATATACCCTAGCCCCTGGACAAATCTAAGACTGCTGTTTGGAATCAGGCTCATTGCCTGCATCTGTTCGACCATTCGCCAACAAAGGAACCAAACCAGTCGGAACTCCAAGCACTACTGTAGGTGGTGGCGTCGTACCTTGACTGGCAGACAATGTTTGCAGTATTCGTAGATTCATAAGTGCCGGATTACCATCGAGCATTTTGGCAGCATTAGCCAGACTCCTGAGCGCTGCCTGCTCGCCGCGTGCGCGTTCCAACGCAGCCAGACCTTCTTGTCTTGCACGTATCAAATCGGCATACGCTTTTTTAAATCGGCGGGGAACATCAGGTCCTTGATCTCTACCTGCGATACGCTCACTCCGATGCTCAGAGCCTTCGGTTTCACGATTTCAACAATCTTCTCGCTGATGCCGGCTTTGCCTTGCACAATCTCGTCGACTTTGAGCGCGGACAAAACGTCTCTGGCTGCCAGTTGCGCCATAGTGTAGATTTCCGTATACCAGGTCTGCACGCTATGGGTAGCAACAACGGGATCAACAAGCTGATACGATAGTTGCAGACTGAGCTTCAGCCCGACGTTGTCGGCCGTTATAATTTCTTGACCTCCAATCGTTATTGAGGCTGTACGAGTGTCGATAAGTGAAACCGTCGAAGAAGGTCTAAACAACCGATAGGCACCGGGTTCCAGTATTGTTTGAAATACTCCATTTTGGTACAGCAAGCCCTTCTGGTATTGAAAGACAATTACCTTATAGACAAACTTCTTGTAGAAAAACGGAATCAAAAGCGCAGCTATTAAGCAAGTCACAATAGTGAAGAGTATACTGCTATCCATTTTCAACCTTCTTATTTAATGGACTTTCCTCCTGCGACCAAAGACCGCAAGCGGGAATCTTATTCGCATAGCCTGCTGCCAGTTGTGCCGAGGCACCGGTCACAGGAGGATCGCCCGAAGTATGGAGTCGAACCACGTTATACCGTTGTGGGAGCCCAACACGCAGAACAAAAGCGACTACGTCGGATTTGCTGCCGGCATCTCCCGAATCTGTCTTACCCGATTAACAGCGGAACTACTCTTAAAATTTAACTCGCGGAACCCGACGTCACAGCAGTACCCGCTTGCTCCCCAAGCCTCTTAAGCTCATTGATTTTAGCCAATTCTTCCGCGACGAACCACTTTTGGGAAGAGAGTTCCTTTCCATACATTTTCAAAAGCATCGAGCGTGCCTTTGCGTGGATTGTGTGGTTAGACATCAGTCCTTCTGTTTCGTAGTATCGCACCAGCGGCTCGGCAACTTTTACAAAGCGCACTCTTCTAGAAAGTCTTATCAGGAACTCGAGATCCTCCAAAGCGGGGAGGGTCTCATTAAAGAGTCCTGCGTCGATGAAAAGGTCCTTGCGTAACAAGCATGTCTGACTGCCAATGTTGGCAGCGGCATACTCGCGCGTGGCAGGGTCCACAAGTAAATCAGAGTCAACCACTGGTGAGCAGAAGTAAAACTCTCGCCCGTCATCGAGAATGCGCATCATATCGCAGTAGACGAGTCCGACCTCAGGTCCGCCATCGGAAAACGCTTTCATCTGTTTTTCAAGCTTGGTTTCCACCCATTCATCATCGGAATCCTGGAAAGCAATGAGAGCATGCGACGCCTTTTTTACGCCGGCGTTGTAGGCAGCGGCAGCGCTTCCGCATTTGATTTCTCCGAAATAGAGAACGCGTGAGTCTTTGTAGGACTGCACCAGTTCCTTGGTATTGTCGGTTGATCCATCGTCGAGAACGACCAACTCGAATTCCGAGTAAGTCTGTTTCAGAACGCTATCAATCGCTCGCCCTAGCAAGTGCGCCCGATTGTATGTTGGCAGGATCACCGAGACTGGTTCCACAAGTATCCCTCGCTGCTCAGAATTGCGGCTGGCACGGTCAGTGAATTGGCACGCAGTAAACACCGCTTGCACATTATGTCATATGGGGCCTACAATTTGGCAAGCGCGAAGGCTACTTCCATTGCACATCCTCTGGCTGGTTACGAGGCTATGATCGATCTTTCAAAACTATCCATAACATTTTCCGTCAAGATCGACAGTCCAGACAGATTGAGAAATTTGGCGCTGGTGCTCAGGTTCTTCAAAACATTCTTTACTAACCTCGAGATTATCATTGTTGAACAATCCGATGGTGAGCCGCAATGTCTGCAATTTGCGGGACCGGGGATTAAACACTTTCTGCTGCGGACTGAAGATTGCCATTACAAGACGCGCAATCTCAATCTGGCAGCCAGTATTTCCAGCCGTCCGTACGTGATGATGTGCGACGCCGACTGCTTCGTGCCACCACAGTGCCTCGAAGACGCTATTGAGCGGCTCGACTCAGGCGTCGAGTTTCTCTCCCCGTATAATGGAGTCTTCGTCGAAGTCGATCAGAAATTTGTTAGTGACGATCTCGATTTCGAGGATCTACTGAAGAAGCTACCGCACTTTGACAAGGCGTATGATCTTCGCCCCGATCGATACGACTTCACGGTAGCCAGACCGTTTCACGGCAACATAAACTCTGACGCTACTGGCGGTATCATGATCTATCGACGAGAGCCGTTCTTTTTGATAGGGGGGTGGAACGAGAATTTCGTCTCGTACGGCTTCCAGGACATGGAGCTGCACGTGCGCATAGAGCGGCTTGGCTACAAAATTCATAGGCTCTCTAAATACAATTGCTATCACCTACCTCACGAACGAAACATCGATAGCCGATACAACAACTTTCTGTCAGTCAACGAGACAGAGTTCCAAAAAATATCATCGATGCCGCAACAGCGCCTGGCCGAGTACTCGCAACGACGGCACCGCGAAATCGTATTCGACCCGCAATACGAGTTTCGCCTGGAGAACACAAGCGTGCAATACTCGTTTTGCAGGCTCGACAACAACAGGCGCGATCTCTCCGATGTGTCCACAATCTTCGCGATTGCGCTCAATGAGGGGACCGGACCGGTCCTTGGATTCACAAACGTATCGGAATTCATGGAAGAGCATTTCAACAATTACGAAATAATCATCGTTGAAATCGGCTCTAGAAAATTCAAATACTTGCCCAATCGAAAGAATGTTGTCTATCGCTGGTTAGCGCATGGACACTCGCTCGAAGAAGCTGTCGAACTTGGCACCAAACTCTCCACGCGCAAGTCGAAGGACGTACACGTTTTGAAAGGAACGATTGACTCAGCATCCATTCTCTCGAAATACGCTGAGATGATCGAAGCGCAGGATTACGGTTAGAACTTGCGACCCGGGCGCAACTTTGACTTCAAGCGGGTCAAGAGAGAGCGCAATCCGTGTTGTTCAACGTCATAGCGTTGAGGCTGCAAATGTAATCCGAAAAGCCTCGATTCTTCCTCAGTCAAATCCGCCTTCAGGCTCTCGGGCAAGCAAGAGAAGTCCCATTCGGGTTGAATCCACGGTTTTAAAAACGAGACATGAACGCTGCGCCTGAGACCGGAAGTGCGATTCGCGCCCGAGCTATGCACTATCGAAGCGTCGTATATCACCACCGCTCCTGCTGGAGCCACAACATCAATAGCTCGTGGTTCCATTTCGCGACAGCCGAATGTTTTGTCTCTCACACCTGCGGGGACCTCGTGTCCTTGACTGCCTGGAACGATACGAGTACAGCCGTTCTCACTCGTAAACGCATCCAGAGCCAGGTTTGCTGTCAAGGAACCGATGAACCCCTTGTCCAGGATTCGGTCAGGATGAAGCCTCTGCGCCAGACCGCCCGGTCGGGGCGAGTAACCATTGACGCTACCAATAATACAGTCCTCTCCGAGCACCAATCTGGCCAACTCGACTAGCTTTGGAGCCTGACAGACCTCGCGAAAGATTTCGTGTTTAGCAATCACAAAAAATGAAACCTGGTAATAATTGTTGTCCCACAATACCCTGTCGCCATGCTGCTTTTCATATTCAAAAATTTGATCGAGAACTGTTATTGCTTTTTCAATTTGCTTGGGAGTGAGGACATCTTCGACCACGGTATAGCCGAGCGTGCGAATTTCATTCGCATGCTCGACTGGTGATGATTGTAGTTTGACCGTGGTCATTTAAGTCTCCATAATTTCTGTTCTTTCAGTCCCACTTTCAATACCGGGGAAACTCATGGACTGCCGGGTTTCGCAATATCTTCTTCGTGCGCTCTCTGATCTCGTGCGCGACTTGAGAGGCAGCTGGTGTTATGGTCATAGCGATGCCGGCTCGCTGTCGTAAGATTTTTACAGCGGCGCGGCATTGACCGACAGCCTCATCCTGGTTGCCGCCCACAACCACAATTTCATCCATGATTCGCTTGCATTCCAACAGGGCATCAGGTCCTTCGCTGTTGAGCAAATTCTTGCGAAACCGAGTCGTCAATTCTTCAACGTATTGTGGGGTTTTGATCAAGTTCCTTCGCTCTTCGATTTTGTCGTCGATGACTTTTGAAAGAGTTTTCATTTCAGTAAGGAACTCAGTGACCTCAAAATTCGCTTGCTCAACTTTCGTCAAGTCGTTCGGACCCTGCTGTTCATCGAGATACGCAATCATCTCGCGACCAAAGCTCGAATAGGCTTCGATTCTTTCGCGAATAGATTGGACGAAAATCAAAACGTCGCTCAACACCCGTTGAATCTGAATTCGCTTTTGCCTCTGGTGATTTGCAGCATAAATCGGAGTGAGGGTGTCGCGCGCACTGCAAGTGGCAATGCCCTTCAAGCTCGTGATTTGTCCAGCGACATCGAGGATATTTCGGGAGGCATCAACACCAAGCGCCGACACCGCAACATCGATTACGCAGAATTGATTGCGCTGTGTGGTCTTCAATCGACTGATCGGATACACGATCACCGGTCCCACGAAACGGACCGGCTCGGAGAGAGGTTGGAGATATCCTCGACCGGATTTATCCAACCAGCAAGGGTGGAAGTAGTCGCGCAAGTAAGTTGCCCAGCACTTCCTGTCATGTGGAACTATTCCAGAACTGCTGCGCCACATCGAGAACCGCTGAAACTGTCCGTCTTCTTGTTGGACGATCATTTTCCAACTCTTGGTGAGCTTGTCGACAGCCTGCCAGTCTACGCGCCACTGTGCTGAAAAAGGAGCAGTCCATTCCAAAGCAATGATCTTGTTGATTTCGTCGGTTCGCACGTCGCGATGATGCCAGATTCCAGGCACCTCGAGCACCGCTACGAACACTCTGCCGCTTGATCCGTAACTTATCTCACTGCCCTTGAAGACACGCTGCTGGTCGGAACCCTTGAGTTTGAGCCGTGCTTCTTGATCGCTGTTTTCTGTCACCGTCATCACGATGGCATTGTGACCCGGCAGCATGTGCAAGAGAAAGTTGTCCCTCGGTAAATGAGCAGTGTCCGTAGTAATCTCGATTGCATCAAGAACTATGTCGTCTGCAAACAAGTCCGGTACTACAACAAACCGGCTTGGCGACTCGACTGCAAGAGCGTGAACTCCATCGAGAGACTCGGTCTTCACATGGCAATGCTCAGCCGAAAGTGAGTAGCGAATGCAAGCAGATCTGGGCGCGGAGTCGCTCGGCGCATTGAAGCTCGCATCAAGCGCGATCTCGTTTGAAGAGTTCTTCGAGATAGTAAGC
>AGTN01613901.1_pt1 | contig 14128 bp, 16 predicted proteins | sample 314218 | NCBI WGS metagenome assembly AGTN01 (sample SAMN02954264, study PRJNA73603) | bioreactor metagenome | biome: terrestrial; feature: non-aerated bioreactor; material: poplar woody material; isolation source: poplar biomass | place: USA | collected 2006-12 | reverse complement strand
CCTTGCGTCAGATTGCGTATTGCCGGCGTGTGCGTACGGTGATTCTCCACGTGGTTGTTTTTTCAATAAATTTCATTTGTGCTACAGCAAAATGGAGTAGGTACATTTTGCCTATAGTTAAACAAAAACGTAAAAAGGAAGTAACCTGTTGTGTTACTTCCTTTTGGAGCGGAAGACGGGACTCAAACCCGCGACCCTCAGCTTGGAAGGCTAATGCTCTATCGACTGAGCTACTTCCGCAATTTAGTGTGACAATGTGCAAATGTGATTAATGTGCTAATTACCGGCATATTAGCATATTGACTAATTTGCTCATTAAGGGTGGGCAGTGATGGATTCGAACCACCGAAGGCGTAAGCCAGCTGAGTTACAGTCAGCCCCATTTGGCCACTCTGGTAACTGCCCTTTTTTATCTGTATTTCGATTGAAGAGCTATCATTTTTAACGCAGTGATGGCTGCTTCGTCTCCTTTGTTCCCATGTCTGCCCCCCGCTCTGGCTCTTGCCTGTTCGAGTGTATTGGTGGTGAGCAGGCCGAATATTACCGGTACGTTGAATTTTAAATTCAATTCGGTGGTGCCTTGTGTTACGCTCTCACAAACGAATGTAAAATGTGGTGTTTCTCCCTGGATAACACATCCAAGAATGATTACGCTGTCCACATGTGCGTTCTCTACCATCACTTTTGCTCCGTAGGTCAGTTCGAAACTCCCCGGCACATGTTCAATAATAATGTCTTCTTTCTCCACCCCGAATTTCAGAAGTGTATCGCAGGCCCCACGCAACAGGTTCGCGGTCACGGAGGAATTCCAGTCTGAAATCACAATGCCGATGCGTTTCCCTTTTCCTTCGGGAACCGATGCCGGATCGTATGACGAGAGGTTGTTCAGTTCGGTTGCCATATTTGTTTACTTTGCTCCTTTCAACAATTCAGCCTGCTGAATGAATTTGTCGGCTTCCTGGGCTTCGGGCGAATTAATGTACGTGTCTTTTATCTGAGAAAAAGTTTCAATAGCCTTATCGTAGTTGGAAATGCTTAAATAAGCTTCTCCCGCTTTTTTATAATACATGGGACTGAGCATCTCATCGTCTGCTTTTTTGGCGGCTTTGAGGAAATTCGATATCGCCTTGTCCGTCTGTCCCATGTTCATATATACATCGCCTACCGCGCCGGTGATGGCGGGAGTTATCAGGAGATCGCCACCTTTGAATTTATTCAGATGTTCCAAGGCCTTTTCATTGTTTCCCATCCTGTTATAGGAGATGCCTGCATAAGCTCGGGCAAGATCGGCTGTTTTGGTGCCTTTGTACTGGCTTATGATAGATTCAAACCCAATAAAATCGTTCCCGTTACCGTAAAGGGCGAGCGAATCCCGTCCATCCTGAAAATAGCGCTCTCCTTTAAAAATGGCCGTTTGCGCTTTTTCGTTAAGAGGTCCCTTATATAAATAATGGTATGCAAGAAATACACCTACCGCAACAATAACTATCAGCAATCCTATTAAAATGGATTTCTGGTTTTTTTCCAGAAATTGTTCCGAAGTAGTCAATGCTTCCCCGATATTTTCAAAATTCTTTTCAGCCTTAGACTCGTTTGTTTTTTTAGCAGACATATTTTATTCCAAAAAAGTGACATTTAATTTTCGAGTTGCAAAAGTAATGGTTTTTAAGAGATAAATAAAATTTTAACCCTGTTATTTTATAAAAAGTAACCGACTGTTTTAATCTTTTTCGTACGTTTGTAGTCTAAAGGACGGTTTTATAGATTATAAAACTTCGTCTGAATTACAATCAGAGGTGAAATCGGACCAAATGCGATGACGGGACAATGCGATAGGATGTGCTGCTTTGCCAATGTAAGGATTCAATCGGTAAATCAATAAATCAATAAAAAAAATTGTATGAAGAAATATATTCTGATATTAAGTCTGTTGATCGTTAGTTTGTTCAGTATGGAGGGACAAACCGATGCCCGTTTTTCTACCGTTCCGGTGGTTAACGGTAAAGTGGTTTTTGAACAGTTTATTCTTGCCGACCAGGGGCAAACCGCCGATCAGAAATATGCCCTTCTTCAAAAGTGGGGAAAAAATACGTTCACCGGAAATCCATTATTATCCGGAATCCGTTTCGACGATAAAGCACGCACCGTTACGGTGAGTTCAAAGGCGGAATTGAAGCTTCCGGCAAACAAAGCAGGCGTTTCCGAGAAAATAATGATGAATTACCGGTTCGATGCTTCCGTTACCCATGCCGGGTGTATGCTGGTGGTGCGTGACATTACCTACCAGACAGAACAGACGGGGGGATCGTCTTTTTTTCCGAAAGTGTATACCGCCGAGCAAATGATTACCGACCAGGCAGTAAGTGCCGCCAGTGAAGAGAGCGAATTGAGAAACAACACTAGAAAGGAGACTATTACGTTTCTGAATAATTTGTATGCTCAACTGGCAGTCCTGTTTTAAAATAACCCGCGGTATTCATCTTTTCCTTAATAAATTAAAGGGAATTAATTTGCCGAAAACTTTGGTAAATTAAAATTATATGCTTAATTTTGCGCCCTGATTTGTCGGAAAAACCCGTTACAGAGACGTAAACAATAAAATACACTATATAGCAATGTCTAAGATTTGTCAAATAACAGGAAAAAAAGCAATGGTTGGAAACAATGTTTCGCATTCTAACGCGAAAACGAAACGTAAATTCAACGTTAATTTGTTTACAAAGAAATTTTATTGGGTGGAAGAGGATTGCTGGATCAGCCTGAGTATTTCAGCGTCCGGTTTGCGCACCATCAATAAAATCGGATTGGATGCAGCCTTGAAACAAGCCGCTGCGAAAGGATTTTTAAACGCATAACGAAAAGGAGAAAGCAGCAATGGCTAAAAAAGCAAAAGGAAACAGGGTGCAAGTGATTCTGGAGTGTACGGAGCACAAAGAGAGCGGTATGCCCGGCACTTCGAGATATATTACTACCAAGAATAGAAAGAATACTACAGAAAGATTGGAATTGAAAAAATACAATCCTGTTTTAAAGAAAATGACGGTACACAAAGAAATCAAGTAAAACAAGATAGACTATGGCAAAGAAAGCAGTAGCGGGATTCCGTGATAAAAATACAACCACAGGGCGCAGTCATACCAAAGTAATCAAAATGGTGAAGTCGCCCAAGACAGGTGCTTACAGTTTCAGAGAAGAAATGATTCTGAACGAACAGGTAAAGGATTATTTTTCGAAATAAATTCGTCTTCTGTACATCGCTTACCGAATAAGTTCTGTGCATGGCAAAATAAACACGTTTACCTTTGCTCATGCGTAACGGAAAAGCGTGTTAAAAATATGTAAAAGCTTCCCTGTGCTCAAACGCAGGGAAGTTTTTTATTGACTATTTAGTAGATTTGCATATTCTTCGGAAAGCGCTGTATACGCGTTCGATGGGAAATCAAAAGAATGTATCGTTTAAATATTGACTGCTCTATGGGTTTTTTTGACAGATTTTCGACAGGGAAAAAAGAAACATTAGATAAAGGCCTCGAAAAAACAAAAGAGGGTTTTTTTTCTAAGATTACCCGCGCCGTTGCCGGAAAATCGAAGGTGGATGACGATGTTCTCGACGATCTTGAGGAAATACTGGTAACGTCCGATGTGGGAGTAGACACCACTCTCAAGATTATTGATCGGATTGAAGCCCGCGTGGCTCGGGATAAATATGTGAGTACTGGTGAGTTAACAGTCATTCTGCGGGATGAAATAGCCCAACTCCTTACCGAAAACAATACCGACGATATGTCGGAATTCACTGTGGAAGAAGGGAGAAAGCCGTATGTTATCATGGTTGTAGGCGTGAATGGAGTAGGAAAAACGACCACCATAGGCAAACTGGCGTATCAATTCAAGCAAAAAGGATTATCCGTCTATTTGGGTGCGGCCGATACATTTCGTGCCGCCGCCGTGGAGCAACTCGAGATATGGGGCCAACGGGTGGGAGTGCCCGTGATCAAGCAAAAAATGGGGGCAGACCCCGCATCCGTAGCTTTCGATGCGGTCAACTCTGCGAAGGCGCACGATGCAGACGTGGTCATCATTGATACGGCCGGACGGTTGCATAACAAGATAAACCTCATGAACGAGCTCACGAAGATTAAGAACGTGATGGGGAAGATTGTCCCCGATGCTCCCCATGAGGTGCTACTGGTGCTGGATGGTTCCACCGGACAGAATGCATTCGAACAAGCCAGGCAGTTTACCGCCGCAACGGAAGTGAATGCGCTTGCCATCACTAAACTGGACGGTACTGCCAAGGGAGGGGTAGTAATCGGTATTTCCGACCAATTTAAAATTCCCGTAAAATATATCGGGTTGGGCGAAGGAATAGAAGATTTGCAGGTTTTCCGTAGAAAAGAGTTTGTAGATTCCCTCTTCGGAGAATGACTTTCAGTAACGGTTTGGTGAACCCGGGTTATTCAATCCGCATATTGCGAGATTACGAGATGGGGTGTACTTCTTAACCGGACTATTGTTTCTTTATATGATCAAAAACAGAATAGATGTTGTAACGCTTGGTTGTTCAAAAAACCTTGTGGATTCGGAGTTGCTTATGCGACAGCTTGTTGCTAACGGGTATACCCTGGAGCATGATCCCGAAACTCCACGGGGAGATATTGCCGTCATCAATACCTGTGGCTTTATTGGTGATGCGAAAGAGGAATCTGTGAATATGATCCTCTCTTTTGCCGAAGCGAAAAAGCGGAACAAACTCAAAAAACTGTTTGTGATGGGGTGCCTTTCGGAGCGGTATAGAAATGAATTGACGGAAGAGATCCCTGAAGTAGACAAGTTTTACGGAAAATTCGACTGGCGCAATCTTATTGCCGATTTAGGGAAATCCTACTACAAAGAGCTGGAATTCGACCGTTCCCTTTCCACACCCTCGCATTACGCCTATATCAAGATCTCCGAAGGGTGCGACAGAACCTGCTCCTACTGTTCCATCCCTTTGATTACCGGAAAATACAAGTCGCGCCCGATGGAGGAAATCGAAGAGGAAGTTCGCCGCTTGGCGGCCAATGGGGTAAAGGAATTTCAATTTATCGCGCAAGACCTGACCTATTACGGCTTGGATCGGTATCGAACGATGAAACTGCCCGAACTGGTGGAACGGGTGTCGGATATACAGGGAGTGGAATGGATTCGTTTGCATTATGCCTACCCGGCACATTTCCCGAAAGAGCTTCTGCGGGTGATGCGTGAGCGCGAGAATGTGTGCAACTACCTGGATATTGCCTTACAACATATCAGCGACAATATGTTGAACATAATGCGCCGCAATATCACAAAGCAGCAAACCATCGATCTTATTCAACATTTTCGTGAAGAAGTACCCGGACTCCATCTTCGCACGACTATGATGGTAGGGCATCCCGGCGAAACGGAGGAGGATTATGGTGAACTGCTGGATTTCGTGCGGGAGACCCGGTTTGAGCGTCTTGGAGCGTTCCCATATTCGCATGAAGAGGATACCTATAACGACAGGCACTATACCGACGATATCCCTGCAGGTGTGAAACAAGAGAGAATGGATCGACTCATGGAGGTGCAGGAAGAGATTGCCCTGTCGGTGAACGAAGCAAAAGTTGGTGAAACACTGAAAGTGATTATCGACAGGGAAGATGTCGACTATTATATCGGCCGTACCGAATTCGATTCGCCCGAAGTGGATGGAGAAGTACTGATTGATAAAGAGAAAGAGGTAACCACCGGCAACTTCTACGAGGTGAAAATTCAATCGGCTTTGCCTTTCGATTTAATGGGTACGGTGGGAGATTGACATCCATCGGCATCAACCTATACAATCTGAAAAAATATGAAACGGGCATGTACATTATTACACCCATTATCATGATTAAAGAGAGTTCAATAAATTTAGTCGTTTGCTCGCTATGACATAGTACAAACAAGCTTGTCCTCTGCTCATTTAGCTTAACGCAAACGTTCCCTATACATCAAGAAAATAATAAAATAATCGTAGGAAACATGACACACAAGGATTTTATTGACAAATTGAGTGAACGTCTGCAATGGCCGGAATCAAAAATAACAGAAATGCTGGGTGCTACAGTACGTTTGTTAAACGAAAGACTATCGGAGGGTGTGTTAGTCTCCATGGAAAATCTCGGTGATTTTAGAACAGAGAAAAACCCCGAATATATTTCTGTGAATACCGAAACCAAAGAGCGGTATCTTATGCCTCCTTCCTTCGACCTGCATTTTGAGGCAGCTTCGGGATTGAAGTACCAGCTTGAAAGTGGTTTGAAAGAGTAACGCTTAAAATCAATCGGACAGAAAAAGAACGGAAGTTATGGAAACGACGGAAAAAATAACCCTTCAGAATTTTATCGAGATATTATCCGCTAAAAATGAGCATATTCCTAAGGATGATGCCGAACGCTTTTTAAAGGAATGGATTGCTGCTATTTCCGAATCACTGTTGGAAACCGGACAGGTAGAGGTGAACGATTTCGGCGTTTTTCGTCTTATGCGAGTTCGGGAGAACGAAACGGAGAAATTTATTTCGGAAGGGAAGGAACAACTCCCTATATATTATCAGATTCGCTTTGCGCCGGATGAGGTATTGAGAAAAGCGATTAATATTCCTTTTGCACACTTTGAACCGACGTTGTTAAATGAAGGAGTAGTGTTGCCCGATATTCCTGAAATAGCTGTCGGGGAAGCCGAAGAGGAAATGCCGGAACGAAATATCGTCAGGAGAACAATCTACATGCCGAAGCAGGAAATGCATCCGGCAGAAAATTTGGATGAAGAAGAACCGTTCGAAACCTTTGAGCATCCTGATGAGGAGATACCCGTAATCACCGAAGCGATACACGATTTTTATGAGCATGTCACGCCTCATCCGTCTCCGCATTCTCAAATGAAAAAGCACAAAAAAACATCCTCTGTTTGGGTACCGGTATTGGGAGGGGTGGCAATTGCATTGGCAGTTCTTTTTTTTTTCAATGCAGTGGCAATCCGGAAAAGCGAAGATGATAGTTGAGAGCAAACCGACTGAGGATGCTATAATAAACAATCAGGTTCCCCAAACAGATACTACCTCTGCAAGCGAACAGATTTTTAAACTTCCAAAAACGGAAGAGGAAAAGATCATTATCGAAGAGGGAAAAACCTTGAGATTAGTGGCCGAAGATAAGTTCGGAAGCCGGGAATTCTGGATATATATTTACCTCGAAAACCAAAACAAAATAAAAAACCCGAATATAGTTCCCGTAGGGTTAGAACTGTTCGTTCCCGATGCGTCGGAATATGGCATTAATGCAGCAGACCCTCAATCGATAGCCAAAGCAAAAGCGTTGGGGGAGGAGATGTTGGGGCGGTTTTATTTTTCTTCGTTCAAAAACAATTGACCATTTAACTTAACCCGCGTTTAATCCTCGTTGGGAACGATGTTTTTACCTTCTTTAACAGATCTTCAGGTAAAGAACCCTCCGTTTGGCCCTCGCCGCAAACGAAGGCGAGTGTGAGTATTTTAACCTGGTAATCCTACGAAAAAAATCAAAAAAAAATGGATTATTTAAGAACAATGGAAGTAAAAAGGTTCTACCTTTGGGCGGTAATTTCAATAAAAGATTATTTCTGTAAGTATCTATAAATAAATATATTATAAAATTCATCTACGAAAATTACTTATGAATGCTAACGTATCGCAAAGAACAGCCCTTCCGGAGGAGGACGTTCCTCCGGATTCTTCCCCCGGCTTCGGAGGAAAAAAGGCCGTTTTATCCGGCCCTGTGTCCCGGAGCAATCCGAATGAACAACAACCCTTACGCCGGTCTGTTTCCTTCAACGCTTCTCAGGTGTCCCGGAACGAACCGAATGAAATACAACCCGGCGAGGCATCAAAAAAATTTCTTCAACAATTTTTTCCCGGTGTTCCGCTCTCTGATTGGAACAACTGGAAATGGCAGCTCCGTAACAGTTTTACGTCTCTTGGCCAACTATCCCAAATAATAGCGCTTTCCGGGGCCGAAAAACAAGTACTTCTTTCACAGGGAACCTACTTACCCTTCCGCCTAACGCCTTATTATGCGTCTTTACTTTCCGACCCGCATTACGGATCTGCTATCCGTAAAGCCATGATCCCCACTATTCATGAATTGGATATTGCCGACGGCGAACATTCCGACCCGCTGAACGAAGAAGCTTCAAGCCCCGTACCTCATCTGGTGCATCGTTACCCCGACCGGGTATTATTCCTGGCGACGGGTTTTTGTTCCGCCTATTGCCGGTATTGTACCCGCACGCACATGGTCGCGAAAGAAAAAGTGCATTTTAACAGAAGTTGGGAGCCCGCCCTGCAATATATCCGCGAACATAAAGAGATTCGTGACGTCCTGATTTCGGGAGGCGATCCTCTTACCATGCCCGACCGGATGTTGGAACAATTATTGACCGAATTACGTGCTATCCCCCATGTGGAAATTCTGAGAATCGGAACAAAAGTGCCGGTTGTCCTGCCTCAAAGGATCACGCCGCAACTGACCGGGATGCTGAAACAGTTCCATCCTTTGATGATCAGCATTCATTTTATGCACTCCGTTGAATTAACCCCCGAGACTTCCGAGGCGTGCATCCGTCTGGCCGACGCTGGCATGCCGCTGGGTAGCCAGACCGTCTTGCTGAAAGGAATTAACGACGACATCGATATAATGAAAAAACTGATGCAGGGATTGTTGAAAATACGGGTGCGGCCCTATTATTTATACCAGTGCGACCCTATTCCGGGATCGGCCGAGTTTCGGATCCCTGTTCAAAAAGGGCTTGAAATTATTCACGGGTTGCGCGGGTTCACGTCGGGATACGCCGTGCCGCATTATGTCATTGACGCTCCCGGCGGAGGCGGGAAGATTCCGCTGCTTCCCGAATATGTTCAGGGATGGGAAAACGGAAACATCATCCTGAAAAATTACGAAGGAAAAATTTTCTTTTATCCCGATGCGGGATAAAAGGAGTCCACACAAAATCATATGAAAATAGGACTGACCTATGATTTGAGGCATGAATACCTTGCAATGGGGTATTCCGCAGAAGAAACGGCCGAACTCGACACGGAAGACACTATCGAAGGCCTTGAACAAGCCTTGGGGGAACTCGGATGCGAAACGGAAAGGATCGGGCATGCCCGCGCTCTGATGAGGCAGTTGCTGAAAGGGAAACGCTGGGATATGGTATTCAATATTTGTGAAGGGATGCATGGCGACGGGAGGGAATCGTTAGTACCGGCTTTGCTGGATGCTTTCCAGATCCCTTACGTCTTTTCGGGGGCAAACACGATGGCATTATCCCTGAATAAAGCGGTGTGTAAACGGGTGGTCAGAGATGCGGGCATCCCAACGCCCGACTTTTGCCTGATCTGCTCGGAAGCCGATCTCAGGGGAGGGAAACCACCGTTTCCGCTTTTTGTGAAACCGGTTTCCGAAGGCACCGGAAAAGGAATCAGCGAGCAATCCATCATCACCGGTGAGGAACAGTATATACCCGTTTGTACGGATTTACTTCGTCGTTTCCATCAACCGGTTCTTGTCGAATCGTATCTGCCGGGCCGCGAATTTACTGCCGGCATAGTCGGCAATGGAACGGACGCACGAATCATCGGCGTAATGGAAGTCGTATTCAGGCCGTCGGTACGGGAAATCTACTCGTATGAAGCGAAACAAGAGTACGAAAAAAAGGTAGTGTATAGGAATATCACCGGAGAATTATCCGGAAAGTGTGAGCGGTTGGCCTTGCAAGTATGGGAAGTAACCGGCGCCCGCGACGGCGGACGGGTGGATATGAAACTGAACGCTGCGAGCGAACCTGAATTTCTCGAAATAAACCCTCTGCCGGGGTTGAATTCCAGGGATTCCGACTTACCTATCCTGGCGCGGCTGAACGGAATGGGGTTTACAGAGCTGATCGCAGCCATCATGCATGCCGCGCAGAAGCGGGTTTACGCATCCGCAGCCCCCGCCCAGCCAACGCCTCAGTCTGCCCTTCATAATCCCTCCCTGCCTTGCCGGCCCCCAGCCTGAGGCAACAAACCGATCTCTCTTAAAACGTTTTTATGTCGAACTCTGTCATTATAGTGCATAACCGTTTATCCGACCATCCTTCCATCGATGAAACGGATGTCCTGGAACAGATTGAAACGGTGCGGAACGCTTTGGACGATTTGGGCTTTTTCGGTCAGGTGCGGGACATAGGGACAGACCTGTACGGAGATATCCAAACGATCCGGGAATTGTCGCCCGCTTTCGTGTTTAATCTGGTAGAAACGGTATTCGGTAAAAACGAGTTGCTTCCGGTGGTTCCGTTTCTGCTGTCTGCCTTTCAGATACCGTATACGGGGGTTAGCGCCGAAAGCCTGTTTCTTACTACCAACAAGGTGTTGGCGAAGAAAATAATGATGCAAAACGGTATCCCCACACCAGCCTGGTTTTTACCGGAACGGCTACCCGGCTCCAATCCCCTTTCCGTTCCTCCTGATAACATCGCCTTGCTCGGCCGGCTTTTGCAGGGACAAACCTCCGGCTTCGATCCCTTTTCCGTCCCCCTTAAAAACACCGCCGCTTCCGGCCTGTTGTTACAGGAACAGGCCGGGCATCCTCTTCAGCAGGGTAAAAAATACATTCTTAAGCCTATGGCCGAAGAAGGATCGGTGGGACTGGAAGAAGAGATGGTTTTTTCCGGGATTTTTCCACGGTATAACCTGAAACCGGGGAAGTATTTTGTGGAAGAGTTTATCGAGGGGCGTGAATTTAACGTGAGCGTTGTAGGCAAACCCGGCCTGTATAAAGCTTTCCCCGTTGTGGAAATCCTTTTTCACGATTTTCCCGCGGGGAAGGAACGGATGCTGGGATACCGCGCCAAGTGGGACGAACAATCTTTTGAGCACCGGCATACGCAAAGAGGTTTTCATACGTTGCGTTCCGAGCCCGGATTAGAGGAAGAGTTGGTCGCCCTGGCTTTGAAGTGTGGCGACGCCTTCGAAATGTCCGGTTATTTCCGGGTCGATTTCCGGGTTTCGGAAGACAAAAAACCTTATGTGTTGGAAGTGAACGGCAATCCCTGTATTTCCCCCGATAGCAGTTTTATGGCTGCGGCGCATCAGTCGGGGCTTTCCGCCACGGAGGCAATCCGGCAAATTATTCTTTCTTCCTTCCTTCCTTCCTTTCCATGATTTAAGAGTGGAGATTTAAGAGTGGAGAGTGGAAAGTGAAATCAGCAAATCAATGAAATCGTATGAAACGGGCATGAACATCATTTTCATACAAGAACATGATTATTGCGAGTTCCATATACCGTAAAGAAAAAAATAGAATAATCGTATGAAATATGTGTATCGAAACAGAGTGTTTTCGTCTGATATTCCCGGTCTGGAAAAGGTGCTGGCATCGACCGGCCTGTTTTATGATTTTGAGATAGACGTCGCGCTTGAATTAATGACTTTATTTTTGAAAGAAGGAGAAAGATCCGGTTACTGTTTTTATATCGCAGAGAGGGAAAACCAGACGGTGGCTTATATCAATTACGGTCCGACACCCTGTACTGTTGCGGGTTGGGATATTTTTTGGATAGCCGTGCGGAAAGACCTTCAGAACGCCGGATTGGGGAAGGCCCTGATAGAAATGGCCGAAAAAAGGATAAAGGCGTCGGGAGGTGAAAAGATATGGATCGAAACTTCTTCGCGGGCCGACTACTTTTCCACCCGAATGTTTTACCGAAAGAACGGTTATGCGGAAATAACCCGCTTACCCGACTTTTATGACACGGGAGACGATAAAGTGATTTTTGTGAAGAATCTAAAATCGAAACCAGTAACGAATTAGGCGTTTGGAAAATTGATATCAGTTGCGAAAATATAACTTCATCGATGTATGTGAAAACCAACGCCGATGTAAAATTGGAAAATAATTATTTACGTTTTCAATTACATGAAGGCAAAAATGAAATACTTATCTCTGTAAATGAGCCCATACGAATATCAAATGCACAGTCATTGGACGAAACCATTCAATGGTGGCATGATAAGTGGTTGAATACAGGTTTTTTAATGATACCCGATCCGCAAGCACAAAATATGTGGGTACGGTCTATGGCTATGTTTCTGGCATCGTATAATGCTGATGGTGCCGGTTTGTCACCGCCATGTGGTTATACCGGTAACGGATGGCCATTCGCTTTCCCCCAGGATATATCCTATGTACATCCGATGCTTTTAGCTACAGGGAATATTGATATAGCCAAATCATGGATAGAACATTTTTCTTCAGGATTGGATGGTATGAAAGAATACACTAAAAGATTAACCGGAGCAAATGGCATTTTATCTCCGTGGGTATTTCCTTATAATGATTTTAACGGGTATCACAATCCTGCCCCTCCTAATATGTATTATTACCAAATTCATAATTCAGGCTATTTGGCAAGAATGGCTAATGAAACAGCAATTTTTGTGAATGATGATGATTGGACAAAAAAATTTGCAATTCCATTAATCCGGGAGACTGCCGAATTTTATAAAAGCATCAGCGAAAAAGAAAAAGATGGACTTTGGCATTTGTTTTTAATACCATCCATGGGACAGGACGAAGGGGGCGGCATCAACCAAAAAGATTATCTCTGTGCGTTATACAGTGCGAAATATTGTTTTCAGTTAGCTATTGAATACGGATTGGATACAGATGGCGGTTTCCGGCAGGTATTGGATAGACTGGCGTTTCAGAATTTGTTATCTCCACGCGGATTTTATTATACGTGTCTGGGAAGTGGGAGTACTGACTTTGGAAAACAGAAACACCCGATTCAATTAAACGCATGGGCATATCTGCCGGTTGATAGCAAAATGTCTGAACCGTCGAGGAATGCGTATGATTTACGGTACGAAATCACAGCCGATGCAAATAAGCTGACTTTTCACGGTTGGACATTAGGTACCTTTCTTTTGGCTGGTTCAAGATATGGGAATACCCGGGAATGGTTAAAAGATTGGGATAATCTTCGTAAGTCAGATTATGTAGATGCTGAATGGATTCAAATCTACGAATCCAGCCGAAGTTACGGGGCGTCGTTTTATAATACGACAAACGGGCTGGTCGCCCAATCTCTTTTAAACAATTTAATATGCGATTGGTATGGCAATCTGGAAATAGCAAAATGTAATCCCTGGCAAGGCGACATATACCTGAATAATATCTATTCCAAATTGGGTGTTGTTGTAGATGGTCTGATCAATGGAAGAAGCGCTCAATTACGTCTCAAGGCATGGAAGGATACCGAATTTGAATTAAATGGTGAAATCATAAAATTGAAAAAGGGGGAGACTATTAAAAAAGAGATTAATCAGTCACCTTAAAAAGGATTCATTCATTTGTTATCAATAAATTAATCTGCATTCTTTTTGTATATATTCACAAAATTTTGTATTCTTATGGCAACAACAGAAAAAACAAAGGAATAGTCAAATTGTACAACCTCTCGATCACCGAACGCAAAGACGACCTCAACCCCGCCACCCTGAAAGCCTCCGTATCACATTAGGCTATCGAATCGCTCAGTATCAGGCTTCCGTATCATCCGGTATTAGGCTTGCGCCTTCCTTATTGAGTATCGGAATGCACTGGACGGTTTAGACTGATGAAACAAAAAGGTACGGATAAGATAAGGTCAAGAATAAGCAGGTTTATTGAAGCAATTGAACAATCGCCATTTACAAGGACAGAAAGCCCGAACCGCTGCTTTATGAATTGTCCGGGATACGGTATACCATGAACGCGTGAAAAGTATTCCGGTCATTGTCGAGAAACAGATTCCGGTGAATTATTTAACCCGAATCTATAAAAGAAATTTTCATTTTGGTTACCTTACGGAAATAGCAGCGATTTTTTTTTGCAGCGTATTATAAAAAGGTTTACTTTTGCTGTTAATCCCGTGTTTAATTATCTATTATAAAAAACAGGTGTTTATTCTTGATTTCTATGCCGACCTTGAAAACAAACTTAATCGGAAGATGTCTAAGGATAAGGAGTTTCATTTATTGTAGAATGATTCATCAGATAAAATCAAGTATATGCAG
>AGTN01275561.1_pt1 | contig 14239 bp, 10 predicted proteins | sample 314218 | NCBI WGS metagenome assembly AGTN01 (sample SAMN02954264, study PRJNA73603) | bioreactor metagenome | biome: terrestrial; feature: non-aerated bioreactor; material: poplar woody material; isolation source: poplar biomass | place: USA | collected 2006-12 | reverse complement strand
CGGCCTGCTCGACGCCGCGCGACGGGCCCGCGCCACCGGCCGGGCGCAGCAACTGTCCATGGTGTTCTATCAGGACGACCGCATCTCGGGCTGGCGCGACGGCAATTTCTTCCTGCTGCCCTCGGGCGAGGTGGTGCACGTCTATGACGACGTCACCGACAAGAAGCGCGCCGAGGCCGGCTTGCAGATCACCGCCGCGGTGTTTCGCCACACCGGCGAAGGTATCGTGGTCACCGGCCCCGACGGGCTGATCGAGCGGGTCAATCCCGCCTTCACAGACATCACCGGCTACACCTCGGACGAGGCCGTCGGGCGCTCGCCCTCGTTGCTGAAATCCGACCGCCAGCCGCCGGAATTCTACAGGCAGATGTGGCAGACCCTGATGGAGACCGGGCGCTGGCAGGGCGAAATATGGAACCGCCGCAAGAACGGCGAGGCCTATCTGGAATGGTTGACCATCAACGCCGTCGTCGACGAATACGGCCGCGTGGCCCATTACGTGGCTGTGTTCGACGACATCTCGGAACTGCACGAGAAGGAGTTGCGGCTGCGCCACCAGGCCTATCACGACGCCTTGACCGGCCTGCCCAACCGCACCCTGCTGTCCGACCGCCTGGAACACGCCATCGCCAATGCCGAGCGCACCGACCAGAAGGTGGCGCTGCTGTTCCTCGACCTGGACCGCTTCAAGGTGGTCAACGATTCGCTCGGCCACGACGTCGGCGACGAATTGCTGAAGGAGGTGGCGCACCGGCTCAAGACCTCGCTGCGCCGCGCCGACACCGTGGCCCGCCTGGGTGGCGACGAATTCGTCATCCTGGTCACCAACTGGCGCAGTCCGGTCGAGGTGTCCGCCCTCGGCGACAAGGTGATGGAACTGGTCGGCACGCCCTATGTGGTGCACGGCCACAACCTGCATGTGGGCGCCAGCATCGGCATCGCGCTGTATCCCGCCGATGGCCAGGATGCCGGCACCCTGCTCAAGAACGCCGACACCGCCATGTACACGGTCAAGGAGGGCGGCCGCGACGGCTACCGTTTCTTCGATCCCAGCATGAACGAGCAGGCGGTCGAGCGTCTGGTCCTGGAGAACGCCCTGCACCAGGCGCTGGAGCGTCAGGAATTCGCCCTGTATTTTCAGCCCAAGGTGGACCCCGCCACCGGCGCCCCCACCGGCATGGAGGCCCTGGTGCGCTGGCATCATCCCGAGCAGGGGCTGATCGCGCCGGCGCGTTTCATCCCCATGGCCGAGGAAACCGGGCTGGTGGTGCCGCTGGGCGAATGGGTGCTGCGCGAGACCTGCCGCCAGATCAAGGAATGGCGCGCCGCCGGCCTGAAGCCGGGGCCGGTGGCGGTCAACGTCTCGGCCCGCCAACTGGCGCTGCCCGATTTCGCCGCCCGCTTCGCCGCCGTGCTGGACGAGGAGGGGATCGAGCCCGCGGCCGTGGACCTGGAGATCACCGAGACCGCCATCATGCGCGATCCCGACAAGGCGGCGGAGCAGTTGAACGAACTGGCCGCCATGGGCGTGCGCATCGCGCTCGACGATTTCGGCGTCGGCTATTCCAGCCTGGGCTATCTCAAAAGGCTGCCCATCTCGGTGCTGAAGATGGACCGTTCGTTCATCATGGACGTCATCGAGAACGAGGAATCGGCCTCGCTGGCGCGCGGCATCGTGCGTCTGGCGCTGGCGCTGAACATCGAGGTGGTGGCCGAGGGCGTGGAGACCGAGGCCCAGGTGGAATTCCTGCGCGCCTGCGGCTGCGACGTGGTCCAGGGCTACTACTTTTCGCGGCCGCAGCCGGCCAGCCTGTTGGGCGTGCATTTCCTCGGCGGCGAGGCGGGCGATTCCTCGGCGGCTGCCACCAGCGCCTAGCCGGCGCACACCGGTTCGGGTTCCTGGCAGGCGAGGGCGACCTGCTCCTTGAAATAGCGCGTGCGCTTGGCGGCGTCCGGGGTCGGGCGGGCGAAATAATAGCCCTGCGCGTAATCCACGTTGACCTCGCGCAGTATCTGCATCTGCCGGGAATCCTCGACCGATTCGCCCACGGTGATGATCCCCAGGTCGTGGCACAGGCCGGTGATGGCCTTCAGCACCGACTTGCCCCGGGGGTCGTGGGCTTCCTGGATGTAGCTGGAATCGATCTTGGCGAAATCCACCGGCAGGAAGCGCAACAGGTCGAAGGCCGAACCGCTGGAACCGAAATCGTCCAGCGAGACGCGCACGCCCAGCTTGCGGATGCGGGTCAGCAGGCGCCTGGCCTCGTCCAGATTGAAGATCTGGGCGGAATCGGTGACCTCCAGGATCAGGCGGCCGGTCACCTGGCGGTTCTCCTCCAGCAACTGGAACAACGACTGGTAGAAGGCCGGGTTGCCCAGGGAATGGCCCGAGACGTTGACGGCGATGATCGCCAGCGCCGAGACCTCGCCGGGATTGCGCAGCATCTTCAGCGCCTTGGTCACGGCGATCAGGTCGAACTCGGCGATCAGCCCGACCTCGGTGGCGAACGGGATGATCTGCGACGGCACGAAGAAGCCGCCGTTATGGGTCAGGCGGCTGAACGCCTCGTAGTTCAGCACCGCGCCGGTGCGCAGGTTGACCACCGGCTGGAACAGGAAGGCCAGCTTCTGGCCGCCCTTGACCATGCCGCGGAAGTTCCTGACCCGCACCATGATGTCCTCGATCGCCGCCTGCGAGGCCTCGGTCAGGGATTTCATGGAGAACCGGGCGCTGTCGCGCAGGAAGCCGGCGACGACGTGGCCCACGGCGCGGGCGATGTCGTCCTCGCTCAGCGCGCTGTCTTCCAGGTCCAGGGTGGCCGAATGCATCCTCACCGGCGCGGCCTTGCCGTTCTTGTCGGCGAATTTGGCGGCCACCTGCCGGATGCGCTGGTGCACCGCCTCGGCGCTGACCGTGCCGTCGTGGATCACCCCGAAGGCGTGGTCAGACAAGGGCCCGGCCGAGGCGCCGCGCACCGAGCATTCCTCCAGCGCGTGCATCAGCGTCGCGAGGAAGCTCTGGCCCAGCACCGGCTCGATGGCGCTGAAATTGGTGCCCGACAGGTCGAACAGGGTCAGCGCGTAGTCGTGGCCCAGGCGGTTGGCCTCGTTCATGCGCTGGCGCACCATGTCGGCGAACTGCGCCTTGGGATCGGCGGCGGAGGGAATCCGCGCCGGCTCGCAGGGCGCCATGTTGGGAAGGCGCGACAGCACCAGATGGAAGGTGTCGGGGAATTGCGGCAGGCGGATGCCCGACATGCGCAGGCGCGACACGGCGCCGCCGCCGCCCAGCAGGGTCATGGGCACGCTTTCCAGCCGGCCGGTGTTGCGCAGCCGCAGCAGCGCCTCGGACAGCCGCTTGCGGTCCTTGTCGTGGATGAAGTCCGACAGCTTCCTGCCGGTCAGGTCGTCGTCGGACAGGCCGTACACCGCCTCGCCCGCCCCGGCGGAATAGGTGATGACCTCGTCCCTGCGGATTTCCAGCAACAGATCGGCACCGGCGAACGCGAAGGCGATGAAGCGGTCGCGCTGCGCTTTCAACTTGTCCATGGCAGATGTGGTGTTCACGCCCATATCCCCTCCCCGAGATGTGGCGTTCCGTAACTTTATGTCACGAGGCCGTCACAAGTTAGTAGAAATGCAAAGTGTGCGCAACTCTTCTCTACCGTTGGTTCGCGCCCTGATGGAGCGGCCGCCTCAGGCGGGCCTGTCCGGGCCTTTAGGGAGTGGTGCGGCCTTGTCCGCTTTGGTGACAAAGCTTGGCCTGATGGACAAGGCGCCTTGATCCTCTCCCCGGCAGCGACCACGTGACCCCACGCAGTCCCCGCCTTGTCCGCAGGCGGCAGGCGCCCGTGCACGGGCGGGGGAGTCTCGACACTGGACGTGCAGGAGAATCGCATGGCGGTCGGTATCGTAAAATGGTTCAATGCGACCAAGGGTTATGGCTTCATCCAGCCCGACGGCGGCGGTAACGACGTGTTCGTGCACGTGACCGCCGTGCAGCGGGCCGGGCTGGACAAGCTGGATGAAGGCCAAAGGGTCCGCTACGAACTCGTCCGCGACCGCGGCCGGGTGGCGGCGGGAAACTTGGCGTCGGAGTGAACCGGCGCGTCGCGGCACCTGTCTGGGCGGCCCCCTCGCGGGGCCGTCTTCGTCTGGAGGTCTTGAAGTGAAAACGTGTGTGGCAATCCGCCATGTGGCGTTCGAGGATCTCGACCTGTTCGAGACGGTGCTGCGGGACAGGGGGTTTTCCGTCCGCTACGTCGAGGCGCCGCTCGACGACGTGGCGGCGGTCGATCCGCTGGCGCCCGACCTGCTGGTGGTGCTGGGCGGCCCCATCGGCGCCTGTGACGACGATCTGTTCCCCGTGCTGAAGGACGAACTGGCCCTGGTGGAGCGGCGCTTGGCCGCCGACCGGCCGTTGATCGGCTTCTGCCTCGGGGCGCAGCTCATGGCCCGCGCGCTGGGCGCCAGGGTGTTTCCCAACCCGAACGGCAAGGAATTGGGCTGGGCGCCGCTGACCCTGACGCCGGAAGGCGAGCGCTCGGTGCTGGCCGGCCTGGACGGCGCCGCCGTGCTGCACTGGCACGGCGACACCTTCGACCTGCCCGAGGGGGCGGCGCGGCTGGCCTCGACGGCGAAGACGGCCAACCAGGCGTTCGCATACGGGCACAACGCCCTGGGATTGCAGTTCCATGCCGAGGTTTCGGAGCGCGGCCTGCAACGCTGGTTTCTCGCCAATGTGGACGAGATCAACGCCACGCCCGGCCTCAGTGTGCCGCTGTTGCGCGACCATACCGCCCGGCACGCCCCGGTGATCGAACGGCGGGGCGGGGCGGTGCTGGGGCAATGGTTGGACCGGGTCTGCGCCTAGCTTTTCAGATTTCCTGAAGGATTGTATAGTACCTCGGTAGGTGTGTACGGCTATCCTGCGACGGCTGGCTCCGGCGGGCAAGTCGGGATATGTTGGCTCGGGTCCCGGCGCGTTTGCAGCGCCAGGGGCGAAACCGCAAAGCGAAAGAACGCGGACGTGGAGCAAAAGCTGCAAGAGGAAGACGTCGCCCGCCTGCTGGCCAATCCGTCGGCGGAAACCCGCGCGGAGATCGCCGGCAAGATCGCCCAGCAGCACCCGGCGCTCAACGCGGAGCAGCGCAAGCTGGCCGAGGACATTTTCCGCCTGATGGTCGCCGACGCCGAGGTCCGCGTGCGCCAGGCGCTGTCGCGCCAGCTCAAGGAGAATCCGCTGGTCCCCCACGACGTGGCGCTGACGCTGGCCCGCGACGTCGAGGCGGTGGCGCTGCCCATGCTGCAGTTCTCGGAAGTGCTGACCGACGAGGATCTGGTCGAGATCGTGAAAAGCCAGTCGGCCGAGAAGCAGGTGGCGGTGGCGCGGCGCGCCCACGTTTCCGCCGGTGTGGCCGACGCCCTGGTCGAGACCCACAATGAGACGGTGGTCGCCACCCTGGTGTCCAACGACGGCGCCGAACTGACCGAGACCACCCTGCAGCGGGTGGTGGACGAATTCGGCGCATCCGCCGCCGTGGGCAAGCCGCTGGCCGAGCGGGGCGGCCTGCCCGTCACCGTGGCCGAGCGGCTGATGGCCCGGGTGTCCGAGGATCTGCGGCTGGCGCTGGTGGCCCGCGACGACCTGCCGCCGGAAATGGTCAGCACCCTGCTGATCCAGGCCCGCGAGATGGCCGTTCTCGGGCTGACCGACGCCGATACCGACGTGGCCAAGCTGGTGGACCACCTCTACCGCAACGGCCGCCTGACGCCGTCCATCATCCTGCGCGCCGTGTGCATGGGCGACATGGTGTTCTTCGAGATGGCGCTGGCCAAGCTGGCCCGCATCAGGCTGGAGAACGCCCGGACCCTGATCCACGACGCCGGCAAGCGCGGCTTCGAGGCCCTGTTCGACAAGGCGGGGCTGCCGAAGGCGTTCTTCCAGGCCATGCGCGCCGCCATCGACGTCATGTACGAGATGGAATACGACGGCGGCCCCAACGACCGCGAGCGCTTCTCGCGGCGCATGATCGAGCGTATCCTGACCCAGTACGGCGATCTGGGCGTCGAGTTCGAGAATGACGACCTGGAATACCTGCTGGCCAAGATGAACCAATTGCCCGCCACCACGCTGGCGGACTAAAAACCAGGGGACCTGGGATCAAGGGGTGGGCAAGGGATGTCCGAAAGGACCAAGCCGGCCGCGAAAGCGGCGGACAAGGACGTGCAGAACCGCAGGGATATCATCCGTACCATCAAGGGGCCGGTAACGGAGCGCCTGCTGGAGATGATTCCGGCCTTCCGCGCCTATGACGATCCCTACGGCACGGTCATGGCGACGCCCGATCTGCTGGCCGCCTGCCTGCAACTGGTCCGGACCAAGCGCGAGAAGTTCCAGGACCTGATCGTCGATGCCGCCGGCCACCCGGTGGAGGACGACGAGACCCCGTTGCGTTGCGAGCGCTCGGTCAACCAGATCGTCGGCATGGTGGTGCGCTCCTCGGCCAAGGCCTACGCGGAAAAGCGCTGGGGCAGCGCCACCACCCCGGCGGCCAAGGTTCCGCTCACTCCGCAGACCAAGGGCCTGCTCGACAAGCTGACCGAACTGGTCAGGGGCAAGTGGAGCGAGGCGGAACTCCCCAAGCCGGTGCCGACCCAGGGCGACAGGTTCTATGCCGCCATCAAGGACCACCTGGACTACGACTGGCAGGTGCCGCTGATCCCCTATTTCGCCGAAATCCCGGTGAAGCTCATCAACGAGCTGGGCAAGGGCGTGACCACACTGCGCACGCCCGAGGGCATCGCCGCGCTGGCCGACATCGGCCGCCATTCCATGGATCAGGCGCGCAAGATTCTGTCCGACGAAATGATGCGCGAGATGCTCGACACCCAGCCCCTGGCCGCCAAGGGCGTGGCCTTCCTGGGCAAGGAACGCTACGAGTTCCTGCACGGCGCCGTCTACGACAAGATGGGCGAGAAGTTCTGGGAAGTATGCGTCGATTACGACCGTCTGGAGGCCCTGGAGGTCCAGAACGCCAAGGATCTGGAGAACATGGCCGACTGGCTGCACCTGATCTCGGGCGAGACCATCAACCAGATCATCCATTTCCTGCAATATCCGCAGATTCCCATTTTCCTCGGCGTCGCCCAGGAAAAGCTGGGCGACAAGTTCGCCGAGATCTTCGGGCCACCGGGCAACAAGAAGCTCATCAAGATGTTCTGCGAGAAGACGGCGCGCGCCCCCCTCGATCCCGGCGACCCCGACGAGGACCTGCGCCGCCGCCTGCCCGACGTGTTCGGCGCCTACCTGCGCTCGCCCGTGGATTTCGAGAAGGGGCTTTAGAGTCCGCCTGGTTTAGACGGCAACGCCCTGCTTTCTCGTCCTGGCCGGCCCGGCGGCAAACGACCCGGCCATCCATGGACCCTCGGGTCAAGCGCACGGCTGTCCGGTTTACCGGATCCAGGCTGTTTCCGCCCCTCCGCCGTCATGCCCGCGCTCGACGCGGGCATCCACGTGGCGCCACCTGACCCATTGTTTCAAAACACATTCCTTCTGCGACACGCGGATCGCCGGGTCGTGACGTTTGCCGCCGGGCCGGCCTCCGGCCAGACCCGGTGGCCCGGCGATGACGCAGAAGAAGGCCGGCGTTTCATGTCCCATCCCCCGGCGCGCCTTCACCACGGGCGGAATGCCTGCCTTCCCATCGCCTCGCCAGAAGTTAAGCCGGACAGCCGTGGGTCAAGCCCGAGGGTGACGAGACGAAAAACCCGATCCAGCCTGAACCAGACAGACTCTCGCCGAGAAACCTCAAGAGGTTGCCCGCTCGGTCTCAAGCGGGCAAGCCGGGGCCGGACGAAAAAAAGGGCCGGTCCTCGCGGACCGGCCCCTGTTCGCCAAAGTAGACGCGGCCGGGAGCTACATGACCCCCAGCGCCTTGGGCAGCCAGATGGACAGCGGCGGCCAGTAGGTGACGACCACCAGGAAGCCCAGCATGGTCATCAGCCAGGGAATCACCGCCACGGTCAGCTCGGTGATGCCCATCTTGGTGATGCCCGAGGCGACGTAGAGGTTCAGGCCCACCGGCGGATGGCACATGCCGACCTCCATGTTCACCACGATCAGGATGCCGAAGTGGATGGGGTCGATGCCCAGCTTCATGGCGACCGGGAACAGGATCGGCGCCATGATGAGCACGATGGAGGACGGCTCCATGAAGTTGCCGGCCGCCAGCAGCAGCAGGTTGACCACCAGCAGGAAGGCGATGACGCCGAAATCCATGCCGACGATCCAGTCGGCGATGGCCTGCGGGATGTTCTCGTTGGCGAGCACGAAGCTGAACAGCACCGCGTTGGTGATGATGTACAGCAGCATGGCCGACATGCTGGCCGAGGACAGCAGGATGTTCTTCACGCCCTTGAGCGGCATGTCCTTATAGACGAACACCGAGATGAAGAAGGCGTAGACCGCGCTCATGGCCGCCGCCTCGGTGGGAGTGAACACGCCGCTGTAGATGCCGCCGATGACGATGACGATCAGCATCAGGCCCCAGGACGCTTCCTTGAAGGTCGCCAGCTTCTGCTTGAACGGAGCCCTGGGCAGGCGGGGGTAGTTGTTCTTCCTGGCGATCACCCAGGTGGTCAGGCCCAGCAGGAAGGCCAGCACCAGGCCGGGGATGACGCCGGCCATGAACAGGGCGCCCACCGAGGAATTGGTGGCGACCGCGTACATCACCATCACCAGCGACGGCGGGATCAGGATGCCCAGCGCGCCCGAGGTGGTGATGACGCCGGCGCCGAACTTGCGCGGGAAGCCCTGGGCGACCATGGCGGGCAGGATGATCGAGCCGATGGCCACCACGGTGGCGGGCGACGAACCGGACACCGCCGCGAACAGGGCGCAGGCCATGACACCGGCCAGGCCGAGGCCGCCGTGCCAGTGCCCGACCATGGCCGTGGCGAAGCTGATCATGCGCTTGGCGACGCCGCCGTGGGTGAGGAAGTTGCCGGCTAGGATGAAGAACGGGATCGCCATGATCTCGAACTTCTCGATGCCGGTGAACAGCTTCAGGGCCACCGCCTCGATCGGCACGTGGGTCATGGTGAACAGGAAGGTCAGAACGGTCAGGCCCAGCGAGATGGAGATGGGCATGCCGGTCAGCATCAGGACCAGCAGCAGGCTGAAAATGATAAGCGCGCTCATCGACGGGGCTCCTTGTCGTTCGTCGAGGCGTCGCCGCCTTCCCAGTCGTCTCCCTTGGCATCACCGTCGGTGGTGACGTCGCCGTTCAGCGACGGATCGCCGCTTTCCTCGCTCTTGTGGTGCGCGAGGTCCTTGGGATGCAACCCGTCGTCCATCTCGAACCAGTTGATGTCCTGGGCGGCGCGCTGCTCGTCGGTGGTGTCCTCCTCCAGGCCTTCCACGTGGCCGTGGTCGTGGTGGGGCAGCTCGCCGGTCCTGATGAAGCTCACGCACACCTGCAGGAAACGGAAGCACATCAGCGCCGAACCCAGCGGAATGGCGCTGTAGACGGCCCAGGTCGGCCATTCCAGGTCGGGGGTGATGGGGCCTTCGTAGAGTTCGTCGCCGGCGATGCCGAGGAAGCCGAAGATGGCGGAGTGGGCGCCGTTGTCCCAGACGAAGGTGGCGCCCAGGGTGGCGATGATGCCGGTGAACGTGGCGCCGGCCAGCAGGCCGAAGACGATGAACTTGGCGCGCAGGCGGTCCTGCATGCGGTTAATCAGCACGTCCACGCCCACGTGGATGCCGGTGCGCACGCCATAGGCGGCGCCGAACTTGGCCATCCACACGAACATGATGATGCACAGTTCCTGCGCCCAGGCGAAATCCAGGAAATGGACGAAATCGTAGAGAAAGGGGACGCCCGAGGCGTAGCGGTGCATGACGGCGACGAAGATGATCACCGTCGCGCCAGCCATGAGGAAGGCGATCAACCACTCCTCAAGATGGTCGAGGACTTTTAACATGATAGCTCCGCGTGCGGAAAGAGGGGGGCGCCGACGGCGCCCCCGCAACAGGACTTAGTTCTTGAAGCCGAACTTCTCGGATTCCTTGTAGATCGCCTTGATGAGATCGGCGCCCACGCGGCTTTCCATGTCCTTGTGGACCGGCAGCAGGGCCTTGCGCCACACCTCCAGTTCCTCGGGCGTCGGCTGGTGGAACTCGGTCCTGCCCGAGGCCTTCATGGCGGCGACGGAATCGTCGTTTTCCTGCTGCGCGATGGCGTTGGCGAAGTGGGTGGATTCGCTCATGGCGCCTTCCAGGGTGGCGCGCAGGTCGGTCGGCAGGCCTTCCCAGAACTTCTTGTTCACGATGACCGCATAGCCGAGATAGCCGTGGTTGGTCACGGTGGCGTACTTCTGCACCTCGTGCATCTTCTGGGTGTACATGTTGGACGGCGGGTTCTCGGTGCCGTCGACCACGCCGGTCTGCAGGGCCTGGTAGACTTCCGAGAAGGCCATCACCTGCGGCAGGGCGCCCAGCGCGCGCATCTGGGCGTCCAGCACCTTGGACGACTGGATGCGCAGCTTCAGGCCCTTGACGTCGGCCGGGCTGTTCAGCGGCTTGTTGGCCGACAGCACCTTGAAGCCGTTGTCCCAGTAGCCCAGGCCGATGATGCCCTTGCTTTCCAGCTTCTTCAGCAGCGAGAGGCCGATGGGGCCGTCGGTCACGGCGCGCAGCACGTCCTTGGACGGGAAGATGTAGGGCAGGTCGAAGACCTCGAATTCCTTCACGCCCAGCGGGCCGAACTTGGCCAGCGACGGGGCCAGCATCTGCACGGCGCCTAGCTGCAGGGCCTCGAGCTCTTCCTTGTCCTTGTAGAGCTGCGAATTGGGATAGAGCTCGACCTTGACGCGGCCCTTGGTGCGCTCCTCGGCCAGCTTCTTGAACATCTCGGCGGCCTTGCCCTTGGGCGTGTCCGGCGCGACGACGTGGCTGAACTTGATGATGACGGGCGGAGCATCCTGGGCCATGGCGGCGCCAGCGGCGAAAACGCCGGCCACCAGACAGCCGACGAGGGTACGGAATTTCATCTGTCTTTTCCTCCCGAAAAGATTATGCAAGCCTTTTGCCGAAGGATTGTTCGAAAGTTTCTCGCACTCGGCTATTGTGGATTTCCGAACAAGCAGGTAACAGGCTGGAGACGCAGGCGGTTTTCGCCTTCCGCCCCCAGTCTTCCGCATGATTTCAGGACGCCATGGCCATCGCCAAGGGACTTCCGAACCGTACCACCTTCCAGACCATGCCTGTTGTCGCCATGTGTCTGGTGGTCATGCTGATGGGACTTCTGTTGTGGATATTGCACCGCAACGAAGTCGAGGACGCGCGCCTCGGCCTCATCAAGGACATCCTTTGGGTCGAGCAGAACATCCATTTCCATTTGACCACCGGCCAGGAGAAGTTGGCGCAACTGGCCGTCGACATGGAGCACGGCGCGCTGCCGGTCGAGACCTTCGAGGTCGAGGTGCGCGCGCTGATGGGCAACAACCCGGAACTGGTCCGCGTGCTGCTGCGCGACGCGCAGGGGAATCTGGCGGCGTCCATGCCGCCGGCCGAGGGCGAGCCGCCGGACCTGCCCGCCGACGAAGGCGCGCCGTGGTGGGGCGCCTTCACCCTGGCCAAGTCGGTCGGCCGCCCGGAATGGTCGCCGGCCTTCTTCATTCCCGGCATCGGCCAGGTGTTCGAGGTTCACGTGCCGGTGTTCGACCACCAGCACTTCACCGGCATGGTGGTGGGGGTGGTCTCGGTGGACGCGCTGCTGACCCAGCACGTGCCGTGGTGGGTGGCGGCGAAGTACAAGATCGAGGTCATCGACGCCAACGGCACCACGCTGGGGTCCAAGACCATGGTGGAACTGGCGCGGCCGGGGCCCAGCCACCAGGTCCGGCTGGAGCCGCCTGGGCAGGGGCTGGCGGTGGTGGCCACCGTCTATGCCGGCGAGACCAATCTGGCGCGCAACGTGGTGGTGGCGGCGATCTTCGCCCTGACGCTGGTGTCGCTGTGGTCGCTGTGGGCGGTGCGCCGCCACGTGCGCCGCCGCATGGACGTGGAACAGGCGTTGCGCGCCGAGCATGCCTTCCGCAAGGCCATGGAGGATTCCCTGGCCGTGGGCATGCGCGCCCGCGACATGGACGGCCGCGTCACCTATGCCAACACGGCTTTCTGCCGCATGGTCGGCTGGCCGGCCGAAGAATTGATCGGGCAGGGGCCGCCCATGCCCTATTGGTGTCCGGACGCTCTGGACGCCACCATGGAGGTGCACCGCCGGGTGATGGCCGGGGCCGCCCCCCCGGAAGGGTTCGAACTCCAGTTCCGCCGCCGCAACGGCGAACGGTTCTGGGCGCTGATCTACGAGACGCCGCTGATCGACGTGAACGGGCGGCAATCGGGCTGGATGGCCTCGGTGCTCGACGTCACCGAGCGCAAGGCGGCCGAGGAGATGGCCCGGCAGCAGCAGGAGAAGCTGCAACGCACCGCCCGCCTCATCACCATGGGCGAGATGGCCTCGACCCTGGCGCACGAGTTGAACCAGCCGCTTTCGGCCATCGCCAGCTACAACACCGGCTGCCTCAACCGCCTGGAATCCGGTACCGTGTCGGCCGAGGAACTGCGCAACGCCCTGACCAAGCTGGGCGTACAGGCCCAGCGTGCCGGCAAGATCATCCGCCGTGTCCATGATTTCGTGCGCAAGTCCGAGCCCAAGCTGCATTCCCTGCCGCTCAACCGGTTGGTGGAGGACACCGTCGGCTTCATCGAGTTCGATGCCAAGCGGCGCGGCGTGACGCTGAGGGTCGTGCTGGCGAAAGGCGATCCCCGTGTCAGCGCCGACCGCATCCTGCTCGAGCAGGTGCTGCTGAACCTGGCCCGCAACGGCATCGAGGCCATGGTCCAGACGCCTGCGCGGCAATGCGTGCTGACCATCACGGTGGCGGTGGCCGAGGGCCAGGCGGTGGTCTCGGTGGCCGATCACGGCGCGGGCATCGCCCCCGACGTGGCCGAGAACCTGTTCCAGCCGTTCTTCACCACCAAGGAGGAGGGCATGGGCATGGGGCTGAACATCTGCCGCTCGATTATCGAGTATCATCAGGGCCGCCTGTGGTTCGAACCCAATGGCGGCGGCGGCGCCGTCTTCCGTTTCTCTTTGCCGGTGGGGGCATGATGGGCTTTGGCAAGGTGTTCATCGTCGACGACGACGAGGCGATCCGCGACGCGCTGACATGGCTGTTGCAATCGCGCGGCGTGAGCGCCCAGGCCTTCGGTTCGGCCGAGGATTTCCTCGCCCATTGGCGGTCCGACATGGCCGGCTGCCTGCTGCTCGACATCCGCATGAGCGGCATGAGCGGACTGGACCTGTTCGACCGCCTGCGCGAGGTCCAGTCGCGCATCCCGGTGATCTTCCTGACCGGCCATGGCGACGTGCCCATGGCGGTGGGCGCGTTGAAGCGGGGCGCCCGCGACTTCGTGGAAAAGCCCTTCAACGACAACGATCTGGTCGACCGCGTCATCGAGGCGCTGGAATGGGATGCCCGGCGGCGCGCCGCCGAGGCCGACAATGCCGGCGTGGCGGCCCGGCTGGAGGCCCTGACGGCGCGCGAACGCCAGGTCATGGAGCTTGTGCTGGCCGGCAAGCTGAACAAGGTCATCGCCGACGAACTGGGCATCACCATGCGCACGGTGGAGGTGCACCGCGCCCATGTCTTCGAGAAGATGGGGGTCAAGACGGCGGTGGAACTGGCGCAGATGCTGTCCGGCTTCAGGGGGGAACGGTGAGCGGGACCGCCGCGCGGCGCCTCCTGTGGGCGGTCCTGTTCCTCGCCGCCTATGTGGGATTGGACCAGATCAGCTTCATCCACGTCACCGTGCCGGTCAACATCACGCCCTGGAATCCGCCGGTGGGATTGGGGCTGGCCGTGCTGCTGATCTGGGGGGCGAGGGCGGCGCCCTTGTTCTTCGCCGCCATGATCGCGGCCGATTCCAGCGTGCGCGAACTGCCCGCCCCGGCGGTGGCGTTCAGCCTGGGCGCCAACGCGTTGGTGGTGGCGTTCTATGCCCTGGCTGCGCTGGTGCTGCGCCGGGTGATCCGCATCGACCCGCTGCTGAGCGGCGTGCGCCACGTGATGTGGCTGCTGGCGGTGGCGGTGGCCGCCGCGGCCGCCGCGGCCACGTGCTTCGTCGGCCTGTTCACCCTGGCCGGCGTGCTGTCGCCGGCGGAATTCT
>AGTN01040454.1_pt1 | contig 14287 bp, 14 predicted proteins | sample 314218 | NCBI WGS metagenome assembly AGTN01 (sample SAMN02954264, study PRJNA73603) | bioreactor metagenome | biome: terrestrial; feature: non-aerated bioreactor; material: poplar woody material; isolation source: poplar biomass | place: USA | collected 2006-12 | reverse complement strand
GGCGGCGTCGGCGGCCAGCAGGTCGGCCTGGGCGCGGCCGACGCGGACCACCGGCACGCCCCGGCTGTCGAGCAGGCCGGCGACGGTTCCCCCGACGAATCCGCCGGCGCCGATGATCACCACGCGCTCGGGTCTGACCACAGTTTCTGTGTTGTGAGTAAGCATATCAATCCTTCGGGCGAAACGGCGGCATGCCCAGCGTATGCCAGATGAAGCCGCGGGCGGCCAAGGCGGGGCCGTCGATCAGGCGGTAGGGGTCGATCACGATCCGCCCGTCCATGGCGGCGGCCAGTTGCCCGACCTCGATGGAGCGGTATTCGGGCCAGGGGGTCGCCAGCACCAGCACGTCGGCGCCCTGGACCGCCTCGGCCACGGTGGCGGCGCCCCGGCTCCACGGCACCACGGCCGGGCTGACCACCGGGTCGTGCACCACCACGTCGTGACCTTCCAACTGCGCCAGCAGTTTGAGCGACGGCGAGTTCTTGGTCGAGTGTGTGTTTTCCTTGTAGGCTAGGCCCAGCACGGCGATGCGCGGACGCGGCTGCGCCGCCAGCACCTGGTCGCGCAGCGTCCGCCACAGCCAGTCCTTGCGATAGCCGGAATTACGGATCCACGCTTCCACCACGCCCACATCGGTGCCCCTGGCGGAACCGATGTCGATGACGGTGCGCAGGTCGCGTTCCAGATTGCCGCCGGAAATGCCCAGGCCGGGGGTCAGATAGGCGAACTGGCCGATGCGCTTGTCCAGCTTCAGCGCCGGAGCGATCTCGGCCCAGTCGGCGCCGATGGCCTCGCTGACCTCGGCCAGGGTGTTGGCGACGCAGACCGAGGCGACCAGGCAGAAATTGATGCTGATCTTGGCCAGCTCGGCGCTTTCGTAGCGCATGGGCAGGATCGGGCAGCCGAAGCTGTCCAGCACCTGGCGGTAACCGGCGGGAAGACCGGCCTCGGGCGCGGCGCAGCCGACGATGAAACGCTCGGGGAACATGGCGCGTTCGACGGCGCGGCCGAAGATCAGGGTCTCGACCTGATAGATCAGCCGCGCATGCGGGACGGAGGTGATCGCCCGGGTGAAGCCCGGCGGCACTTGGCACAGCACCACCATCACCGCGTCGTCGCGCAGATGGGCCGCCACGTCGTCGATCAGCGCGAGGATCGGGGCCAGGTCCGACCGGGCGCCGTCGTCGGTGGGCACATCGGCGGCGATGTAGACGATGTCGCAGCCGGCCAAGTCGGCGGCCTTGTCGGTGAAGCCGATACGCTCGGCGTTTTCGGCGATATAACGGTCGAGATCGGGCTCCACCACCGGCATGCGGTGGGCGCGCAACTGCCCGGCCAGGGCCGCGTCGGGGGTATAGCCCAGGGTGGCGAAGCCGCGCGCGGCGGTGGCGGCCAGGGTGTTGATGCCGAGATGGGTCATGCCGGCGAAGCCGACTACCGGAAGGCTCATTTCACTGCGTCCTCGGAAAGGCGGCGCAGGGTGGTTTGCAGCCACAGGTCCTGGGAAAGGTCGGTGGTGGCCCCGCTTTCGACCAGCGCCTTGAAATGGGCGTATTCGGCCGCCCAGGTGGGGTCCTCCTGCACCAGGGTGGTCGACCGCTCGGGCGGGCGGCCGCTGGGCAGGACGCGCTTGCGGAAGGTGAAGGTGGACGGTCCCCACTTGCACAGCGATTCGATATGGGCGCTACCGTTTTCAGCCAGCACGTCGCAGGTGAAATGATTGCGCCACATCAGCAGGGTCATCTCCAGTTCGATGCGCGGCGTCGCTCTTTCCGAACCGATGACCACATGGTCGGGGGCGCGGTTCTCGAAGCGGTTGGACGCGATCACCCGATGGCCGGGCAGCACCGCGTCGCCGAACCAGTAGCGGCAGGTGTCGAGCAGATGGCAGCCCAGATCGGGCAGCACCCCGCCGCCCTGGTCGCGCCAGGCCGAATCCCGCACCTGGCGGGCGGTCCCGTTACCATAGAACATACGGCAGGAATAGATCCGCCCCAGTTCGCCCGACCGGATCAGGTCGTGCATGGCGACGAAATGCGGCTCGAAGCGGTGGTTATAGGCGGTGTAGCACACCACACCCTTGGCCCGGGCCAATTCCTGCAGGGCAAGGATGTCCTGATCCTCGGATGCCCATAGCGGCTTCTCCACCAGCACCGACTTGCCGTTGCCGAGGAAATAGCGCAGCAACTCGACCTTGGGCTCGTCAGGGATGCACGCCATCACCGCGTCGTAATCGCCCAGGGGGACGTCATAGGCCGATTTGTAATCGGCCTCGGGATTGACCGGATCGACCGACGCCACGAAATCGGCGCCGGCGGACCGGCGCCGCTTGTAGCCTTGGGTTCCAAGCCCCACCACGATGACACGCATGGGCTCAGACCTCGTACCGGGCACGCTTTTCCACCGCCGTGATCTTGGCGATCACGTCGGCGGGGCGCACGGGCCAGTTGCCGTCGGCCTCGCATTCCACCGCGGCGGCGATCGAACCCAGGATGGTGGCGGTGACCACGTTGCCGGTGGCCAGCATGGCCAGGGTGGCATAGGACAAGAGCGCGTCGCCCGCCCCCACCGCGTCCACGACCTGGTCGACGAAGCTGTCGATGACGAAGAACGAGTCCAGCGATTCGTGGTCGGGCGAGTTGCAGGTCAGCACGCCGCGGTCACCCAGCTTGAGGATCAGCGTGTCGCACTCGGCGGCGTCATAGAGCTGCGACGCCAGCGGACGGACGCCGGAATCCTGGTCGCCCAGGGCGAAGCGCGCCTCGCGCTCGTTGGGGGTGATCAGATTGAAGCCCTTGAACTCGGTGATGTTGCCCCAGCGGCTGGCCACCTGGCTGTCGGCGACCTTGAACACACCTTGCGGAATCGCCGCCACCAGGCCGGGAATGGTGCGGCGGTTGAAGATGCCGTGGCGGAAATCCGAGAACACCACGGCGTCAGCCGGCACGTCCTGGATATGCTTGACCAGCTTCTTCTGGATGTCGTCCGAGATGGAGCGGTTGTCCAGGGTGTCCACCTTCAGAAGGCGGTAGCCGCCGGCGACGATGGCGTTCTTGTTGGTGGTCGGCCGGGTCGAATCGATGATGGCGTTGCACGTCACGCCCGACTTCGCCAGGCCTTCGAGGATGAAATCCTTGAGCGGATCGTCGCCCAGCACCGTCGAGAATTCGACCTCGGCGCCCGCGGCGCGCAGATGCTCGGCCACCACCGCGGCACCGCCGATGAAGTCCTTCTTCTCCTGGAAGAGGACCGACATGGTCGGGGTCTTGGTCTGGCCGCCGATCATGGCGCACTGGGTGAAGCTGTCGACGATGGTGTCGCCGATCACGTGGACGCGCTTGCCTTTGAAAGCCGTCAACGCATCATGCAGGGTGTCGAAGGTGATCCCGGCACGATCCATCTGGGCCAGCAGCTTCTCGATGCGGAGGTTGGGCGGCTCCATCTCGATCAGGCGCGAGGACGAATAGACGATGTCGCCCGGGGTGAAGATGACCTCGCCGCCATATTGGGAGACGACGTCCACCTCTTCCTGGGTCTTGGGCGGCAGGCCGCCGGCGGTGTACTCGTACCCCTTGGCGAAGTAATCGGGCTGGATGCGCTTCAGGTTCTCGAGTGGCTTGTCGTTGGGATCGATCAGGACGTAATCCACGATCTCGAAGGCGGCCAGGTTGAGCGCGCGCAGTTCCTGCGGAACGTGGGGGCGGTACAGCCCCTTCGAGATGTGATGATCCGCGGTCAGGCTGGCGATCAGGACGTCGGCCTTGCTCTTCGCATAAATCAGGTGCCGTAGGTGCCCGGGATGAACGACGTCGAATACGCCGTGGCACATGATGACCTTCTTCTGGCGCGGCAACGGACCGACCAATTCAGCCAGCTGATCTGCGGTCTTGATCTTGTGGGCGTAGGACTGGCTCAGGGACGAGATCATGGCAATGTTTCCCACGTTTCAGGCACGGTCGCCCAGATATTTGAACCAAGTCTCGGTGGCCTTGGCGATGGATTGCGGGTCCCACAGCGGGGCATTACGCCAGCGCTCGATGTTGGCGACCATGCGGGCGACGCCCTCTTCGAACGGCACGTCCGGCTTCCAGCCCAACTGGCCGGTGATCTTGCCGATATCCGCGAAGGTGCAGTCAGGCTCACCCGGGCGCTTGGGGATGTAGACCACATCACCCCCCAGCAGTTCGACCAGCCGGTTCACCGATTGCGGCCGTCCGGCGCCCAGGTTGAAGCGCTCGCCCGAAATGGGCGTTTCGGCCGCCGCAAGAAAAGCCCGTGCGACGTCGGTCACGAAGATGAAGTCGCGGGTCTGGGTGCCGTCGCCGACGACGGTGAACGGCTTGCCCGCCAGCTTCTGGCGGAAGAACACGCCGAAGACCGCGCCATAAGCTCCAGTGGTGCGCACACGGGGGCCGTAGGCATTGAAAATGCAGACCGAATTCACCGGCATCCTGTAAACCCGGTGCCAGTGGAACGCCACCTGCTCGCCCTGGTACTTGGACAAGGCATAGGGGTATTCGGGGCCGATGGGGTGGTCCTCGCGGGTCGGCGTGGCCGCCAGGCCGTAGCATGAGGACGACGCCGCATACACCACCTTGGCCACCCCGGCCGCGCGGGCCGCCTCCATCACCCGCACGGTGCCCTGGACATTGGTCTCCATGTAATCGATGGGGGTCTCGATGGACGGCACGATGTCGCCGATGCCGGCGAAATGGAATACGTACCTCGCACCGGTGAAGATCGAGCTCGAAGGCTCCAGGGAGCGGATATCGATCCAATGGCGTTCCACCACGCCGTCGATGGGATGGTGCGCCAGGTTGTCCTCATGCCCGCCAACCAGATTGTCGATGACCCGAACGCGATAGCCGCGCTCGACCAGCAGGTCCACCATGTGACTGCCGATGAAGCCGGCTCCCCCGGTGACGACGGCTATGGGCTGAACGGTCATGTGCGCTCTATCTCCGTTGCGGTAACGTTGCTGGCGTTCTGGCGGGGCTGGAATAACGGCCGTGGCGCCAGGCGCGCACCAAACTGGCGATGGCGTCCCGCGTTGTCAGCCGAGGGTGGAAGTGTAAAATCCGTTTAATCTTATCCGAGGTCAAGCGGTAGGAGCGCGCGTCCCCGACCGGAACGGTTTCAATGCAAACGTCCTTTTCAAGCCCTGCCTCGGCATCGATTACGGCCTTGATCCGCGTGGCGACGTCGGCGATGGAAAGGTTTTCCGCGCCGACGTTGAAGACCTGACGCTGGACAAGGTGGGCTGGGGCATCGGCCAGCAGCATCGCCGCCGTGCAATAGTCGTCGACATGCAGAAACGGTCTTGTCTGGGCGCCGCCATGGACGGTGATACGTCCTTCCTCCAGCGCGTTTCTGGTCAACAGATTGACCGAGATGTTCCAGCGGACGTTAGGCGCATGGCCGCACACGGTGGCCGGCCGGAAAATCACGCCGACGAAACCGTCGTCGCAAAATGGCCAGAACATGGCTTCGCATTGCGCCTTCTGGGCGTTGTACCTGGTGATGGGCTGAAGAGAATGGGCCTCCGTCACGTCGGGCTGCTCCGGCAAGCCATAGACCGAGGATGACGACGCGTGAACGAAGCGACGGATACCGGCGGCCTTGGCCGCCGCCACCATCGGTCCGAACGCGGCGACGTTGACCTCCTCGGCCACGTCCGGTTCGCTGTCCACCGTGATGTCGCTTGAAATGCAGGCCAGATTGATGAAGACGTCATGGCCCGCAACGGCCGCCGCGAGATGGGCGGTGTCGCGGATATCCCCCGCGATCACCTCCAGGCGTTCCCCATCAGGCGGCAGGACGTCGCGGCCATGACGCAACGAGCCGAACACCGTGACCCGATGGCCCGCCGCCATCAGTCGCGGAACCAGCGCGCTGCCACAATAGCCGGCACCGCCCGTTATGAAGACATCGCTCCCCACGCCCCGCCCCTTGGGATCAGGCCGTCACGGGCAAGTCGATGGTGAACCCGGCCGCGGTGGCGTCGCGATAGAACATCTCGACGGTTTCCAGCGAGTACTGATCCAGATCCTTGCCCACGATCTTGAGCTTGCCCAGAATGTCGGGCGTGACCGTGATGATGTGGCAGCCGATCTCGCTGGCCTGGATGACATTGAGCAATTCGCGCGGCGAGGCCCAAATCAGTTCGGCTTTCGGCCTCGACGCGAGGATCTGGACGCATTCGCGCATCATCGGCACCGGGTCGATGCCGGTGTCGGCGATGCGGCCGGCGAACACCGACACCAGGGCCGGCGTGTCCGGAGACAGGCATTCGGTGACGGCGCGCACCTGGGCGAGAGTCATGATCGCAGTGACGTTGACCACCACGCCGGCGGCGGAGAGCTCACGGATCACCGGACCCAGAAATTCTCCCTTGGTGTTGGTGACCGGCAACTTGACGTTGACGTTCGCCCCCCAGCCGGCAATCACTTTCGCTTGGGCCGCCATCGTGGGCAGATCGTCGGCAAAAACCTCGAACGACACCGGGCGATCGGTGATCCGATCCAGAACCTCGCGGGCGAACCTGGCGTAATCGGTCACGCCGGCCTTGCGCATCAGCGTCGGATTGGTGGTGAACCCCTTGATCCGGGGATCCGCCGCAAGTTCGGTCATCTGCTTGATATCCGCGCCGTCAGCGAAGATCTTCACGGCCAAATCGGTGGCAGCACTCATTTTCAAGTCCTCGACTTTATTCTCGATCACCAATCAAAAATGACAAGACCATAGCTACAATGTTTTCATGCGGGCTTCATCATCCAACCTCACGACAGGAAGACAAAAAAATATGCAAGCTTTAACGTGGCCGGGCATCCGACCCAAGCCGGGCGACAAAAGTGGCGGCCGCCTCGCCACATAATTCCGCCGGCGTGCGGGGGGCATAGTCAATGGCCTGGCTAAGCTTGGTCACGGTAACGGAGCAATCAAGCGGACGCGGCTCGCGCAAGCCCAGATCGGCCATGGCGCAGACCTCGATGCAGGGCTCCACCGGACACAGCCGGGACAAGGCCGCGATGAGCATGTTCAACAACTCCAGGCGGGTGAGGGCTACCCCCCCTCCGACATTGAAGATGCCCGTGGCCCCGGCTTCCATCAGGCCGATGATGGCGCCCCCCACATCCCCCAGTCCCACCGGGGTGAAGCGCTGGTCATGAACGCAGCGGATCAGGCGGCCGCAAGCCAGGCTGCCCAGCCATGGCCCAAGAATGCCTTTTGGGGCCAGCGCCGGGTCCAGCACCTTGGTGAGGCGCAAGGTGAGCCAGGGCGAGGATAGCCTTGCCAAATGCTCTTCCACCGCCGCCTTCTGGTGGCCATAGACCATGGTCGGCGCGACGGGATCGCCTTCGCGGGACGGCATCAAACCATTGCCATAAACGGCGTCGCTGGAGGCATAGACGGGGACGATTCCCCGGGCCACCGCGGCATCGATGAAGGCAATCGTCCCTTCGACATTGCTCCTTGCCGTGCCGACGGGATCTTCGGCGCAGGCATCGATCCCCACTTCGCCGCCGAGAATCAGGGCGTGGCTTGCCCCCTTGCCCCAGCGGCAGAGGAATGCCCCCGGATCGTCGCGGCCCAGGTCGAACCGCGTCATGCCGGAGCGAGGGGTGCGACAATAGGTGCCTAAAGCCTGCCTGCCGAGCAAGGCCATCATCTTGCCTCCGATCAGGCCGGAAGCCCCGATGATCACGACACGTCCCGTCACACCGCTTCCCCCTTACGTCGTCACAATCGTCACCACGCATCAGATGAAGTTGACGCTGGGCGGCGGGTTCTCCAGGTCCCACAGAAAACGGTTGACCTGGTCCAGGCGGCATAGCGGCATGCATACCTTATCCAGATCGCCGATGCCGCAGACGTGCTTGTCCACCTTGGCCCGGTTCTCATGGCTCCACATGCTGGCCAAGTTCATCTCATGCAACGAGCCATAGCAAAACGCCTCTTCGCCCAAATGGGGCCCGCAGGCGTAGACCTTGCCGTCGGCAGTGACCTCGGCGAAGAACGGCAAGGACAGGCACTTCTTGTAGGGACGCTTCCAGTCCTGTTCGCGCAAGCCCCAGCGCACCGCCACCTGAAATTCGGGCGTGGCAAGATTCAGCACCGATTCCAACGCCTCCTGAGCGGGGAAGGGCGCGGCGACGAAGGCCGGGTTGTCAGGATGGGGCATGCCCGGCTTCAACGAGTAATAACTGACCCCGATATCGCGCAGACGCTTCGCGAATTCATAGACCTTGTCGATGGGCTGTCCGGTATAGACGCACTGGATTCCGATGGCGACCTTGAGGCCGTTATCCCGCTTGAACTTGGCGGCCTGGGCGATATTGGTCATCGCCCGTTCGAAATGGGAGGGCGAGCATTTGTGGACCTGGGCGTAATCTTCGGCATCGACACCGTTGACGCTGACCCGCATCCACTCCAGATGGGGCAGTATCCGCTCCATGGGCTTGGCCGTCAGCGGAGTTGCATTGGTGTTGAGCGCCTGGTCGAAGCCCAGCTTGGCTCCGTACTCGACCATGTCGGGCAGGTCCCGGTGCAGCAGGGGTTCACCTTCGCCGGAGTAGAAGATCGACTTGGTGCCCAGCGCATGAGACTCGTCGAGCAACCGCTGCCAGACATCACGGTCCAGATTGGTCTGGCTGCGGGCCGTATACTCGTAATAGCAGAAAGCGCACCGGTGATTGCAGAGCTGGGTCGGACTGATTTCGATCTGGATTGGGTAGACCACCTCGCCCCGCTTCCATCGGGCGAGAGCCTCGGTGTGGTAAATGATCTTGGTGCCGTCAAGCTGTTGTGCCGACATTTCGACTGTCCTCTTTCAGAGGAGCCGGTTCCCAGGCTCCCCGGAATGTTCATTCAAGCCGCCATTCCGTTCGTCACGAGAATATGGCGGACCGCCGCCGGCAGTGACCCGACGGTGGCGTCAGGGCGCACCCGCAGTTTTTCCGCATAACGCCTGTCGATGAATATGGTGCTGCATCCGGCTTTCTGCCCGGCCTCGATATCCGAAGACCGATCACCGACCATATAGCTTGCGGCCAAGTCAAGCGAATAACGTTCAGCCGCTTCCAGCAGCATGCCGGCCGCCGGCTTGCGGCAGGCGCAGCCCTCGTCCTGACGGTGAGGGCAACAGTAGATATCCACCACCTTCAGCCGTCCGCGCAGGCGGTCATGCATGGCTTCCACCGCCGCCGGGTCCACCCGACGGTTTCCGATATCGGGTTGGTTGGTCACGACGAACACCAGGAAGCCAGCCTCGACCAGGGCATCGACGGACGCCGCCGCTCCGGGAAGCAGGTGAAAATCGGTCAGGTGGCGCGGGGCATAGGGTTTGCCATCGACGACATGGCTGCGGTTGATGACGCCGTCGCGGTCCAGGAACACCGCACGACGGATGGAGTTGGCGGTCACGGATGGTTTAACCTCTGGTAGGTGTCTACGACGCTTTCGATGTCGCCGAAAGCGACGATCCTGCCGTGCACCAGCAGAGCCGCCTTGTTGCAGATGGCACGCAGCAGTTCTATGGAGTGAGAGGCGAACACCACCACGTTGGAGCGGTCGATCATGGCATGCATGCGCGCCGACGCCTTTTCCGCGAAATTGGCGTCGCCCGCCCCCAGGCCTTCGTCAATGATCAGGATATCGGGGTCGATCGCGGTGGCGATGGAGAAGGACAGGCGCATGGTCATGCCGGCGGAATAGGTGCGGGCCGGCAGGTTGAGAAACTCGCCCAGGCCGGAGAATTCGGCGATATCCTGTGTCTTGCGTTCGATCTCGCGGCGGCTCATGCCCAGAAACATGCCGCAGGTCTTGATGATTTCGTAGCCTGTATCATCGGGATCCAGGCCGGGAGAGGTCGTGAACAAAGTGGAGACCCGGCCGCGGACGCGCAACTCGCCGGCAGAGGCGGGGTAGATTCCCGCCAACAGCTTCAGCAGGGTGGACTTGCCGGCCCCGTTATGACCCAGCAGCCCCAGCCGCTCGCCCTCGTGCAACTCGAAGGACACGTCGTCCAGTGCCCGCACCGTCGTCTGCTTGCCCGACGAACGGATGGTGCCGCCAGTGGCGATGGACATCAGGTCACGCCGAAAGCTCCGGCTTCCGGTCAGGACCGGGTAGTCGAGCGACACCTGTTTCAGGGAGATGGCAGGCATGGCGCATTATATCCAGAAGACGATACGGTGGCGATACCGCGCCAGGGCCGCGACCGCGATGGCCAAGCCCAGCACCGCCAGGCCGGCGCAGACGACAAAGCTCGTCAGGCTGGGAGCCACCCCCAGCAGCGGATCGCGCACCACCGACAGCAGATGGAAGAACGGGTTGAGAGTGACGATCGTTCGTGCCCTCTCACCCAGGCTATCGACCGCCCAGAACACCGGCGTGATGAACATCGAAATCTGGATGATGTTCTGGAACAGCTGCTGCAGATCGCGATAGCGGACGCCGACCATGCCGACCAGCATCGCAATCCACAGGGCGTTCAGGCACAACAGGAACAGGCCGGGCACCACCAGCAGGGTATTGGCATTGATGGGGACGCCGAACAGGATCGCCACCACGATGTACACCAAAAAGCTGTGGAGGAACACGATGATGTTCCGCCAGATCATGGCGACGGCAAGGGTCGCCAGATTGAAACGCATCTGCGTCAGCAGGTTGGAGGCGCCGCTGAAGAGAGTGGAGGATTCGTTGAACAGGGTGGCGATCAGTGCCCAGGAGATTATGCCGGTGGTAAGGTACGGCAGATAATTGGACACGGTTTGCTTCCACAGCCCGGCATAAAGAAAGCCGATGGCCAGAACGAACACCGCCTGACTGGCCGTGACCCAGAACGGGCCGAGGACGGTGCGGCGATAGCGCCTTTTGTTCTCGGCCCAGCCCAGATAGCTCCACATCCGCACGTCCGCCAGGCCCTCGATGATCTCTCGGACGACGGCCAGCATCTTCGTGCCACGGGCGGGCAGGGCCGGCTCGATCGGGCGTGACATCTCCGTCACGACGCCCTCCATTTTCACCATTTGGTCGAAACCACCTGCAAAGCGGGGTGGGAAACCAGGCAATGCCAGATCACCGCCTGATAGGCCTCGGCGAGGGGGGTGACCAGATCCGGGGCGACGGTGGGACAGACCACCACCAGACTGCCCTTCTGCTTGGTGTAGCCGCCGTCGCGGCCGACGATGCCGAAGACCTCGGCACCGCGCGCGAGGGCCAGATCGATGGCGCGGATGATGTTGACCGAAACGTTCTTCTCGGCATTGCCGCCGCCGACCGAAAAGATCAGCAGGGCATCCTTGTCGTTCAGGCGGCTGACGTCCAGCCAGCCTTCGAACACGCCTTCCCACCCCTCGTCATTCGTGCGCGCGGTGAGTTCCGAAACGTTGTCGGTCGGGGCGTAGGTCTCAATTCGGCAGAGCTTGCGAAAATCGTTCACGGCGTGCGCGCAATTGGCGGCGCTTCCACCAACGCCGATCAGGAACAACCTGCCGCCACGCTCACGCAAGTCCTTGAGACGAAGCGCCATGTCGTCGATGGCGTCCACATCCAGCGTGTCCGCGATACACTGGATCTTGTGCATGAAGGTGCTCGCATGCCCCATCAGATACCCCTCATCGAGACACCACGCGGAACCTTCCCGCGCAGTCGGTTCTACCGGCCCATCCCCTTACTAAAATTTAGCTACGGTGTCTAATCTTCAATCTCGTCCGAACGCAAGGTCGGGACCATCCCCGCACAGTCCTGTCGCCTGGACACGGCTGACGGCCGCCGCCTCAGCACGCGCATCCGGGCGGCTTCGTGCAGGTCTTCGTCGCGGCGATGCAGCTGTTCCCACAGGGTTTTCCCTTGGAACACACCTTGCAGCACGACCTCGGTACGGACGCGGTCGAACCGGGACCGATGGTTTCCGCCGCGAAAGCGGGACCGATGGCCAGGACGATGCCGAGCGCAATGATCCGAAGTCCCATGTCCCCCCTCGACAAGACCTTATGTGGCATCAACTTTATCGTGCATGTCCGCGACGACAAGCCGTATTTCAGGATGGATATCCCGGACTTATGGTGCAAACGCCACCCGCGGCGCGGCATGATCCCACGCCTTCTCGCCGCCATCCTCGTTGTCGCAGCGGCCTCCCTCTACCCATGTCTATCCATTGCGGCCATGGTCGCTGCGCCGCAGAGACGGGCTGGCGGGAGGAACCGCCGCCAACCCAATAGCATCCTCTTCTCCCGGCTTGTGAGCCGTGTGAGCAGGTCGCCCATGTCGGCAGACTTCACGGGCCGCTGGCAAAAACAGGCAGCGCAACGCTCAGAAGACGGATTTTCCCTTCTCCATATTCAGTGACTTTTTCCTCTCCGCAATCGCCTGTGACACTGTCGGATTGTCGAACTCAAGCCATGAGGTTTCAATATCCGGGAACCTCATCATCAGCCTGAGGGTTCCTTCTTTGAATTCCCATTCCGACACAAGATTGTCGAACCCGGCACCGAGCCTATTTTGAACTCGTTCCATTTTTTCCCGGTCAGGATTTCCATATTTACCGATCAACATTCCTCTTATATTTGAAAAGTCGCCGGTACCGAGCCCCATGTCCAAACTGAACAGCGCGCCATCGAAGAATTTATAAGTCAGCAGTATTATTTTAACATCTCCCACGTATTTTGATGAATAACCATAAGCATTCCTTTCTACGTCAGGGTCATTGCAAGACACAATTCCTATACCACTGTTTTGCTCGTTACAATAATTACGACTGTCGCCCTTTGGGAATGCTTTATTTATATCGTCCCCTATCCTGCGCCCTCTGAACTCAAACTCCGGATGGACAGACTTCGGCTTCGATGACGACGACTGAGCAAAAGCATCGGCGCCCATCATCGACACGATCAACAACATGGAGATAAAGAGGTTAATGCGCATGCCTGCCCCCTGTGTGCAGGCCCGGCTGGCGCCGGGCGGTTGATCACGCGCACAGGGACGCGCCCCACCTATTCCCCAGCACCAGGGGTTCCCTGATGCTGTGTGAGGGTCTTGTATTCGGTGAGCCGCCCGACAAAGCGGGAAGCCCTGTGCACGCACGATGCGTACTGCCCCGGGTGATCAAGCCCGTGGCAGCGGTGACACTATGGCATGGGTGATGGGATTGTTCTATGAGCAAAGCTCATATCCGAACAATGGCCGGAACCCTATCGACCGGATTTTGAGGCGGCGTTCCGCCGCATCGACGCCGCCCCTCCAACTTCGCCTTGTGGCCGCCACGATCCGGGCCTATATCCCGACCACGATAAGGGGTACGCCTGGAGGAAAGATGCGCCCGACATCCTGGAGGCGCCGGATCGCGGCGCTGGGCCTGGGCCTGGGGCTTGTGCTGGCCTTGCCGGGAACGGCATCGGCGCAGGTGTTCAATCCCGCCACCTATACGCTCGGCAACGGCCTGCAGGTGGTGGTGGTGGAAAACCACCGCGCGCCCATCGTCAGCCACATGGTGTGGTACCGGGTCGGCGCCGCCGACGAGCCGGCGGGCAAGAGCGGCATCGCGCATCTGCTGGAACACCTGATGTTCAAGGGCACGCCCACCATCCCGCCCGGCGAGTTCTCCAAGATCGTGGCGCGCCTGGGCGGGCGCGACAACGCCTTCACCTCGTCGGACTACACCGGCTATTTCCAGAACATCGCCGCCGACCGCCTGGAGGCGGTGATGAGGATGGAAGCCGACCGCATGCGCAACCTGGTGCTGGACGAGCAGAACGTCGTCACCGAGCGGGCGGTGGTGCTGGAGGAACGGCGCTCGCGCACCGACAACAATCCCCAGGCGCTGCTGAGCGAGCAGATGAAAGCGGCCCTGTACCGCAACCACCCCTATCGCCGCCCGATCATCGGCTGGGCGTCGGAGATCGCCGCCCTCACCCTCGACGACGCCATGGCCTTCTACAAGCGCTGGTACGCCCCCAACAACGCCATCGTGGTGGTGGCCGGCGACGTGGAGCCGGAAAAGGTGCGCGCCCTGGCCGAAACCTATTACGGCCCGCTGAAGCCCGAGGAGATTCCCGCCCGCCGGCGCGCCGACGAGCCGCCGCAGGTGGCGGCGCGCGCGCTGACCCTGGAGGATGCGCGCGTGCAGCAGCCGTCGTGGAGCCGCATGTACATGGCGCCCAGCTACACCGCCGGCGACACGTCCGCCGCCTATGCGCTGCAGGTGCTGTCGGAAATCCTGGGCGGCGGCGCCACCAGCCGGCTGTACAAATCGCTGGTGGTGACCCAAGGCCTGGCCGCCGGCGCC
>AGTN01188728.1_pt1 | contig 14294 bp, 10 predicted proteins | sample 314218 | NCBI WGS metagenome assembly AGTN01 (sample SAMN02954264, study PRJNA73603) | bioreactor metagenome | biome: terrestrial; feature: non-aerated bioreactor; material: poplar woody material; isolation source: poplar biomass | place: USA | collected 2006-12 | reverse complement strand
ATTGTATGTTTCCCATATCGGGATGAAAGAGATTGAAACGCCCATCACCGGAGATGTAATGAATATTATCCTGGAGGAAGATGTATCCAGTTTGGATGAAGTCGTGGTGATCGGTTACGGTACGCAACGAAGAAGGGACCTCACCGGATCCGTCTCCTCGGTGAGCGCGGAGGCCATCTCCGCTGTCCCGGTTGCCACCGTTACCGAGGCATTAACCGGTAAAATGGCCGGGGTACAGATTACCACGACAGAAGGGTCGCCCGACGCAGAAATGAAAATTCGTGTACGAGGGGGCGGTTCCATCACGCAAAGTAACGAACCCCTGTTCATTGTGGACGGTTTTCCGGTAGAATCGATCAACGATATCCCCGCGTCGGATATCGAGTCTATCGACGTACTGAAAGATGCCTCGTCTACCGCGATATACGGTTCGCGCGGGGCAAACGGTGTGGTGATTGTCACGACCAAATCGGGAAAAGCCGGGAAAGTGAGCGTAAGCTATAATGCGTTTTATACCCTAAAAAAATCGCTAAAACACTCGACGTCTTGTCACCCTACGATTACGCGAAATGGCAATATGAACTGGCGGCATTGCAGGGTTCGGATAAAATGAAGGATTATATCTCGTTTTTCGGCAATTATCAGGATATGGATTTATATCAAAATGCACCGGCAAACGATTGGCAGGATCTTACCTTCGGAAGGACCGGCACTTCGTTCAACCAGAGTCTGAGCATTACGGGCGGAAGTGAGAGCATGCGGTATTCCTTCAATTTTTCGCATGTCGACGACAAGGCGATCATGCAGAAATCGAATTTTAAACGCGATAACCTGAGTTTGAAACTCAACAATAAAGTCAATGAAAAAATAGCGCTCGATTTTTCCGCACGCTATTCCGACACAAAAATCTTCGGCGGCGGGGCGATCGACACACAAAGCCCGTATGATTCCGACAGGCGTCTGAAATATTCGGTGAGCTACACACCCATCCCATTGAAAAACCTCGATCCGAGTGTGGGAAGCGACGACGATGAACTGGGCAACCTGTATCACCCGCTGGAAGCCATTGATGATAACGACCGCGAAAGAACCCGCAAAACACTGAATATGGGGGGAAGTATTTCGTATCAACCTGTTAAAAACCTCACACTGAAATCCGAAATAGGGCTAGATAACAATACCTATACCGATCAACGTTTCTGGGGATTGACAACTTATTACATCAAAAATGTTCCACTATCGGAAAATCAGGGAAAGCCGGCTATCCAACTGCAGAACACAAATCGCAACAAGATACGGAATACCAATACGCTACAATATGATTTCAGGGGCTTTATACCGGAGGATCACAGCCTGATTCTTTTGGCAGGACACGAGTATCTTATCACAAAAGAAAAAAGCACTACGAACACAGTACACGGATTTCCCGTAGAATTTACAGCACAGGATGCATGGAAACTTTCCACACAGGGAAAACCTTTTGAAGTTAAAAACTATTACAACGAAGACGACAAACTGCTCTCCTTCTTCGGACGCGCTAATTACGATTATCAGGGAAAATACCTGTTGAGCGCAACATTCCGCGCCGATGCTTCTTCGCGGTTCAACAGCTGGAACCGTTGGGGATATTTCCCTTCTGTTTCCGGAGCATGGCGTATTTCGTCCGAACCGTTTATGACCGGGACGCAATCGTGGCTCGATGATCTGAAGCTGCGCTTTAGTTACGGTGAGGCGGGGAACAATAATATTCCGACCGGGCAACTGAAACAGCTCTTCGAATCCAATGCAACCGCGTGGATAAACGATTTTTCAAGCTATTGGGCGCCGTCGAAAACCATGGCGAATCCTGATCTGAAATGGGAGACAACCGTTACCCGCAATATAGGGTTGGACTTTACCACACTGGGAGGAAGATTCAGTGGCTCGGTAGAAGCATACCGGAATTCCACAAAAGACCTGTTGATCTTATTCCCGATACAGGGAGTCGGGTATGATAACCAATACCGAAATATGGGAGAAAATGAAAATCGGGGGATGGAATTCACCCTGAACTGGTATGCGGTGAATAAGAAAAATTTTACGTTGAGTTTCAGCGGGAATATCGGATTCAACAAAACGGAGATCAAAGATCTGGGAAATATGGAAGATTTCGGGTTTGCCACAGAATGGGCTTCGACCGAGATCGGCTACGATTATTGGGTAGCCAAAGGCGGTTCGGTAGGCAAAATGTACGGCTATCGTTCCGACGGACGATATGAGGTTTCCGACTTCTCCGGATACGATGCCGTGAACCAGACATGGGTATTAAAGGAAGATGTGGCAAACGCGTCGGCCGTAGTGGGAACCATTCGTCCCGGAGCCATGAAACTGAAAAGCCTGGATGGAAATAATACCGTTACGGTGGAAGACCGTGAAGTGATCGGTGACGCCAACCCGTTGCATACCGGTGGTTTCGCTGTCAATGCCACGTTCTATAATTTAGATCTGACGGCCAACTTCAACTGGAACTACGGAAACGATATCTATAACGCCAATAAGATCGAATTTACACAAACCAGTAAATACCAGTTCCGTAATATGATCTCTACTATGCAGGACGGCGCCCGATGGACCAACCTGAAGGCCGATGGAACCATCAGCAACGATCCGGCCGAACTGGAAGCCATGAATGCGAATACAACCCTGTGGTCGCCTTACACGGCACGGATGATTTTCAGCGACTGGGCGGTGGAAGACGGAAGCTTTCTGCGCCTGAACACGCTGACATTGGGCTACACACTACCTAAAACGTTGCTGCAGAAAGTAAAAATCGAGAATCTGAGGTTCTATGTCAGCGGTTATAACCTGTTTTGCTGGACGAACTATTCGGGATACGACCCCGAAGTTTCTACCATGCGCAGAACCAATCTCACACCCGGTGTCGATTATTCGGGATACCCCAAAAGCCGCCAGTTTGTGGTGGGTTTGAATCTGAACTTTTAACAAAAACAATACACGAAAAATGAAAAAGACTATCCATATAATAAATACCGCTTTTGTATCACTTGGAATGCTGTTCGTTTCCTGTGATCTGGATACTCCGTCCCAATCGGCAGCGGAAAGTCCTATTGTCTTGTCTTCCTATACATTGGCCGAAGGGGTCGTGATGGGTATTCACCAGTCGTTCGGTGAGACCAACTCTTACAGAGGCCGCTTCCTTCCTTATTACGGGATCAACTCCGATATCGAATGGATCAATAACATCTCTCCAGACCAGATTGTCGATGACGGAAAATACGCTCTTACCGGATATGCCGCAAGCCCTACCAATACGCAGATGAATACCGACAACAATGCATGGGCCAAAATGTATGAAGGCATTGAACGCGCCAATCTGGCCATTGAAGGATTACGTGCGTACGGAGATATAGAAAACCAGGCAGATATGGCGCATTTGCTGGGAGAAGCGTTGACGTTACGCGCCATTCTTTATCTCGACCTGGTCAAAGGATGGGGTGATGTGCCGTTGCGTTTGGAACCGGTTACCAGTGAGACGATGTATCTTCCGAGAACCGATCGCGATATCATTTACAAACAATTGCTGGTTGATCTGGCGGAAGCGGAGAATCTGGTGGCATGGCCCAATGGCTCTACGATCACCTCTTCTACCGAACGCGTAAATAAAGCATTCGTGAAAGGATTGACGGCGCGTATCGCGCTTTATGCATCGGGTTACAGCCAGCGTGTCGACGGTATACGCCGGAGTAACGATCCTGAGTTGAGCGTGGAAAACATGTACAAGCTGGCAAAAGAGAAATGCCTGGATGTGATCAACAGCGGAGTAAATACATTGGGAACTTTCGAGCAGAATTTCCGTCTGCTCTGCCATGACAATATACAGGCCGGAAAGGAATCGTTATGGGAAATCCCGTTTGCCGATGGCCGCGGACGCGTGCTCTATACATTCGGGATCAAACATCAGAGTGCGAATCAATATACGGCACAGCCACAGGGCGGAGTGAACGGTCCGCTCCCGTACCTCTTTTACGATTATGATGTGGAGGATATCCGCCGCGATATAACCTGTATTCCGTATGAATGGGCATCGGGCAATCCGGCAAAACAGCGTCCCCGTTCACTCAAATCGTGGTGTTTCGGCAAACTGCGTTACGAGTGGATGAATCGCAGGGTTACTTCCACCAACGACGACGGCATCAACTGGCAATATATGCGCCTGGCCGACGTGTACCTGATGGCGGCGGAGGCCATCAACGAACTGGACGGGCCTGTCGCTGCCGCACCTTATCTGAAACCGATCCTTGACAGGGCGTTGCCTGCCGAAAAAGTAACGGTATACATGCAGCAGGCGACGGCAAGCAAAGATGCATTTTTCAACGCCATTGTGGAGCAACGCGCCTTTGAATTCGCCGGCGAATCGCTCCGTAAGGCCGACCTGATACGCTGGAACCTGCTGAAGGTAAAACTGGATGAGGCAAAAGAAAAAATGCGGCAATTGGCCAATCGTGAAGGCGCTTATGCCGATCTGCCCGAACGGATCTACTATCAGACGGCGGAAGACGGCGAAACATTGGTTATCTACGGATTGAACCACGGCGATACCGATGAGATAGGTGCAAGCCTGAACTACGAAAGCAATACCGTATGGATCGGCGCCGACAAATTACCCGAAGCCCTGATCAACGCATTGTACCAGAACGATCCTGATCAGAATCAGTTCTGGCCCATCTGGCAAACGTTTGTCGATAAGAGCAACGGAACGTTGTCTAACTGAAATTATTATTAGTGTGAAAAATAATCGTAAGAAACACTCATCAGAGACAAACTCTCACACAGAAACATCGTTAAAAATGTCTTGTGTCTTGGCTCTTATGTCTAAATTTTTTAATCCTATGAAACTTATAAAATATAGTGCAGCTGTTCTATTCATACTATGTATAGCAGCTCTCCAAACAAGATGTTCCGATGATCTGACGGAAATTACGGAAATCAATTACGACCGGGTTTTTTCGCCCGCCAATCTGGAGGCGCTCGTAATCAACCGGACCAATGTGCGCCTGACATGGACGAAAAACAGTACTACAGAAAGCTATGTGATCGAACTTTTCGAAAACGATAGTCTGGCATTCGACGGAACACCGGCCATCACCATTTCCGATGTAACGGATTCGATGATCCCTTATACCGTGGAAGAACTGGAAGGTGAAACACGTTATTCAGCCAGGGTCAAGGGTGTCAGCAGTGCAACGAACGATTCCAAATGGTCGGCTGTTACTTTCCGGACGGCAACCGAATACATTCTCCTTCCGTTTGAGAATGAAGATATTGCCGCCACCAGTGTAACATTCCGCTGGCCTGCGGGGCAATCGGTCACGGAGATCATTCTCGAACCAGGAAATATCCGGCATACCGTCACGGCCGATGAAGTGACGGAAGGTGTTGCCATTGTTTCAGGCCTGACAGGCTCAACGGAATATACGGTACGGGTATTGAACGGTGCGAAAGTCCGCGCGACAACAACCCTTACTACACTGGTGGATATCGGAGATGCCATTGCCGTATATCCTGAAGACGATTTTGTAGCCATGCTGGCGGAAGCGGAAGACGGGTATGTATTTGCTCTTTTCCCGGGGACTTATGGTGAGGCAAGCACGTTTACGGTAAGCAAAAACGTGGGGATAAAAGGTGTCTATCCGTATAACAAACCGGTACTAAAAGGATATTTTTCTTTGCAAGGCAACTCTTCGCTCACACTGAATGCCGTAACGCTGGATGGTGAAGGATTGAAAGACGGAAATCAGGCCATCGTCTTTTCTACCGCAGATGCAACGTACGGCGATGTGTTGCTTGAAGGTTGTGAAGTGCGTAACCATGTAAAAGGATTGTATTACCTGAATGTGAAGGCATCGGTTGAATCCATTACCATAAATAATTGCCTGATGTACAATATAGAATGTTCAGGAGGTGATTTTATGGACAGCCGGACCGGTGCGATAAGGACCATTACGTTATCGAACAGCACAATTTATAATTGTGCGCTGGCCCGCGATATGATCCGCTATGATAATGCTTCGGGCGATTTCCCGAATATTACCACGAAAATAATTGTCGACCGCAATACACTCTCCAATGTATGCAACGGTACCAGCCGCAGATTGCTCTACGTCCGTTATAGCGGTCATCAGATCACATTTACGAATAACCTTGTGACTGAAACATTGGGTATATTTTCGAATCAGGATGCAACGGGCATCCCGACGTTTGGAAACAACAACTATTTCAATGCTCCCGGTTTTTTACCCGGAGGAAGCACGACCTCAAAATTCTTTGACACGATTGCCGCACAGGAAGATCCGGGATTCAAGGATCCGGCAACGGGTGATTTCACCGTTACCAACGAAGTGGTGAAGGCGAGGGAAGTCGGCGATCCACGCTGGAGATAAAAAATGAGTTCACAAAGATTTCCTCGGCTGCATCGGGGAAATCTTTGTGACTATGAACATAATAACTGACAGAAAATGAAAAAAAAAACGTTTCCATTCATCGTCGTTCTTACTCTATTATTCGTATCTTGCACGTCAACAACGGAAGAAACGTATAAATATGCCTATTTATACGAAGATCTTCCTTTCGAAATGCCCAGGGTCGAGATACCCACATTCCCTGACCGCCAGGTAAATGTCCTCGATTACGGCGGGAATCCGGACGGTATCACCCTCAATACGGAAGCTTTTGCCAAAGCGATACAGAACTTATCCGACAAAGGAGGAGGCACCTTGATCGTACCGGAAGGAATCTGGTGCTCCGGCCCTATTGAGTTCAGATCCAATATCAATATGCATCTCGAAAAAGGAGCGCTGATCCTGTTCTCTCCCGATAAGGATCTCTATCCGCTGGTAGGGACCATATTCGAAGGGTTGGATACCCGTCGTTGCCAATCACCCATTTCGGGACGAAATCTGGAAAATATCGCGATAACCGGTGAGGGTTCCATCAACGGATCCGGTGAAGCATGGAGGCCGCTCAAGAAGGAGAAAGTGACGGACAGACACTGGAAAAAAGTAATATCATCGGGAGGCGTTGTCGGAGAGGGGGATTACTGGTTCCCTTCCGAAGGAGCGCTGAAAGGGCACAAGATGAGCGATATGAATGTACCGCGCCGGAATCTGACAGAGGAAGAGTGGTTGGAAATAAAGGATTTTTTACGGCCGGTAATGGTCAGCTTCATAGAATGCAAAAATGTTTATCTGCAGGGAGTATTATTCGAAAATTCACCGGCATGGAATATTCATCCGCTGATGTGTGAAAACGTGATCATGGACGGCGTTTTCGTCAGAAATCCGGGGTATGCCCAGAATGGAGACGGGCTGGATCTGGAGTCTTGCAAAAACGCTATTATCGTAAACTCTCTTTTCGATGTGGGTGACGACGGCATCTGTATCAAATCGGGAAAAGATGAAGAGGGGCGCCTGCGCAGACAGGCGACTGAAAATGTGATTGTGGAGAATTGCAAGGTTTTCCAGGGACATGGAGGTTTTGTCGTGGGCAGCGAGATGTCGGGAGGTGTAAAGAATATTTCCGTGAAGAACTGCCAGTTCCTCGGTACCGATGTCGGATTACGATTCAAAAGCACCCGAGGCCGCGGGGGAGTGGTCGAAAATATCTATATTTCCGATATTTACATGTTCAATATCCTTACCGACTCGTTCCTGTTCGATCTTTTTTACGGCGGTAAATCGGCTTCGGAGGCGCTGGCCGACGGGGATACCACCCCTGCCGGCGAACCCGCTTACCCGGTCACGGAAGAGACCCCGGTTTTCAAAACATCTTCGTGAAAGACATGGTGTCAAGAAATGCCCGCAGAGCGATGTTCTTTAACGGGCTTCCCGAAATGAATATCGAAAACATCAATCTCGAAAATGCATTTATCACTGCACGTTACGGTGCTGAATTTTCAGAGTCGAAAGACATCCATTTCAAGAATGTAATGGTGATCCCGGAAGAAGGGCCGGCTTACAAGTTCAATAATGTGAAGAATTTCAATAGTGAGAATCTTCTGTTTAAGATCGGCGGGCCCGGGAAAGCGGCAGTGATAACGGGAGCTCAGACTTCCGGCATAAATCTCTCCGGCTTGCCGGAAGAACTGCTTGAAATGGCTCCTGAGATAAACAAAACAGAAATTACATTCGAATGAAACGAACAGTACTTTTTTTACTTATCCCCATTCTACTGAATTGCACCGGCAGGAAAGATGCCGCTACGGATCCCTACTATGTAAGAATGGCCGATTCCGAAATGAAAAGGAACCCTGAAAGCTGGATGGTGGATTTTTCCGATAAGATCAAATGGAACTATACGCACGGACTGGAAATGCAAGCCATGATCCGGGTGTGGGAAAAGACCGGCGACGAAAAATATTTCAATTATGCCGAAAACTATGCCGACACGATGGTCAATGAAGACGGAACCATCAAAACCTATAGTCTGGAACGCTATAATATCGATCATATCAATCCCGGGAAAATATTATTCCCTATCTACAAAAAAACGCAGAACCCCAAATACTTAAAGGCGTTGGAGTTGTTAAGAAGCCAGATGGATACGCACCCTCGCATTTCCAACGGTGGTTTTTGGCACAAGCAGATTTATCCGCATCAGGTATGGCTCGACGGATTATATATGGCGTGCCCCTTTCTGGCGGAATATGGTAAAACCTTCAACGAACCGGCGCTTTTTGATGAGGTGGCCTTACAACTCACAACAGCCCATCAGGATCTAATAGATGAGGAGACCGGCCTGCTGTATCACGGATGGGATGAAAGCCGCGAACAGCGATGGGCGGATCCCGTGACGGGGAAATCACCCAACTTCTGGTCGAGAAGCATCGGCTGGTATATGATGGCATTAGTAGATGTATTGGATTTTTTACCTGAAGATCATCCTGAAAGAGGGAATATTATCGAAATACTGAACAACATTTCCACCGCCATTGAGAAATATCGCGATCCGGAAACCAGAATGTGGTATCAGGTGACAAACCTGTCCGAAAAAGAAGGAAACTACCTGGAGTCTTCCGGTTCGATCATGTTTATCTATACCTGGGCAAAAGGAGTACAAAACGGGTACCTCCCGAATGAGTTCACGGAAAAGAGTAAAACGGCGTATGACCAGTTTCTGCAGCAGTTTATAAGAGAGAATGGAGATGGAACCATCTCGGTGACCGGTGTTTGTTCCGTAGCCGGCCTGGGTGGGGAAAAGAACTATCGTGACGGCAGTTTCGAATACTATGTTTCCGAGCCGGTAAGAGACGACGACCCGAAAGCAGTGGGGCCGTTTATAATAACCAGCATATTGCTGGATAAGTAATGACCAGCATTCTGTTGGACAAATAAAAAAAATTACAAACTTTGCCCGATGAATTTACCATCAGCTACCATCAAACTAATCTTGGCTCTGCTGTGCGTTACGGCGGCGGCAACTGCGCAAACGCCGGCTTTCCCGGGTGCGGAAGGTGCAGGAATGTATACAACGGGAGGAAGAGGGGGGAAAGTACTCTATGTTACCTCTCTCGAGGATTCCGACCGGCCGGGCACATTGCGTTGGGCGATAAGACAGAAAGGGCCCCGGACCATTCTCTTTAAGGTGTCGGGACAGATCCGTCTGAAAAGTCCGTTGAAAATCAATAACGGAGATCTCACCATTGCCGGACAATCCGCTCCTGGCGACGGGATCTGTATCAGCGACCAGGAAACAGTAATCAGCGCCGACAATGTAATCGTACGCTTTCTCCGCTTCCGGTTAGGCGATAAAACAAATGAGGCCATAGATGCCTTCTCGGGAAAGAATCACAAAAACATCATCATAGACCATTGCAGTATGAGTTGGAGTGTGGATGAAATCAGCTCGTTCTACGATAATGAAAATTTTACCATGCAATGGTGTTTCATCACCGAGAGCCTGAGAAACTCCGTCCACGGGAAAGGCAGGCACGGTTATGGCGGAATATGGGGAGGCCACAATACATCGTTCCATCACAATCTGTTTGCCCACAATGATAGCCGTAATCCACGGTTTTGCGGCAGCCGCTACTCAAACCGTCCCGACATGGAAAAGGTGGACTTCAGAAACAATATAATCTATAACTGGGGATCCAACAATATCTATGCGGCTGAGGGAGGACAATACAATATCATCAATAACTATTACAAATACGGACCCGCATCGGGTAGCAGTTCCAAGAAGCGGATCTTAAACCCGGATGCAGATAACGGAGAAAATAAACAGCCGAAAGGGACATACGGACAATTTTTTGTCTCCGGGAACTATTTGGAAGGAAATCCTGAGGTAACGAAAGACAATAGCCTGGGAATCGAGATGGGCAGCTCGTTTGCTAAATATGCTCCACATGTTACATTGAAAGATATTGTGACCGGAGAAGAATTTTCATTCTTACCCGTCAATACGGATGAGGCGGAAGAAGCATACAAAAAGGTACTGGAATATGGAGGATGCTCGCTGGTAAGGGATGTGCACGATCTGCGCTACGTGGAGAATGTGATGAACCGCTCCTACTCATTCGAAGGCTCCGCAGGCAGCTCAAAAGGATTGATAGACAGTCAGGACGATGTAGGCGGATGGCCTGAATACCGGACGTATAATGTGCCGGTGGATGCCCATCATGACGGTATTCCCGACGGATGGCTTGAGGAGAATTATCCGGGGAAGAAGGCTGACGATCTGAATAGTGAGGGATACACGTATCTTGAAGTATACCTCAACGGCCTTGTGTCGCATCTGATGGGCGGGGATTTACTTCAGGAAAACGGTAAAGAAATCTCCGTTGAAAAAAGACGAAAAGGATATTTGCAGTTGCACCGTTTCAATAAATAATAACTATTCATCCTTTAACTACCACTACTCACCCTACCGCGCCAAGATGTGGGAAATTATTCGTTCGGGTAAGATTGGCGAACTCACATCGGTCGATTTCCACTGGGGGAGATAAACTTCTGAAAGATCAGATTTTTATTCCCAATACGGCCGATCCTCTCAAACAGGCAGCAGGAGTTAGAGACGGTGGTGTACTGGCTTGCCTGGTGGGAATTGCTGCCAGAAAAAGCATCGCTTCCAAAGAGCCGGTGATGGTCAAAGATCTGACAACTTTTCAACTGCTTGAAAAAAAGAGTACAAAAAATTAAGTAAGAAAAGAAGAAATGTGCTCAGCCCCGTATAATTGAGTGATAAGGTTTATCTTGAGCCTTTTTCTAAAGAAATTTTAAATTCTATGTTGACGAACAGAAAATTAATCATACTTTTACGCAAGTACACAGGTCGTATATCATGGAATACATCTAAAAGCATTCTTTTGGCATTACTGATTGCTATATGAACCCATGGAAGCATCTTTGAAACTTCTTCTTTGGGTATTACTTGTGGGCGATGCTCCTTTACCAACTTATTCAAATTGGTATAAGAAGTAGAATTGTCAGAATCCATGATTGTCTCTTTATCTACATTGGTGGATACTTTGGAATCAATGGCAGGGGCTTTCAAATCATCTATCACGAACATTTTCAGATGTCCTGCCTTACGGGGTTTATCCTCCTTTGTTGAACCTCCACCCTCCACAGGTAGACTTTCGGCCATCACCAACACTTTAGTCTTCTTCTGGCTGCCACGACCTCTTTTCAACGGTTTATCCTTATCGTCTTCATCGGTTTCGGTAGATAAAGAAACCTTCATCAAGCTCTATACCATCTTTAAGCGTATACTGGGAATCACGTTTGCCCATGGCCAGACGCAGTTTATGAAGTATAGCCTACATCCCGACTCATAAGATATACCGCTAATAATGAATATTTTTCATCTACCACAAGCGACTGTTTACGTACACAACTTCTGTTAGAAAGAAATTTTCAGTTCCAATGTTATACATTTTATTTGATATGGAGCAATACCGGATGAATTAATTTTTGCATTATTTCATCCGTAATCCGGAAAACGCTCCCTTCAATCCTTATGGGTACAGAAGTTTGCGAACGGACATCCCTATAGGGTTCAAGGCAGGAACAACGCATGCACGGCTGGTGATTTCACTGAAGAGATAAATAAGAATGGGATAAATAAAATGATGCGCAACAAAATTCGAATTGTCGAATTACAGAAAAAAATAATTCTCTTTTATTTGGAAATTGTTGAAATATACCGTAATTTTGTGTACGTACACAACATATTTATATTTATAGCAACCCAATCTACATGCAAAAAAAAGTCCGTATTAAAGATATAGCCCAAATCGCCGGCGTTTCAGCCGGAACGGTCGACAGGATTCTCCATAACCGGGGAAACGTATCGGAATCGGCACGGTTGGCTGTAGAAAAAGTGCTGGAAGAGGTAAACTACAAACCCAACATCCACGTATCCGCATTATCTTTAAAGAGGAGATACAAAATAGTAATAACTTCTCCGGAAGTATCCCGCGGTGAATATTGGGAGAGTATTCATAATGGCATCCGGCATGCTCTGGAGGAGTATGAAAACATCAAGGTGCAAACAGAGGTCTTTACCTATAACCAATATGATATGTATTCCTGCAGGGATACCTTCGATAAGATTGCGGGGGTAGAGATGGATGCGCTTATTATCGGCCCCACATTCAAAGAGGAAGTGCTTGGCTTATGCAAAAAAATGGAAGAAAGAAGCATCCCTTACATTTTTGTGGATTCCCCGATAGAAGAGGCCTCTCCCTTAGCTTTTTTTTCTGCCGATCATTATGTGTGCGGCTATCTGATGGCAAAACTGATTACATCCATAACGCCCGATAATTCGGATATCGGTATTTTACAGGCTGTAAGAACCGGCGACAGAAGTGCAAACTCCAGCATTCTCAGGAGAAAGGGATTTATGGATTATTTATCCGAAAACAACTGTTCGAACGAGGTGCTGAAAATACCTTTTTCAGTTTCAGAGCCTGAGAACAATGAAATCTACCTGTCGCGTTTCTTTAAAAATAACGACCACATTCCGGGTATTGTGGTGATGAATTCACGAGGGAATTATATCGCCAATTATCTCCTTAACAACAACATTAAGGACGTAAAAATGATTTGTCTGGACCTTACCACACCCAATATCGAAGCGTTAAAAAATGGGCAGATCGACTTCTTAATCGGCCAGGAACCGGAATATCAAGGTTTTTATGCAATGAAAACGTTACTGGAATATCTGATTTTCAAAAAACCGGTAAAAACGCAACATTATGTTCAGTTGGATATTCTCACCAAAGAAACAATCGATTATTACAAGAGATTTAACAATGTAGTTTATTAAAGGGATGGATATTTCTGCACATATAGAAAATATGCCTATGCCGTCCAATCCGGGAGGGACAACCGGGAGGGGCTGACCGTGTTTTTTGATTTCCCGGTGGAAATCAGGCGTATTATTTATACTACCAACCTGATCGAGAACCTGAACGGGAAGATCAGGAAATACACGAAAAACAAGCTTTCATTCCCTACCGACGAGACGGTCATGAAGTCTGTATACCTGGCCGTTAGAGAAGCGACCAAGAAATGGACAATGCCAGTGAGGAACTGGGGGCTAATTTTAAACTGAATTAAATTTGGACAGCGGTTCAAAATATTATAACTTTGCTGCTCACCGGTAAAGATACTTCCGACCTTTGTTACAATATTTCCAGTGAGATAATTTGCATTTATAGGAAAAATCTGATTCAGTTTAATTCATACCACCCGACAATAACTCTATAGATGAAAGACAAGAATGCGGAAAATAGTCTCGTATCTTTCAGAAGTTATTATGAGGCAAACGTATCTCCGCTAATATTGTTTGCCAGGTGCTTTGTGCCCGAGGAAATGGCCGAAGATATCATACAGGATGTTTTTCTTGATATATGGGATCATTCAGAAGTAAATGAGAAATTACCCTCCCGTTCCTATTTATTTATGGCTGTCAGAAATAAATGCCTGAACATCCTTATAAGGGAACAGGTAAAAAAAAACTATATAGAATCAACCGAACTGGATAATCGTATTTTAGGCCTTGATTATTACGATTCTTTTGAAAAACAACTCATCGATAAAGAAGATATGCAGTATGTCTATGATGAGATTGAGAAATTACCTGAAAAATGCCGGATCATTTTTAAAATGGCCTATTTTGAAGAAAAGAAAAATGCAGAGATTGCAGAGATTCTTGATATTTCTATCCGTACTGTAGAACATCACTTGTATCTGGGATTAAAGACATTACGAACTCAATGTATGGATAAACGT
>AGTN01419269.1_pt1 | contig 14338 bp, 10 predicted proteins | sample 314218 | NCBI WGS metagenome assembly AGTN01 (sample SAMN02954264, study PRJNA73603) | bioreactor metagenome | biome: terrestrial; feature: non-aerated bioreactor; material: poplar woody material; isolation source: poplar biomass | place: USA | collected 2006-12 | reverse complement strand
GGCGCCGCTCCTGTCCTGAAACCGGAAAATGAAACGGCCGGCGCGGAAGGGGGGATACGCGCCGGCCGCCGATGACCCGGGCAGGCGGCCGGTTAAGGTCCGGGGGCCGGCCGCATGCCCTTCAGAAGGGTCCTCTTATTTGCAAATAAGCCCGGGGAATGTGGCGAATTTATGGGGTCCGGCCGCGCGAAGGAAAGGGCGATCGCGGACCGGGGGTGGTGCGCGCCCCGCCCGAACGGATAGTCAGGACTGGACTCCGCCGCGAATTTATGGTGTAAGCCAAGGCGCGCCTTCGTGCCGCCCTTGCGGGTGGCATTCGGATGCCCTTTTCCACCTCAGCCTTTGCGGAGGATGTCCGTGCTTGAAGCCTATCGCCAGCATGTCGCCGAGCGTGCCGCCCTCGGGATTCCGCCCCTGCCGCTGACCGCGAAGCAGACGGAAGACCTGATCGCCCTGCTGCAGAACCCGCCCCAGGGCGAGGAGCAGGTCCTGGTGGACCTCATCACCCACCGTGTGCCGGCCGGCGTGGACGATGCCGCCAGCGTCAAGGCGGCCTATCTGGCGGACGTGGCCAAGGGCGCGGTCGCGGCGCCGCTGCTGTCGCGGGCCAAGGCCACCGAGTTGCTGGGCACCATGCTGGGCGGCTTCAACATCAAGCCGCTGATCGAGCTGCTGGACGATTCCGAGGTGGGCGCGGTCGCCGCCGAGGGCCTGAAGAAGACCCTGCTGGTGTTCGACTATTTCCACGACGTCAAGGAACTGGCCGACAAGGGCAACGCCAACGCCAAGGCGGTGGTCCAGTCCTGGGCCGACGCCGAATGGTTCACCTCGCGCCCCGAGGTGCCGGCCAGCCTGACCGTCACCATCTTCAAGGTCGCGGGCGAGACCAACACCGACGACCTGTCGCCGGCCCCCGACGCCTGGAGCCGCCCCGACATCCCGCTGCACGCGCTGGCCATGCTGAAGAACCCGCGCCCCGGCATCGAGCCCGAGGAGCCCGGCGTGCGCGGCCCCGTCAAGTTCCTCGAGGACCTGCGCGCCAAGGGCAACCTCGTCGCCTATGTGGGCGACGTGGTCGGCACCGGCTCGTCGCGCAAGTCGGCGACCAATTCGGTGCTGTGGTTCACCGGCGAGGACATCCCCTTCGTCCCCAACAAGCGTTTCGGCGGCGTGTGCCTGGGCACCAAGATCGCCCCGATCTTCTACAACACCATGGAAGACGCCGGCGCGCTGCCCATCGAGCTCGACGTCGGCCAGATGGCCATGGGCGACGTGGTCGAACTGCGCCCCTATGAGGGCAAGGCGCTCAAGGACGGCAAGATCATCGCCGAGTTCACCGTCAAGTCCGACGTGATCTTCGACGAGGTCCGGGCCGGCGGCCGCATTCCGCTCATCATCGGCCGCGGCCTGACCGCCAAGGCGCGCGAGGCCCTGGGGCTGGCCCCCAGCACCCTGTTCCGCCTGCCCAGGGACCCCGCCGATTCCGGCAAGGGCTTCAGCCTCGCCCAGAAGATGGTCGGCCGCGCCTGCGGCCTGCCGGACGGCAAGGGCATCCGTCCCGGCACCTATTGCGAACCCAGGATGACCACCGTGGGCTCGCAGGACACCACCGGCCCGATGACCCGCGACGAGCTGAAGGACCTGGCCTGCCTGGGCTTCTCGGCCGATCTGGTGATGCAGTCCTTCTGCCACACCGCCGCCTACCCGAAGCTGGTGGACGTCAAGACCCACAAGGAACTGCCGGCCTTCATCTCCACCCGCGGCGGCGTGGCCCTGCGTCCCGGCGACGGCGTCATTCACTCGTGGCTGAACCGCCTGCTGCTGCCCGACACCGTGGGCACCGGCGGCGATTCCCACACCCGCTTCCCCATCGGCATCTCGTTCCCCGCCGGCTCGGGCTTGGTCGCCTTCGCCGCCGCCACCGGCGTCATGCCGCTGGACATGCCGGAATCGGTGCTGGTGCGCTTCAAGGGCAGCATGCAGCCGGGCGTCACCCTGCGCGACCTGGTCAACGCCATCCCGCTCTACGCCATCCGCCAGGGCCTGCTGACCGTCGAGAAGCAGGGCAAGAAGAACGTGTTCTCCGGCCGCATCCTGGAGATCGAGGGCCTGCCCGACCTGAAGGTGGAACAGGCCTTCGAACTGTCCGACGCCTCGGCCGAGCGTTCGGCGGCGGCCTGCACCGTGCGCCTGAACAAGGAGCCGATCATCGAGTACATGACCTCGAACATCACCCTGATGAAGTGGATGATCGCCGAGGGCTACGAGGATGCCCGGACCCTGTCGCGCCGCATCAAGGCCATGGAGGCCTGGATCGCCAGGCCCGAACTGCTGGAACCCGATGCCGACGCCGAATACGCCGCGGTGATCGACATCGACCTGGCCGACATCAAGGAACCCATCGTCGCCTGCCCCAACGACCCCGACGACGTCAAGCTGCTGTCGGAAGTCGCCGGCGACAAGATCGACGAGGTGTTCATCGGCTCGTGCATGACCAACATCGGCCACTTCCGCGCCGCCGGCAAGGTGCTGGACGGCAAGAGCGACATCCCCACCCGGCTGTGGATCGCGCCGCCGACCAAGATGGACGCCCTGATCCTGAACGAGGAGGGCTATTACGGCGTGCTGGGCCGCTCGGGCGCCCGCATGGAGATGCCGGGCTGCAGCCTGTGCATGGGCAACCAGGCGCAGATCCGCAAGGGGTCCACCGCCATGTCCACCAGCACCCGCAACTTCCCCAACCGCCTGGGCATCGACACCCGCGTCTATCTCGGTTCCGCCGAGCTGTCCGCCGTCTGCGCCCTGCTGGGCCGCATCCCGACCCCGGCGGAATACCTGGATCAGGTCAGCGTGGTCAACGCCAAGGCCGCCGACATCTACCGCTACATGAACTTCGACCAGATCGCCGCCTTCCGCGACGTGGCCGACAAGGTGGCGGTGTAGGATATAACAAGAAGAGCGCTCAAGCCTTCGCCCCCGCCGGACGACCGGCGGGGGTTTTTCTTCTCACAGCCCGATCAGCGCCGCGAGCTTTCCCCGCACCTCGGCCAGGACATGCGCGGGAACCTGCCCGGCGTGGCCCACCGGACGCGCCAGGGTGTCGATGCTGCGCACATGGCTGGTCAGCACCTCGCCGGCCACCGCCAAGCCCTCCGGCAGCACCACGCTGGTGCCGAACGGCCGCACCTTCGAGGTGAGGGGGCAGACGATGGCGAAGCCGCTGGCCCGCCAGAACGCCACCGGCGAGACCACCAGCGCCGGGCGGCGCCCGCCCTGTTCGCGGCCGGTGCGGGGATCGAAATCGGTCCAGATCAGATGCCCGGCATCGGGCTCGTAAGGCTCGGTCACTCCACCCGCTCCCGCCCCGCATCGCCGCCCCAGTCGAAGGCCTCGGCGACCGCGTCCGGGGTCATGCCGGCCAGCAGGTCCTCCAGGCGATAGCGGGGACGGGCGTGGGAAATCACCAGGCGGTCGTCCTCGGCGGCGACCTCGACCCGGCTGCCCTCGCTCAGGCCCAGCTTTCCGGCCATGTCCTTGGGAATGCGCAGCCCCAGGGAATTGCCCCATCGCGCGATCTGAACCTGCATGGCGGCCTCCTTCGTCCGGTTCCAGGGTATTGGATATACGCAGGATATACAATTTCTTCCAGGGTGTGGGGATGTGTCGTCGCCGCAATCGCCTTACATTAAGGAAAGTCTGAATCCCCGTTTCGAAGGGAGGACACCGTGCCCGGTCACGATACCCTGAAAACCCGCCGCACCCTGAAGGTGGGCGACCGTTCCTACGACTATTTCAGCCTGAAGGCCGCCGAGGCGGAACTGGGCGACATCACGCGGCTGCCCTATTCCATCAAGGTGCTGCTGGAGAACCTGCTGCGCCACGAGGACGGGCGCAGCGTCAGCGTGGACGACGCCAGGGCGGTGGCGCGCTGGGCCGAGAACCGGGGCACCGCCGAGCGCGAGATCGCCTATCGCCCGGCGCGCGTGCTGATGCAGGATTTCACCGGCGTGCCCGCCGTGGTCGATCTGGCCGCCATGCGCGACGCGGTGGCGGCGCTGGGCGGCGACCCCGACAGGATCAACCCGCTGTCGCCGGTGGACCTGGTCATCGACCATTCGGTGATGGTCGACGTCTACGGCACCCGGGACGCGCTGGCGCGCAACATGGATTACGAGTTCCAGCGCAACGGCGAGCGCTACGCCTTCCTGAAGTGGGGCCAGACCGCCTTCGACAATTTCCGCGTGGTGCCGCCCGGCACCGGCATCTGCCATCAGGTGAACTGCGAATACCTCGCCAAGGTGATCTGGCCCGACCCGGACGGGCTGGCCTATCCCGACACGCTGGTCGGCACCGATTCCCACACCACCATGGTCAACGGCATGGCGGTGCTGGGCTGGGGCGTCGGCGGCATCGAGGCCGAGGCCGCCATGCTGGGCCAGCCCATCTCCATGCTGATCCCCGAGGTGGTCGGCTTCAGGCTGACCGGCACCCTGGCCGAGGGCGTGACCGCCACCGATCTGGTGCTCACGGTGACGCAGATGCTACGCGCCAAGGGCGTGGTCGGCAAGTTCGTGGAATTCTATGGCCACGGCCTCGATTCCATGGCGCTGGCCGACCGCCTGACCATCGGCAACATGGCGCCCGAATACGGCGCCACCTGCGGCTTCTTCCCCATCGACACCGAGACCATCCGCTTCCTGCACTTCACCGGCCGCGATCCCGAGCAGGTGGCGCTGGTGGAAAGCTACGCCAAGGAGCAGGGGCTGTGGCGCGACGCCGCCACCCCCGACCCGGTCTATACCGACACGCTGGAACTGGACCTCGGCACCGTCGAGCCGTCGCTGGCCGGTCCCAAGCGGCCCCAGGACCGGGTGGCGCTGGGCGCCGCCAAAGCCGGCTTCGCCAGCGCCCTGCCGGGGCTGCAGCAGGGCGCCGACATCGCGGCCAAGGTGGAGCTGTCCGACGGGCGCGGCCGCCTGGGCCATGGCGACGTGGTCATCGCCGCCATCACCTCGTGCACCAACACCTCGAACCCCAACGTCATGCTGGCCGCCGGCCTGGTGGCCAAGAAGGCCGTGGCCCTGGGGCTGACGCGCAAGCCGTGGGTCAAGACCTCGCTGGCGCCCGGCAGCCAGGTGGTGCCCGACTATCTGAAGGCCGCCGGCCTGCTGGAGCCGCTGGAGCAGTTGGGCTTCACCATCGCCGGTTTCGGCTGCACCACCTGCATCGGCAATTCCGGCCCGCTGGACGAGCCCATCGTCCAGGCCATCGACGACAACAACCTGGTGGTGGCGGCGGTGCTGTCGGGCAACCGCAACTTCGAGGGCCGCATCAGTCCGCACGTCAAGGCCAACTACCTGGCGTCGCCGCCTTTGGTGGTGGCCTACGCCCTGGCCGGCACCATGAACATCGACCTGACCCGCGAGCCCATCGGCACCGGCGCCGACGGCCGGCCGGTCCATCTCACGGACATCTGGCCCAGCGTGGCGGAAATCCGCGCCGTCCTGGCGCAAAGCCTGTCGCCCGACTCCTACCGCAGCCGCTACGCCGACGTGTTCAAGGGCCCCGCCCCCTGGAGCAGGATCGAGGTCGCCACCGGCCAGACCTATGCCTGGGACGAGGCCTCGACCTACATCAAGAAGCCACCCTATTTCGATGGCATGCCGAAACAACCGGCTTCCGGCTTCACCGACATCGTCGGCGCCCGGCCCCTGGCGATTCTGGGCGATTCCATCACCACCGACCACATCAGCCCGGCCGGCAACATCAAGAAGACCAGTCCGGCCGGCCGCTATCTGCTGGAGCGCGGCGTGGCGCAGGAGGATTTCAATTCCTACGGCGCCCGGCGCGGCCATGACGAGGTGATGACGCGCGGCACCTTCGCCAACGTCCGCATCAGGAACGAGATGGTGCCCGGAATCGAGGGCGGCGCCACCAGGTTCAAGGGCGAGGGCGAGGCCATCGCCATCTACGACGCCGCCATGCTGTACAAGGACGAGGACATCCCGCTGGTGGTGGTGGCCGGCAAGGAATACGGCACCGGCTCGTCGCGCGACTGGGCGGCCAAGGGCACCAACCTGCTGGGCGTCAAGGCGGTGATCGCCGAAAGCTTCGAGCGCATCCACCGCTCCAACCTGGTGGGCATGGGCGTGCTGCCGCTGCAATTCGTCAACGGCCTGGACCGCAGGATCCTGTGTCTTGACGGAACCGAAACGTTTTCGGTGACCGGCCTCGCCGCCGGGCTGAAGCCGCGCCAGGAGCTGACGGTGACCGTCACCCGCGCCGATGGCCGGCAGGACGCTTTCCCCGTCCTGTGCCGCATCGACACCCTGGACGAGGTGGACTATTTCCGCCACGGCGGCATCCTGCACTACGTGCTGCGGAGTCTGGTGAAATAGGGGGTTGCTTTCTCCTGCGTCATCGCCGGGCCTGACCCGGCGATCCATGGTTCCTCGCGGCACCACGTGGATGCCCGCGTCAAGCGCGGGCATGACGGACGGGGGCGGGGCCTTCAACTGCCCTTTTCCTCAGGGTCCCAGGGGAAACTGACCCAGGTGGTCTGGGCGAAGACGGCGACGAAGGTGTCCACCAGGGGCTGGCCCTTGGGCTTGGCGTAAAGGGTGGCGAAATGGGCCTGAGGCAACATGGCGCGCAGCACGCTCGCGGTGGCGCCGGTATCGACCAGATCGTCCACCACCAGCCAGCCCTTGCCGCCGCCCCCGATGCTCTTGAGCACGTTGGGCTCGCGGATGTCGCGGTCGTCGTAGGTGGAGATGCACACCGTCTCGACCATGCGGATGTCCAGTTCGCGCGACAGGATCGCCGCCGGCACCAGCCCGCCGCGCGTCACCGCGATGATGCCCTCGAACGGCGGCAGTTCGGCCAGCATGGTGGCCAGGATGCGCGAATCGCGGTGGATGTCGGCCCAGGACAGGGGCAGGGTGGCGACGGCGTGGTCGGGGGCGCTCATGGGACTTCCTTCGCTGACGGGTTCCCTACATACCTCCGGCGGCGGCGGGAATGCAAATTCTGGACGGGTCCGGCCGCATACGCGATAACAGGCCCCTGGGTTCACCGGATGGACGGGACATGCTGAATACGCCCATGGGTCGGCGGGGAATGGTCTCCACGCCGCATCACCTCGCTTCCCAGGCCGCGCTCGCCGTGCTGCGCGACGGCGGCAACGCCATCGAGGCGGCCATCGCCGCCTCGGCCGCCCTGGCGGTGGTCTATCCCCACATGACCGGGCTGGGCGGCGACGGCTTCTGGCTGATCGCCGAACCGGGCAAGCCGCCCATTTCCATCGACGGCAGCGGCGCCTCGGGCGTGGCGGTCGAGGCCGGCCTCTACCGCGCGGAAAAGCTGAAGGCGGTGCCGGCCAGGGGGCGGCTCGCCGCCGCCACCGTGGCGGGCAACGTCTCGGGCTGGCAACTGGCGCTGGACCTCTCCGCCCAATGGGGCGGCGGCATGGGCCTGGACCGCCTGCTGGAGGACGCCATCCACTACGCCCGCCAGGGCTATGCCGTCACCGCCCACCAGGAGGCCGCGACCCGGCGCAACCTGCCCGCCCTGAAAAAGGCGCCGGGCTTCGCCGGAACGTTTCTTCACCGGAACAAGGTTCCGGCGGTGGGCGCGCCGCAGGCCAACCCCGCCCTGGCCGCCACCCTGGAGCGGCTGGCGGAAGCCGGCCTCGACGATTTCTATCGCGGCGAGGTCGCCCGTCTGGTCGCCGAGGATTTGCGCGAGGCGGGGTCGCCGCTGAAGGCGGAAGACCTGGCCCGCCATCGCGGCATGCGCCGCCGGCCGCTGTCGCTGGGCCTGCCGGCGGGCACGCTGTTCAACACCGCGCCGCCGACGCAGGGCCTGGCCGCCCTGGTGCTGCTGGGCCTGTACCAGCGCCTGGGCGTGGTGGAGGCCGACGGCTTCGCCTGGGTCCACGGGCTGGTGGAAGCCGCCAAGATCGCCGGCACCCTGCGCGAGACCCACATCGCCGACCCCCACCGCATGTCAGTGCACGCCACCACCTATCTGTCCGACCACCTGCTCGACCGCATGGCCGCCGATATCGACCCGCGCCACGCCCGGCCGGGCGTCCACGCCCTGGCGGAGGGCGACACCGCGTGGCTGGGGGTGATCGACGGCCAGGGCCGCGCCGTCAGCACCATCCAGAGCCTGTTCCACGCCTTCGGTTCCGGACTGGTGCTGCCGCGCAGCGGGATCGCCTGGCACAACCGCGCCGCCGCGTTCTCGCTCGACCCGGGCAGCCGCAACGCGCTGGAACCGCGCCGCAAGCCCCGCCACACCCTGGCGCCGGCCCTGGCGCGGCTGAAGGACGGCCGCACCCTGGCATGGGGCAGCATGGGCGGCGATTCCCAGCCGCAGATCCTGGCGCAGGTCTTCTCGCGCGCCGTCCTGCACGGCCAGTCGCTGCAAGGGGCGGTGACGGCGCCGCGCTTCGTCCACGGCCGCGGACCCGACGGCCGGCCGACCGCCGACCTGAAGCTGGAATCGCGTTTTTCGCCCGATCTGGCCGAGGACCTGCGCCGGGCCGGCCACACGGTGGAGATGATCGCCCCGTTCGATTCCACGGCCGGCCATGCCGGGGCCCTGATGCGCCACGCCGACGGCCTGATCGAAGGCGCGAGCGATCCCCGCGCCGACGGCAGCGTCGCCGGCTGGTAACTTATTACGGAAGGAAAATGAAATGACGGACGTCGTCCTGACCGCCATCGCCCCCCACGAGGCCGGCGATCGCACCATCTTCAACACCGGCGTCTCCACCGTGGGGCGCGGCGGCGACGACTATTACTGCGGCCATTGCGGCCGCAAGATGATGCACAATTTCGACATCAGGCGCCTGGAGGTGGACCTGGCCTTCAAATGCGGCGGCTGCGAGGGGCTGAACCTCAAGCCAGAGGAAAAATGATCCGGCCGTTCCGGGTCACGCCCAGTCGCCTTCGTCGCGGTGGTTGAAGTACAGCCGGTCGAGATCGCCGGCCCCGGCGAGGGCGCGCAGGTAGTCCATGGCCAGGGTGCCGCCGTCGCGGCGGTCGATCTCGCCGAGATAGAACACCGCCAGATCGTAGGAACGGTACACCTCGGCCATCACGGTGGCGGCGGTGACGAGGGCCGCGCGGGTCATCCCGGCAACCCGGCCGGGATCGCGGATGAACACCGAATCGGCCCACAGCACCTGGCTGAGGGGACGGTCGGGGGTGCGGCCCGCCACGGGGCGGAAACAGCGCCCCGCCACGTCGAGCATCTTGTGCAGCACGAACCCCTGCGCGTGCATGAAGGCCGCCAGGTCGTGGAACAGCGGCTGGCCGCGATAGAGCGGCAGGAATTCCGTCTCGATCTCCACCGCGACGCAGGAGGCGAGCGCCGCGCGGCCGTTTTCCAGCACCATCAGTTCCGCGCCCTGGATGTCCAGCTTCATCAGGTCGGGCGGCGGCAGGCCGAAATCGTCGAGGCGCCGGGTCGTCACCGCCTCGCTGGCGACGACGGCGAAATTGCCCTCGGGGCCGTCGGTGCCGATGTTGCAGAACAGGTTGAGGATGGCGGGATCGGGCTCGAGCAGCGACGAACAGCCGGGATAGCGGGTGATGTGGAGCGTGTGCCGCCCGCCGTCGCCCAGGCAATGGGGATGGATGATCCAGGGCAGGCCGGCGGCTTGCAGTTTCGCCCGCTCGCTGGCGTTGGGCTCGAAGGCGTGGATTTCCACCGGGCCGGACAGGACGCCGTAGCGGGGCGCGCCTTCCAGCATCGCCCCGACGTCGAAGACGCGGACCGGGGCGTCGGGAACCACGCCGAGGGGGATTCGCTCACCGGCCATTCCGGCCACTCCATCCGATGGGGACACCGGAGACTGTTCTATCCGATTCGGCCGCCCGCCGCTATGCCGTCAACGACGGTTCCGCCACGGCGACGCGGTTGCGGCCGGCCTTCTTGGCCTGGTAGAGGGCCTGGTCGGCGCGGTTCAGCGCCTGATCGATGCCGGAATCGTCGTCGTCCCATGCGGCGACGCCGATGCTGGCGGTGATGCCGAAGGAGATGTCCGCACCCTCCATCACCGCTTCCTCCACCGCCTGGCGCAGGCGTTCGGCCACGGTGACGGCGGTCCCCAGCTCGGTCTCGGGCAGCAGGATGCAGAATTCCTCGCCGCCGTAGCGCCCCAGGATGTCGCCCTCGCGCAAGGCCCCGCGGCATACCGCCACCAGGGTCTTCAGCGTGTCGTCGCCGATGGCGTGGCCGTGCGTGTCATTGATGGCCTTGAAGTGGTCGAGGTCGAGCATCAGCACCGCCACCGGGCGGTCCTGGCGGCGCGCCTGCGACACCGCCTGCTTGGCCAGGATGCGGAAATGGCGGCGGTTGTAGGCGCCGGTCAGCGAATCCTGCGCCGCCAGCTTCTCCAGCCGGGCGTTGGCCTCGGCCAGTTCGGCGGTGCGGGCCTCGACCCGGGCCTCCAGGGTGGCGTTGGCCTCGCGCAGGCATTCCACCAGCACCACGTTGGCGAAACCCACCGACAGCTTGGAGGCGAAGACCTCGAGCAGCGTGCGGTCCATCTCCTCCAGCGGCTGGTCGATCTCGACGCAGGCCACCACGTCCTGGCCCATCTCGCCCACCGCCGGGATGTAGAGCGCCGAGATGTCGCCCTCGTGGATGCTGGCCTTCCTGGCGTAGCACCGCGCCACCAGGGCGTTGAGGCGCGGGCTGCCCACGGCCTCGGCCAGGGGCTGGTTGATGGTGGCCTCGTAGGGGCCCGCGGCGGCCAGCACGTAGGGACGCCCGGTATCGGCCCCGGCCAGGTCGCCGCGCTGGATGCACAGGATGCCCGAGGGCTCGACGCCGATGAAGGTGGACAGCTGGGTCAGCACCCCGGCGGCGAAATGCTTGAGCGACTGCACCCGGAACAGCGAATCCGAGGTGTCGATGATCTGCTTGAGGCCGCGGCGGTTGGTCTCCAGCGCGGTGATGTCCTCGAAGGCGCGCAGCGCCGCCACCACCGCGGTGAACAGCTTCTGCGCCGTCAGTTCGGTCTTGGCCTTGTAATCGTTGATGTCGTAATCGACGATCACCCGCTCCTCCGGCGCCTGGCCGGGCTGGCCGGTGCGCAGGATGATGCGCACCGCGCTGTTGCCGATGTCCTCGCGGATGCGGCGCACCAGCCGCAGGCCGGCGTCGTCGGTCTCCATCACCACGTCGAGCAGCACCACCGCCACGTCGGGGCGCTCGCGCAGGACTCGCTCGGCATCCACGGCCGAGGTCGCCGACAGGAATTCCAGGCCGCGGCCGCGGAAGCGCATCTTGGACAGGGCCAGGCGGGTGACGGCGTGGACCTCGACGTCGTCGTCGACGATCAGCAGCGGCCAGCGGCGCTCGGTTTCGGAGTGCGCGACGATGGGACCCACGTCGCGGGCGAACAGGAAGGGTTCGGTCATGCCGGAATTCCTTCAGGCGGAGCGGTCTCGGCCGGGGCGGCCGGCACCGGGGCGCGCAGGGGGAAGGTGATGGTGAAGCGGGTGAAGCGCTCCGGCTCGGACTCCAGCCTCAGCGTGCCGGCCAGGGTGCGGTGGACGATGTTGTGGACGATGTTCAGCCCCAGCCCGCTGCCGCCCGAACCGCGCCGGGTGGTGTAGAAGGGCTCGAACACCCGCTGGCGGCTGTCGGCGGGAATGCCCCGGCCGTCGTCCTCGTGGACGATCTCGACCCGGTCGCCCGATTGCCGGGCGCTCAGGCGGAGGGTACCCGACCGGCCGTCGTCGAAGCCGTGCGTCAGCGCGTTCACCACCAGATTGGTCAGCACCTGCGACAGCGCGCCGGGATAGCCGTCCACCACGATGCCGGCGGGGATGTCGACCACGATGCGGTGGGGCGAATGCTTGAACTTGGGCCTGAGCGACAGCAGCACCTCGTCCACGTATTCGGCCAGGTCGTAGGTGCGCCGCTCGCCCGAGGTCTGGTCCACCGCCACCTGCTTGAAGCCGTGGATCAGCTCGGCGGCGCGGTCGCAATTGGACAGGATCAGCCGCACCGCCTCGCCGGCGCTGTCGAGATAGGCGCCCATGGCGCTGGCAGTCAGCGTCTGATCGGCGAAGGCGCGGCGAAGGCCCTCGGTCTCCTGGGCCAGGAACGAGGCGCTGGTCAGCGCGTTGCCCACGGGCGTGTTGATCTCGTGCGCCACCCCGGCCACCAGCCCGCCCAGCGCCGCCAGCTTCTCGTTGCGCACCATCGCCTCCTGGGCCTGGCCGAGATCGGCCAGGGCGTGCACCGCCTGGTCCTTGGCCTCGGCCAGGTCGGCCATCAGCCGTTCGCGCGACAGGGCCTGGCGGTGCAGGTGCCGGGCCAGCCCCAGCACCGCCGCGCTCATGGCCAGGGCCGCCGCCAACACCGGCACGGCGATGCGCAGCCACTCGGCCATGATGGCGCCGGTGGGCACGCTGGCCAGGACGACCAGCGGATAGTGGGGCACCTGGCGCACGGTGATGACGCGCCGGGTGTCGTCGACCGGCGACACCGCCTGGACGGTGCGGGAGAGCCCGCCTTCCAGGCTGGAGATGGCGAAGCGCCGGCCCAGCACGCCCTCCACGGCGGGCGTGCGCATCATCAGGGTGCCGTCGTGATGCAGCAGCGACACCGCCGTGTCGGCGCCTTCGCGCACGCGCTCGAACGCCTCGGACAGGGCGGCGAGATCCACGTTGGCCGCCACCACCCCGGCGAAGGCGTCCTCCGGGCCGCCGAGCCGCCGCGACAGCGGGAAGAACCACCGCCCCGGCGTGATGCGCGAGGTGGCGGGACGGCCGATGAAGCGGCCGATATCGGCATCCTCGCGGTGGGCGACCACGTAGTCGCGGTCGGACAGGTCGGCCATGCGCCACTGGGTGCCGATGGCGATGGCGCCCGTGGCGTCGAACACGAACAGGTTCAGCAGGTGGGGATGCTCGCGGCGCTGGCGCCGCTGGTAGCCGGCGATCTGCTCGCGGCTGAAGCCGTCGGCGACGAAGCCCTGCATGTCCACCAGGATCTGGTCGAAGGTGTCGAGCGCGCGGAAGGTGAAATCGGCGTAGACCTGGGCCAGCGACTGGGTGCGCTGTTCCGCCCGGCCCATCACGTTGTGATAGGCCTGCCACAGCGCGATGGCGGCGAAGGTGTTGATGAGCGCGACGGTGGCCACGCCCATGTTCTTCACGTTCAACCGACTGCCGAACCGGTGATCCCCCATTTTCCCTACCGCGCCAACCGGCGAAACACCCCAGATGGGGTCTTAGCAGCATGAGGGTTGTGGGAAAAGGTGTATTTTCGGGTTCATGTGCGTATCGGCCATTCAACCGGCGGCACGCTTCCCTTGCCGGCCCCCTTCGGCGACCGGAAGGTAGGCGGCGAACACCGAGCCTTCGCCCGGCACGGATTCCACGTGCAGCGCGCCGCGGTGGCGGTTGACGATGTGCTTGACGATGGCCAGGCCCAGCCCGGTGCCGCCCAGCTTGCGCGAGCGCGCGGTGTCGACGCGGTAGAAACGCTCGGTCAGCCGCGGCAGGTGCTCCTTGGCGATGCCTTCGCCCTGGTCGCGCACCGCCAGCGCGACCGTGCGGCCGGCTTTGAGCGCGGTGCCGGCCGCCACCGGCAACTGGTGCGCCACCTCCAGCCGCACCTCGACCCGGCTGGCCTCGCGGCCGTATTTCACCGCGTTGTCGAGCAGGTTCTGCACCAGTTGCGCCAGTTCGTCGGCCTGGCCGGTGACCATGCGCGCCGCCGGATCGATGCTGGCGGCGATCTCGACCGCCTTGGCCTGGGCCAGGGGCTGCATGGCCTCGATGCCGACCTCGACGATGCGCCCCAGGTCCACGCTCTGGCTGGGCGGGGAATGCTCGTTCAGCTCGATGCGCGACAGGCTCAGCAGGTCGTTGACCAGCCGCGCCATGCGCGCGGCCTGTTCCTGCATGATGGCGAGGAAGCGCTCGCGCGCCTCGCCGTCGTCGCGGGCGGGGCCGCGCAGGGTCTCGATGAAGCCCAGCAGGGTGGCCAGCGGCGTGCGCAGCTCGTGGCTGGCATTGGCGACGAAATCGGCGCGCATCTGCTCCATGCGCTTCATGGCGGTCAGGTCGTGCAGCGCCAGGATCGCCACCGTGTCGTCCACCGAGCGCGAGCCCAGCCTGACCACGCGCACCTTGAAGCTGCGCTCCACCGGCACCGCCAGGGTGAACTCGCCGTCGCGGCCCTGCGCCCCGGCCAGCACCGCGTCGGCGGCCTCCAGCACCGAGGGGTCGCGCAGAACGGCGGCCAGGTCGCGGCCGATGATGGCGGCGCCGAACACGCCCTGGGCCGCGTGGTTGACGCGCAC
>AGTN01338425.1_pt1 | contig 14341 bp, 4 predicted proteins | sample 314218 | NCBI WGS metagenome assembly AGTN01 (sample SAMN02954264, study PRJNA73603) | bioreactor metagenome | biome: terrestrial; feature: non-aerated bioreactor; material: poplar woody material; isolation source: poplar biomass | place: USA | collected 2006-12 | reverse complement strand
CTCGGGGCGCTGTACCTTAGCGGAGCGACGCTCGTCTACAACACCTATCAGCACGCGCTCGGGGTAGGCTCCCAGCCGGAGACGCACGTCGATCATCTCGTCCTCACTCTGAGTTTCCAGATCGGGAACGAATATCTCGATATCCCCGTCTACTACAAGACGGGCGCCGGCTATACCGAGGACTTCTCCCCCGTCTCGAACGCCGGAACGTATCGCGTCCGCGCCTCGATAGACGGATCGGAACAAAACTACGAGAGCTGGTCGGAGGAGGCCGAGCTCGTGATAGATAAGGCGGCGTGGACAAGCGACCCGGGCAACCTCGGGATACTCTATCTGACGGGGTACTCGGTCAATTACGATATGCTGTACCACTATATCGGCGTATCTTTCTCCCCGGCTCCCGGCAATTCCTTCCCGCAATATATCAACTACACGCCGGGCCCCTCGGGATTTATTTTCGCCGGCTTCGACGAGGAGTATTCTCCGGGCGATATCAGGATTCAGGTAGGCTATACTTACAAAGCGACCGGCCTCGCGTTCTCCGGCCTCGTCAACGCCGGCTCGGCGCTGATCGCCGCCGATATCGAGGGCGGGGCGAATATCGAGAATTATCACGCCGAGGCCACCTTGACCGTCAATAAGCTCTCGTTCACAGGCGGCAGCCTCGGGAGCATTTATCTCGCGTCCGGCTCGACGAAATACAATATGACGACGTATTACGTCGGAGTATCGAAGACCCAGTCGCCGTGGACGGCGGATACGCTTCTCGTCAACACGCTATATTACGCGCTCTCCGGCGGCACGCTCGAAATACCCGTCGAGTATATGTATTACAAAGGCTCCTCGGGCTCCTATACCGCTCCCTTCACGGGGGCGGAGAACGCCGGCGTCTATCACGTCCGCGCGCGGGTGATAGACAGCGCGAACTATTCCGCCTCGACGCTTTACGCCACGCTCGAAATTACCCAGCTCCGCTTCATTCCGGGAGAGCTCGGGGAGATTTTCCTCGTAGGGACGACCCGGACGTACGACGGCTATTCGTATCACATCCGCGTCGGCTACTTCGACGAATGGCTCGACGAGAACGGCGTGGGAGTGCCGCTTACCTATGAGCTCGGCGGCACGCTCAATATTTACGTCGATTACGAGTATAACCTCGGCTCGGGCTGGCAGGCCTTCCCGGTCTCGGGAGTGAAGAACGCCGGAATATATTCTATCCGCGCGACCGTCGTAGGCGACGGGAACGGCAACTACGAGACGCCTGCCCTTTACGCGACGCTCGGGATAAATCCCTTCGAGACGGCGCTCGAATGGGAATATTCTGAAACCTTCACCTACAACGGCTCTTCGAGGGAGAGCGAGATCACTCTGACGATCCCGCTCGTGGAGCTCGAGGGCGGCGGGAATCACACGGCCTCGGTACGCTTCTACCGCGCCTCCGACGTCGTCTACGGCGGGTATGACCAAAATAACGGCGTTCAGACGAGCGAGGCCTACATAAAAGTGGACGGAGTGATAATCGTCTCCCTGCCCGCGTATCTCGCCTTCCGGACGGCCGGCGCATACGCCGCGGTCGGGATGTTCGACGACCCGAACTACAACCTGACGAATTCCTACCTGCTCGTCAAATATTTCGAGATAGGCAAGGCGACGATAGATTTCACTCTCGCGGGCGTAAGCGTCACATACGACGCGGAGCTCCACTATTCGACGGTCGCAGGGGACTCGGCCCCGCCGGCCGCGGTCACGCTTTCGGGCGGAGACGAGGCTCAAATTCGATACAAATTCAACACGGACGGCTCGGGAACATACGCCGACGATTTCTTCGGGGCGAAAAACGCCGGAACTTACTATATCTACGCCGAGGTTCTGGACGACGAGGGCCGCAATATTTCAGACAACTATTTCCCGTGGTCGGATACGGCGATCCTGACGATATCGAAGAAGACGCTTATCCCGTCTTCCACCTCGCCCGAGGGCGCGTGGACGAAGATTTACGACGCGACGACCGCCTACGTTTACTATACGATAGGCGGGATCTGCGCCCCGGACGTTACGGCGATAAATATTACGGCGGCTTATCAGAATAAGAACGCCGCGGCAAACAAGACGATAACCTTCACGATAACGGACGCGGTCGCGGGCTCGGGGATAAAGGACAACTATACCCTCTCGGGAAGAAACGACGGCGAGATCAAGACGAAAGAGCTCCGCGTCCTCGAAGGCGTAAACTTCTACAAAATTTACGACGGCACCGCCGCGGCGCACCCGAAGTGGACGGACGGGAGCGAGATAAACGATCTGAAGCTCTACCTCGCCGAGGGCTATACGGTCTGCTCGGGAGACGTTCTGACGCTTACCCCGACCTATAACTCGAAGAACGTTAACGACGTGACGAGAGTGATCTTCGTCCGCTCGGGAACGGACCTCAACAATTATAAAATGGACGACCTCGTTCTCGCGGGCCTGATTTCCCCGCGCGAGGTCAACGCCTCTTTCGTCAACCTCGCGCTCATATATAACGGCTACCAGAGGAAGGCCGCCGGCCACGACGCTTACACCTACGCCTATATCGAGCTGCGGGGCGACGACATAAGCGACCCGACGCTCCAGCCGGCGGGCGGCAATCTGTATTTCATCCTCGGCTTCTATCACATGGACGGAACGCCGGCCGACTATATCGACGCCGGGGATTATTACGTCCGGATACTGTACGGCCCGGACGACCCGCGCGTCTCGTATACGGGCGGTATCTACACGGTGCGCGGCAATTACAAGATTCTGAACGGCGGCTCCGAGACGGGCGCCGCGATCTCCCGCCTCGACGTAAACGTCGCGTGGGTAACGCCGGCCCAGTCCGATACGCTGGTATATAACGGGCAGAGCTTCCCGCTCGACGTGCGTATACCTCTCGTCGGAAAGGACAGGGCGGCCTACGGCGAGCCCAACGGCTACGTTACGCTTCCGATAATCCCCGAGGGCGCGGACGACCCCGACTACAACGGCCTCCGCCTGATCAAGGACGGAACGAGAGTCTACTCCTTCAGAAACGCCGGCGCCTACACGCTCTACGCGCAGCTGAAGGCCGAGATCGCCGGCAACTATCTCCTGCACGACGACTCGCTGCAAAAGAATATTGACAGGGCCTCGATAGACGGCTATTTCCTGTTTTCAAACGACCCCGACTCGGGCTCCCCGAGGCTCTTCACCTATTATTCGGGAACGGCGCGCTACTTCTACGCCGTGACCGGAACGGGATATTTCGGCTTCAGCGACGGCTCCTCTACCTACGGCCTCGAAATAGCGAGGTATTATCAGTACGACGCTTCGTTACCCGTAAGAATAAACTATTCCGGCGGGGCGGCTACGAGGCACGAGGCAGGCTCCGACTTCGCGGGCGGCCAGAACGGCGTTTTCCAGGCGGGGACGTATACGATACAGGCGTGGATAGACCCTACGCCGAACTATAACGGCCTGTCGAAGACGATAACCGTGACGGTCGCAAAGGGGAGTATCGACACGCTCGACATCGCGGACAGGACGCCCGAGGCCGGCCGCCTCGTCTATTACAACGCCGCGGGCTTCTACATCTACGCCGGCCAGAAGACGCCCGCCGAGCCCTACGGCACGCATTTCAACCAGAACGCCGTCCCGCTCTCCTACCCCGACGGGAGGAGCGCGAGCATTACCTACGTCATACGGGAGATCGCGACGACGGGGGCGATGACCTATGTCGGCGGCGTAAAGAACGGCTCTCCCGTGATGAGCGGAGGGCACTACGTCTTCATTGGCGACGAATATTCGGGCGCGGGCGACGACGAGGTCGGCTATTATCTCGTCACCGCAATGGTGACCGGCGACGGCAACTATAACGACTGGAGCCGCTCGGCCGTCCTCGCGATATTCAAATACAATACGGGCGTAGTCTGGCAGGCCGAGAAGAACGGCGCGCCCGCGGGAATAGACGAGGTGACCTTCGTTTTCGCGGGGATCGACCAGTTCTCCCGTCTCTCCGCCTATATACCGGCTTTCGGCACGGACGTGCCGGGCGGGATCTTCGGGCTTCAGATCTCCGCCTCGCCCACCTCGGAATACGCTTCGGGATACGCTTTGAACAACGGCCGCGCGAACGAGTTCCGCCTCGCGGGAAATTATAGCCTCGCGGCCTCGGCCGACCCGAACGCCGCGGGCTACCAGAGGATCTCGAGAAACTATAACCTCCAGAACATCGCGGCCTCTAAAGCGATAAATAAGGCGGCGGTCGATATAAAATGGTACATAAACGGCTATGAGAACGAATACGACCCGAACGAGCCGCCGATCTACGACGGGATAGAGCACTCGGTCTACGTGGACGGTCAGGGGATAAGATACGCTGCTAATTATACGGGCGGCCGGCTGGTCTATGTTACGGCCTCGGTGCCTCTTTTGACCGACGAGTTCAACGCATACGGCGTGCGCCTCTGGAACGGGCTTCAGGCCGGAAGCTACCTTGCGCACGCCTTCGGGATAGATACCTCGGCCAAAGAAAATCCGACCTATTATTTTGAAGACGGATCGAGCAGAAGATACGGCGAATGCTATTATTCCTATAATTATCAGGTCTCTTCGTCCGACCTGACGCTCGAATGGAACGTGCAGAAGCGGTTTTTGACCGTCATAATGGACGAGGAGAGCGCCGAGCTCTGGAAATATTACGACGGCTCGGCCTTCTTCACGCCCGACGAGGCCGGCTCGCTGTTCGAGTACGAGGCCTCCGACGAGATAATTTCGAGAAACGGCAAGACCGTCCGGCTCTACAACCAGATCGCCACGTACTCGGTGATCGGGATCGACGGCCACAACGTCTTCAGCTACACGATTTTGGGGATAGTGGAGGCGGACACCTATATCACTTACGTCTGCCCCGTCTGCGGCTGGGTATATTACGAGAGCAATTTGAACAGCTACACGGTCGACGACGTGAACGCGCCGGACGGCTTCCGGACGGTGATACTCGAAAGGGGAACGAGGTGGGACGAGGTTCCCGCCGACTTCCAGTGCCCGAGGTGCAAGGAGCTGGCCGCCGGCCGCGCGGACGCGCTCGCCTCCGATCTGTACGACACGGTCTTTTTATCGAAGGCGGCGCTCTCCGTCTTCCCGTTCCAGTCGCTCGCCCTGTTCGCCGACAACCTTATCGGCGCGCTCTCGGGCGGCGGCTACGCCCTTTACGACGCTCTCGCCGCCTACCGCGCCTACTATCTCCTCGACCCTTCGGTCAGGCCGCTTCTCGCATATTCGATAGAGGGCGCGATAGGGGCGGCCGCCGCGGCTTTCGACGCTCTCGCAAGCGCCCTTCCCTCCCCGATGAGCCTCGCCTTCTACGCGAGCGCCGAGAGCCTGTACCGCATCTATCAGAGCCTGCCCGCGGAGATAAGGGCCGCGATAACGACGTATTCCCTCGTCCTATCGAAGAGGGCCGAGCTCGGCGCGCTCTACTCCTCCCCCGACTTCTACCTCGCCGTGCGCAATATGCTGATAAACGCTCTGCCGGAGTCGGCGACGCTTCCCGATATCTTCCTTATCGCGTCGGTCAGGTACGCCTACGAGCTTCTCGACGCCGGGCAGAAATTCTCGATAGGGGCGCTCTATCAAAACCTCGAAACCGCCGAAACCGGGCTCTTCGGCCTGATAAACGGCCTTATTTCAAATCTCGACAGAACGGCGGGGCCGGAGAGACGCGAATTCTTCTTCCTCGCGACGGGGCTGGCGAGGATAGGTTTCCTGATCGACATTCTGGATACGGCTTACCCGGACGTTCCCGCGCTCCTTACGAATTACAATTTGTATCCCTCGGCGGATACGAATTACGCTTTGAATTACGCCTCGGCCGAGGGCAAGGTCAACGAATACACCGCGCTCGCGGCGCGCCTTGCCTACGAGGCGGTATCCGGCCCGATGAAGCTTCTGTATACCGGCCTCGACTATCTCGAAAGGGCGGAGGCGATACTGATAGCGGCCGAGATAGCGGCGGCGACGAACGGCCTGACCATAGGCTCTCCGGCTCTTCTGACCGAATTCCATCCCTTGTGGCACGCCAAAGAGAGATACGACGAAGCTTCGCAGAACGTAAAGTATATGATAGCCGATTTGCTGCCCGGCGGAGCGGCAAACCTGAACGCGCTGTATAATTCCGCCGCGTCCCTCGCGGGGACTCTTACGGCTTCCGAGCTCAACATATTTATTCAATCGCTCTCCTACCTTCCCGACCTGCCCGCATATCTGAAGAGCGTCGGGAGCGCCCGCCTTGTCTACGAGTACGCTTCCCCGTCGGCTAAAAACGGAGTCGAGATAAGCTACCTCGAAATGCACGAGAGCCTCGTCGCCTCGGGAGTCAATACTCTGTACGTCTCCCCGCTCGACCCGGGTATCACGCTCGCGGACGCGGTCTACGTCGCGCGCGCATATTACTGGTACCGTTTCCTGACCGAGAACGGCAGGGCCTACGCCGCGTCCGGTATGAACCTTCGCCTGACCAACTATAACTCGCTCTTCGTCTTCGACTTCGGCTTCAACCTGATAGAGGACGGGATCATGATAGAGGAGGCGTACCTGACTTACGACGCGCTCCCCGTCTCGGCGCGCGCGCTCGCCGATTACTGGGCCTTTATGAAAGAGGTCAGGGTTAAATACGCGCTGATAAGGATAGCGCTCGTAGATAAAACTCTGACGCCCGCGGACGTTCCCGCCGTGGGATACGCCCGCGCCGCCTACGACGCGCTCTCTCCGGAGGAAAGGGCGCAGGTGACAAACTATTCCGCGCTACTTATTGCCGAGGCCGCCGTTCCCGCGGCGCTCGCGAACGCCACTCCGACGGAGGTCTACGATTTGATAGCGCTGATCCCCTCGCCCGCGGGACCCCGGGATATCGAGCTCATAGCGGCCGCGAGGACGGCTTATCAGGCGCTCTCGCCCGGGGATAAGGTCTACGTGACGAATTACTCATTCCTTTTGTCCGCCGAAACCTCGGTTATGAGCGCGATCAACGCGATCGTCGCGGTTTACGACGGCAAGACGATAAACAATACGACGTATGCCGTGTACCGCGAGGCGATAGCCCGCTCGAAGGTCTATTTTGCAAGCCTGTCGCCCTATCTGAGAGGGGAGAACGAGGCTTCCGGGGCGAAAATAACGGCGGCGGCCGCCCTTCTCAAAGCGTATGTCTATGCCTTAGCCGTCGTCGGCAAGAACGATTTCAACGAGGAGAATTCGCCGATAAGGCTGACGGCCGACGAAATAGTGGCTAAAAACGGTTCGGGAGCCCAGACGGCCAACGTTTCGGCTACGAACGCCGATATCTACTGGGAGAATTTCTCCTCCGGCAACTACGCGCTCTCGGCCGATTCGACCGGCGCCGGCGGCTCGACAAACGTCGCCGCCTCGATAAAGCCGAGGCCGCTGACGATAGATTTCGGCGTCGCTTCGGGCGGCAGAATATACGACGGCGAGTCTTTCTTCGTCGCGCTCGGTTCGGCGAACAGAGTCTTCTCGGCCGCCGATCAGGTCGACGGGCAGGGGCACGTGGTATATCAGGGCTGGTACGGCTTCTTCAGCAGAGTCTATACTACGGTGGACGCTTACGGCCATCCCATAACCACAAATAACGACTTCACGCAGCTTTTCACGGGAAACTACTTTATAGGCGAGATAGGGCTTTCGGGCTACGATTACCTGTATAACTATATCTTCGGCGTCAGCGACGCTTCGGAGAGGGACGAGGGCTCGCCGTACCCGGGGTACCACAACTACGCCGTCATAATGCAGCCGGACGGCTATCTGATAAAGACGACCGACCAGTACGGCTTTATGAACTACGAAATACAGGTCTATTACCGGCCCGAGAGCGCGACGGACGCGGGGGGCGGCAAGACGGCCTACGTCGTCCAGAACGCAGTGCAGGGAACGCCCGAGGATTCCCGCTACGTCATTTGGCGGCGGGAGATAGTCGCGGGATATTCAAACACGCTCCAGAGCTGGCAGGCCGCGGAGAAGGACGACATAGAGGCGGAGTCGATAGCCGACGCCCTCGGCCTTTCCTCCGACCTGACGCCCGCCGAGTTCGCCGCGCTTCTTACCTCGGACGGCTTCCTCGACGCTCTCGGCGGGATCAGGACCGGCGCGGGCGCGGTAATAAAGACCTACAACAACTGGCAGAGCTATCCCGTCTCCGACTGGAGATATACGAAATACACGGGCTCGAAGATCCCGGGTTCGGCGCTCTATTGCATAATGACGGACGGCGGCGAGACCGAGGGCAGAAACGCCCAGAACTACAAATTCAATATGCCCGTCCTGCAGATCACCTACATTCTCGTCTCCGATCCGGTCAATTACGAATTTTCCGTGCGGTCGGGCGGCGATTTAGACCACCTCGCGGACGACACGGGCGGCCTCCGCTCGGCGAGAGAGGATCCCGACAATCCGACCGGCTTCCTGCCGACATACTATCAGCTCTACGATATCGATATGGCGGGGCCGCGCGGATTTTTGGTGATAAGGATCGCGGCCGACTTCGACGGCGTCTACGACGGGCTCGGGCACTCGATAGTCAATCTCTCGGTGATGAGCTCCTCCTCTTACGGCGGCTTGTTCCAGAGGCTTATCGGCTCCTACTCCGGCGGAGCGAGAGCGGGCGGAATAGTCAGGAATTTACGGATCTACAACGCTCAGATAGCGGCGAACGGCGCGTCCAACATCGGCTCGGTAGCCGGATATTCCGCGGAGGGCGAGATCTCAAACGTCGTCGTCGAAGGTACGATCAATATCGTCTCCGTCCTCGCGGGCGGAACGATAAATATCGGCGGCCTCGTCGGCTACGAGTTCAATTCAAAGATTTCTAACTCCGCCTTTGCCGGATTCATAAATCTGACCGCGCCCGGAATTGTCTGCGCGGGCGGGCTGATAGGATACGCGGAGCACAATTATCTGCCGACCTCGGACTTCGCTCTCGACGGCCTCTATTCCTTCGCCCAGATTTCCGTGGTAACCTCGGCCGCCGTCAATTCTTCGGCGGGGGCGCTGATAGGCAGGTTCCAGGGCGGGACATACGCGCTCTTCGGGGAAGTAATGGGGGAGGATTACGACTACTTCGAGACCTCGGTCAATCTATGGAACACCTACGGCGTTCAGTCCGTTTTGACCGCCGCCGCCGGAGGGCTTTCGGACGGAAACGGCTACGATTACTCCGAATTCCTCGCCTCGATAAATCCCTACCTCGTCAATCTGGCGGACGCGCTGTTCGGCTATTACGTAAAAGATTCCGATTTGGGCGCGGGCGGCTACGGCCCCCTCGCCGCGGGCGCGAGGGATGCGGGCACTTTGACAAATCCCGTCCTCATAAGCAACTTCAAGCGGCTCGAGCTTATCAAGCTATACCCGTGGCTCTATTACAGGCAGACGGAAGATTTCAAATTTCCCACCTCCTACGTCGGGAACCGCGTCTTCCGCTACGCCGTCGCCCATTACGAGTCCGGGACGCCCGTCAAAATAATCTACGCCAACGTCTATTCCGACTCCTACGGGACGATCTTCGCGCTCTTCCGCTATAAAGTCGCCGGAACGGTCGAAGTCAAATACTGCGAGCTTAGGAGAAAAGACGAATGATCAAGGCCGCGTGGAAAATTTACGTCGCCGCCGGAATTCTGGCCGCCCTCGTCTGCGCTCTCGTCGTGGGCTCGCTCGCGTGGTTCATTTCGATAAGAAACCTCGATATAACCGTGACCACTCTGACCGCGGCCGACTCGCTTTCAATGGAACTCTACGTCCCGTCTCATCAGGAAAACGGAGACTCCTATAAGGGACAAACCGGCATAAAGTATAACGGCGACGACTCGCCCTACGTCGTCCGATATTTCCCGCTCGATTTTGTAGCCGACATATCGGGCGAAAGGCCGTTCTACTTCAAGACGGATATCTCGGCGGTTTTTATAGAAACTCTTCTCCCCGACAACTATAAACACCTGACGGCCGAGGAGATAAGAAAGAATTTCACGGTCAGGCTGACCTTGTTCAATTTAGCTACGCAGGGAGAGACGATCTACCGGCCGGAGAACGGCTTTTTAAAAGACGGCGAGGGCAATTTGCTCGAAGTGGAGGGGGGCAGGCACTACGTTTTCAGGCTCGAAGTGATTTTCCTCGGGGAGCAGGGATATTCCCTTCTCGAATCGACGATGGCCGACATATCGTCCTTCTACACCTTTGAATACTCCGACAAGAACTTTTACCTCTGGGCAGACTTCCACCTGACGATAAGGCTGAGCGTCAGGAACCTGCTCTTCGTCAATTTCGACAGCCGGGGCGGGAGCGCCGTCCCGAGACGGGAGACGACGGGCGGCGGCCTGCTCGACCTTCCGATCCCCTCGTACGACGGGCATATCTTCCTCGGCTGGTACGACAATCCCGGCCTTGCCGGAGAGCCGTTCGGCGAGAACACGCTTCAAGATAAGCCGAGGGACGCGAGCTTTACCTTGTACGCAAAGTGGGAGGAGAGTTAGGGCATAAGGCATAAGGAAAAATAATTCCAAAAGCTGTAAGCTGTCGGCCGTAAGCTGTAAGCCGCAATAATGTTATAATTAGGATAACGGATGAAATCTTCGTTTTTGAAAATCGGAATGTTCGCGCTGATAACCGGCGCGCTGATAACGGCGCTGATCGTCGCCTTTTCTATGTCGTGGTTTCCCGAGAATCTCGAAAGCTATAAAGACTTCACGATAAGAGCGGACGGCGTTCTCTACATATATATCCCCGCCTCGATCGAGGACACGGGAACTTCGCTCGCCCCCGCCGTCGCTATGCCCCGGGCCGTGCAGAACGGCCTCAATATCGACGTTCTCAGGGAGTACGACGAAAACGACCCGAATCCCTCTTACGTCTCCAAAGCGGCGAGCATCGTCGGCTTTACCACGCGATTCGTCTTCTATAACGAGTACGTCGTGCCCGTGCAGGCCGTCGACCAGTACGGCCATCCAATTTTCGACGGGGAGGGAAATCCCGTCTACGTTCAAAAGCTCGACGAAGAGGGAAACCCCGTGTTCGACGCTAACGGCAACCCCGTCTGGGAAACCGAGCCCAGCCCCGCGCTGATAAGCTTCGACATAAAAATCAAAAGGACGCCCTACGAGGGCGGAGCCTATTTCGACTCGGACGAGATAACCGTCGACGATATATATTTCACCTACGAGGAGGCGGCGGGCGGCGGGGACGCCCTCTCTTTCGTCTCGCTCGGGGACGATAAAAAAGCCGGAACGGTCAGAGTGAGGGGCACTCAGGAGATTTTCATACACTTCTTTTCCCACGTCACCGAGGCCGACGAGCTGATGGATCCCGCGCTGATAGGGGCCAGGATCTACTGGGAAATCGGGATAAGGGTCAGTCTGGAAGGAGGGGGAACGACTTCGTGAAAAAGAAAAAGCGCGTCGTAATCGCTCTCGTCCTCCTTCTCGCGGCCGTCGTCATTATCGCCGCCGCGACGGCGACCTACGCGATCTGGACGGAGACCGCCGGCGAATTCAAATATCTGGCGCAGGACGTAGAGGACGAAAATCCCTCTCTCAAGTATCAGATATACGTGCCCGTGGACGAAACCGGGCTTCCTGTCGAGGGCTCGATCGACGTTCTGGGCCGCGAATATACCGCCCCGCCCTACGCGGTCGGGAATATCGCGGGCTATATGCTCGCCGGCTGGGACGGGGGCGCCTCGGTTACAAAACTGGAAATTCCCAACGCCTATTCGATGAAGATCAACGGAGAGGCTACGGAATTTCCCGTCGTCGGGGCCGGATATTCGGATAAGATAGACGTAAAATTCGCTTTCCGCGGCAACCGCACGATAACCGACATCGTAGTTTCGGGCTCCGTCCAATATATAAACGGCGCCGAGTATTCGTATATGGAAAACCTTACGTCTCTGACGTTCAGGGGGACGGGAAACATCGCGATAGGCGACTACGCCTTCGGGAGCTGCCTCAAGCTCTCGACGATCAGCCGCGGCATGCGCACGATAGTGGGCGACGAGGCGAAAATATTCTTTAAGAACTAACAAATATGAACTTGCGAAAGATAAAAATTCCTAAATTAAATAAACGGGCGGCGATAATCGTAGGAGCGGCCGTTTTGGCCATAGCCTTGATGCTCTCTTTGACGCTGACCTTAATTCCGCCAAAGGCGCATACGATAACTTTGAACTCCGACGGCGGAACGGAATTCGAGCCGATCGTCACCGCGGGAAAATCTATCATCTATCTTCCCGTTCCCGAGAAGGACGGCCACCGCTTTATGGGCTGGTTCTACGCGGACGGAGCGCCCTTCGGCTCGTCCGATTTCCTGAAAAAACGCCTGAGAAAGGATATCGAGCTCAAGGCCTTTTGGACTTTCACGGGGTACGTTATATCTTTTGAAACGAACGGCGGCTCCGCGGTTTCGCCCGCGGTTATCGACAAGGGGGGGACGCTTCCCCAATCCCCGTATACTTCCCGGGAGGGCTACGCCTTTCTCTACTGGTGCTCCGATATAAACCTGACCGTTCAATATAATTTTTCGACGGTAGTAGATCGCAGCTTCACCCTTTACGCAAAGTGGCTCTCGATATCCGAGGAAAAGGAAAAGCACATTATAACGTTCGTCGCTAACGGCGGCAATACGATAAATCCGATAGAGGTAGCGGACGGCTCGGTCGCGGTTTTGCCTACGCCCGTTCGCGCGCTATATATCTTTAAAGGCTGGTATACGGATCCCGCGCTGACAGTCCTTTACCCGTCGGGTAATTTGGTGACTAACGATTTGACGCTGTACGCAAAGTGGGAGAGGGACGATAACGTCCACGCCGTCTCTTTCGTAACTAACGGCGGAACGCCCGTTCCCGACGCTTATCTGAACGCCGGAGAATTTTTGGCCGCCCCCGTCCCCGAGAGAGCCGGATATAACTTTTTGGGCTGGTACAAAGACATAAATACGACGTGGGCTTTCAATCCGGAAATAGGGATTTACGGCGACCTGACGCTCTACGCGAAGTGGGAAGAAATAGAAATTCCGACGGAGACCTATTACACGACGACTTACGTCTCGGGAAGCTCGGTACTCCTCTCCCGCGGCTGGCAGGCGGGCAAGCTCGTGCCCGACGAGCGCTCCTTCACGAAGCCCGACTACCTATTCGAGGGCTGGTACGCGGACGTAAATCTGACCGTGCCGTTCGATTTTTCCGCGCCGCTCTCGGGGAACGTCACGCTGTACGCAAAATGGATTCCCGCGCCGGGGCGCGAGGGGCCGTTCACATTCGGAAAATCGGCTGACGGCGCTTATTACATCATTATCGCGTTCGACGGCGGCGACGCCGCGATCCCCTCGACCTTTTACAGCGTTCCCGTCAGGGAAATAGCCGCGAACGCCTTCAAAAATAAGAACGTAACTTCCCTCGAAATCCTTTCAAATATCGAGAGAATAGGAGACTACGCCTTTTCCGGAACGACCGGGCTTTCGAGCGTAACGCTTCCCTCGACGATAAAATATATCGGCAGGAACGCCTTTGAAAACTCCTCGATCCAAAATATCGCGCTCTATTATCCCGTCGACGGGGCGGGCGAGGCGCTGTTTAAAAATTCGGCGCTCGAAGAGGCCGCGCTTCTCGGCGGCTGGGACTACCTTCCCGCGCGCGCCTTCGCCGGAACGGCTTCGCTGATCACGGTAAATCTTCCCGTAAGCCTGAAGACGATCGGGGAAGAGGCCTTCTTCGGCTCCTCGGTGCAAAATATCGTTTTCGCCGGCGGAAGGAGCCTCGAAACGCTGGGAGAGGGCGCTTTCAAAAACGCAGCCTCTCTTTCGGCCTTCGATTTAGACGGAATAGCGGCTATCGGAGCGGAATGCTTCAGGGGGAGCGGCGTCTTATCCGTCGCCCTTCCGCAGTCCCTCGAAGCTTTGGGAGAGGGCGCGTTTTCCGATATCGATTTATCCTCGGCGGACATAGGCGTTATTTCTCTCTCGCTCGAAGGGATCTTCAGGCGGAGCGCGGTCGGCTCTTATTCCGCCGCGGCGGAAAATCCGGCCTACGCCGTTCTGAACGGCGATCTGTATTCAAAGGATTTCAAAACTCTCTTCCTCTACGCCTCGGGAAAGGCGGCGGCTTCCTTCGGCGTCCCCGAGGGAACCGAGGGAGCGGCGCCCTTCGCCTTTTCCGGCGCGCCGCTCGAAGTCGTCGATCTCCCCTCGAAGCTTCTCGAATTATAATTACGCGTCCTTCGCCGAGCTTGAAAATTTACGGGAAATAAACGTCTCTTCGGAAAATCCGAATTTCTCCTCCGAGGGCGGGATA
>AGTN01742697.1_pt1 | contig 14389 bp, 7 predicted proteins | sample 314218 | NCBI WGS metagenome assembly AGTN01 (sample SAMN02954264, study PRJNA73603) | bioreactor metagenome | biome: terrestrial; feature: non-aerated bioreactor; material: poplar woody material; isolation source: poplar biomass | place: USA | collected 2006-12 | reverse complement strand
CGCCAGCAGGTGCCAATCGGGCAGGAACAAATCGGAATCTTGCTCGAAAGGAATAATGTAATAAACACCTTCCCGTACTCGCAGGAGTAGCCCGTCATCAGCCATTCGAACCAATTGCCTGCGTATGGAATCTTCGGACATGCTATGGGATAAAGCTGTATATGCTTCTTGTAAGGTAAACCAGTTTTTACCCTTGGCATTCAACTCCATAAGTAGCTTACCGGACAGAATAGTAATATTTTTATGTTTTATATCTTCCACGTGACAATTTTAGTCTTGACAAACTTACATGAAAAAGAGTTGTACACCAACTCTACACCTCTAAAAAACGCAGCGAACGTGTTGCCCTGCTAAATTGAACTTAGGAGGAGGTTATTTAAAAATCTTAACCCCGTCGGGAGCGTCAATCTCACTCTTCACCGTTCCGTCGGCTTGCTTCACATGTTTCACTTTCACTAAGCCATAGGGAGTAGGGAAGGAGCCTTCCGCAAATTCTAAATCTCCAAGGTTCGGGCGAATCTGAATCACTTTCGAACCCGGTTCTATTACCTTGATGCCTAAAACATGAGCTGTTAACCACGATGTTGGCCCTGACGCCCATCCGTGACAAAGACTGGCCCGAAGCCCTATATAACAGTGGGCTCCTCCGTCGGCATGAATATCGTATTTGTTTTCGGGGACTATTTCATCTATTCCGGCCGCATTTACTCTTTCTTCATAAATGAAATTTTCCCAGAACGTTGTAGCTCCCAAATCGAGCATCGCTCCCCAGTAATCGGAAATAATATCCATTGCTTCCTGATATTTGCCTGCTTTGGCTAACGCTTCGAGCATGTAATAGCCATAAAAAGTAGCAAAATCCTGCGCACCGTTTTTCAGTATAACCTTTGACGCATTATCAGAAGAGATGATGTCTGCCAGAGATAATAATGCAGCAGCTTGTTTATTATCATGAGTTGCAGGATTGTGTTTTCTTAATGAGCGAAGTGCATCGGAGCAGGTTTTTTTTAAATGTTCATCGTTCAGCCATTCGGCAATATCTTCTCCCGCTTTTATGGTCATTACCATTAAGGATTGAAGCCCTGAATGAATCACATCCGGATTCTCCGATGTAGGCCAGTCTAAGAAACGTCCCCCGTTGAGATTCTCTCTGCCGTCAGCACCGATTTTTGAAACAATTTGCTCGATTAAATCAGACAGATACGATTGTTGTTCTTTCAGATAGTCCAGATCTCCCTGATAGAGAAAATAATCGCGATGTGTAATGATCCACCACAATGAATACGAAGAAATGCCGTTCATCCATCCGGGAAGGGGAGTGGTGTCCCTTCCGAAATCGAGGCTCTTTCTTACCACCTCGTTATCACCGAACACATTGTTTATCGTCATAACCTCCGGATGTATGTCTCCCAGCCAAACTAATCGGTCTCTTTTTATTCCGTCCCAAAGATATTCCTGCATATTCATGTGGACGGTGTAAGCGCCTACCTCCCAGATTTCATTCAATCGTTTATTGCTCGATGTAAAAGAGCCAAAATAGGGAATATCTCTGTATCTGGATATCGCCCGCACCGACCTGATCGGGAGGTCAACATCTTTATCCAACACATCTATCCTGACAAACCGGAATCCCGAATTTCCGATCTCTACTGTTCCCAGCCAAGGCAGCTCTAATGTGAAATCTCTTAAAGAATGGTCGTTGGTGGCGGAATTCATTCCGGGAATAGTGGTCTCTCCCGTATTGCTCATAGCTTCGGATACCGACTCTCCGAGACGGACTCTTATTTTTACCGGATTTTTATCACCCCGAATAGCGGCTGCAATCTCAATTCCTCCATACAATTCTTTGCCGAAATCCAATAAAACGGATGCCTGCCGTTCTTTGTCCGATCGAAGTATGCACATGCCTTCACCACTGGTAGAGAGCTGCCCGTCAAACTTTGTTAGGAGCACCTCCGGATTTTTTATTTGATTGCTTCGGTTATCCGACTGCCAGATGATTCTTACAGGAGTGACATAACTCCTCGTAATTTCATCTTTCTGCAGATTGTTTTTAAAATTGTCGTGCAAGATGTTTTTTTTGAGCGTTCACACTTCCTGAAAAACATAGTGCTAAAAAGAAATAGATAAAGAGATTTTTCATAAAATGGAAAGTTTGAATTGTTGTATAGATGCTGAACCTGATAGAAATGTACCGTTTTCAAATCAATCTCTCGGGTCGAATAATTGCGGCAGCCATACCTTGAAGAACGGATAGGTTGTTACTGTATTTCCGGCCGATGCATAGTCGCAAAACTCTACCTCAACCGGTTCTGCACCATATTCAGTATAGGCTTCAGGCCGTAATTTTGCAGAAAAAACCATCCAGATATCATGGTCATTCCTTTTCTTTGGAGTTAGGTCGATGAATCCATTGTTGTCCGTAATGGGCGCAAGAACCGCTTCCAATCCCGGCCCTTGCAAACGCTCGTCTCGCGTAAGCACAACAGGCCCGCGTGTAATCGCTTTGTATTCCGGTTTTTCTCCTATGGAATGTACTTTTCCGCGCATATCGAAAGAGATGGAGATGGTATCGTTATCCTTCCACTCTCTCGTGATTTTCAGATAGTCCCCGGAACGGATATTTTTAACCGTTTCACCATTCACCGTCACGGAACTGTTTTCACTCCATTGTGGAATACGCAGGGCGATGGTGATTTTTTCCGGTTTTTTCAGGTTCAAAGCGATGTTCACGTCGCCTGAAACCGGATAATCGGTTCGTTGTTTTACGGTAAGGGTATTCCCTTTGGGCGTCTTCAGGCCGTAGGTTCCGGCAATATAGAAATTAACCGATGCTCCCTCTTCCGAACTCATTACGGCGGTAAGAGGAATAGTGAACAATCCGCGCGGACCGCTTGCATTACAGCAATTGAGTCCCATCCCACACTGTTCCGATCCCGGTAATCGCTGACCTGAGAGGGGTGTATATTTGGCCCAATCCGCTCCATCGGGACGCATCGCGCCCAGCAGAGCATTATAGAAAGCTGTTTCTATGGCATCGGCGTATTTTACTTCGCCGGTAAGTCTGAGTAGTTGCTGGCTCAATTTTATCCACGTTACCGTGACACATGTTTCCTGAAAATGGTTAATCGGAATTGCCTGCAGGGCCTTTCCGCCAAACCATGCTTCCATGGCTGCACCTGAGCCGGCAATATTTATTTCCGTGTCTACAATACTCTGCCACGTGTTCTCAGCCCCTCGTTTATACTCCTCTTTGCCGGTGATACGATACAATTCTATTAAACCTTCATAGCACGACATCATCTCGTAGGCTTTCTGTCCCTGCTCCCATCCATACCAGCTTGTATCGGGTTTCGGAAACCGTTGTCCGACGGGAACAGTCGATTTCGATATAAGTTGCGGCCCTTCGGGTGTTTCCCATTGGTGTACAATCTCTTCAGCAAAATCAAGGTATCTTTTATCTCCCGTGCGTACATACAACTGTGTGATTGGTTCCAATACGGAGGATGCGGCCATTCCCCGATGGTTTCCCATTGTTACAATGTTGGCATTTTTCTCATCAAGTTCCTTTATCAGAAAATCGGCTTCTTTTTTTGCGGCTTCCAGAGTCGCTTTGTCTTTAGTGATATCATAATATGCCAACAGGCCTAATAAGGAATATTTTCTTCCCCAGATATCCCATGCCTGAAGATGGCTTTCAGGAGCATAATTACCGATATAACCCTCCGCTGTTTGCGTAGCGATAAGCCCTTTTGCAGCTTTTGTAAGCGTGCTCATTAACTCAGACGTTGGCTGGTAATGGTATGCCAGCGCTGCCGATGTGAACCATTTCCCCCAGAACTCCCCCTGCCAACAGCTGTGTTCGTCATGAACAGTGAAGGGATGAATGAGCTTATCTATATCCTGGGCGAGTATCCTGTTGTTGTACGACGCGGCGAATTTATCGCCCACAGGCCCGGTTACTTCTGCCGTATGAGCAGTATTCAATTTGTCATATACTGCAGGTTTTACAGCTTTTTGTGCAAACATAGCCTGACTTAATACCAGTGTTGCAATAAGAAGATATTTCATTTGATATTTTTATTTGTTTAGAATTAAAAACTAACAGCGGCTATCTGCTTAGTGTTCTACCGTAAATACCCACTTCCCCGAACCGATATCCTCTATTACGGAAAAATCTCCCTGCCTGCGATAGGCAACCGGTTGATTGCCTACGTGTATTTTCTGTTTTGCAGAATAGAAAGGAAGATACACTTCGGCGGTGGTATTACCCGGAATGATCACTTCGAGCCGGAACGATTCGTCCGGTTTATTGGTAAATTTCACCATGATATCGCCTCGGATTGTGGGATGTTTTATTTCTGCCGATTCCAATGAAGCGGGTTGCGGTTTGATTCGTATTTTTCGAAAACCGGGTTCCAACGGCTCTATACCCATCAGCTTCCGGGGAATCAGGTTGGCGGGGGCAGCGCCCCACGCGTGATTCCAGTCCTGGTTGGGTTTGTATTTGTTGTCCCACGCCTCCAGTGTCATGGTAGAACCTACCCGAATCATATTATACCAGCTTCTTTCGGAGGTGGATGTGAGCAATTCCAGGCCATATTCCGCATCGTGACTGTTATATATTGCATCGAGGAGGAACTGTGAACCATAGACACTGCATGCCATTTTCCGCGAACGGATAAATTCCAATACCGAGTTGATGTTCTTTTCCGGAACAAGTCCAAATGCGAGCGGAAACATATTGGCATGAAGTGATGCGTGATCCGTACCGATTCCGTCGATGTAAATTCCCCGTTTTCTATCGAAAAGCCGGTTGTTAAAAGATTTTTTCAGTTTGGCTGCCTGTCCGGTATAAAACTTTTGATCGTCATTTTTCCCGAGTGTTTCCGCAATATTTGCCATCAGGGTTAACGTCCTGTAATGATATGCATTGACCACTGTGTTTATATCGGTAAAGACAAATCCGTCGGTTTCACCGCCCTCCTCTTTTTCCAATCCGAGAATCCCTGTATGCGGCCAATCTACAATATCACGCAATTGCCCTTTAAAATGGATCGACTCGAGCACCTCCTCCGTTACTTTCCCGGTTCGGGTGCTTATAAACCCGTTTTCATCGGTAAGGGCGGTCAGCGTTTTGGCTTTCAGGTCATCATAAAAGTGTTCTAATGAAAGCGTATTCCCGGTGTATATGTAATCCTCCCAGGCCATAAGCACGGATTGCATTATCCATTCGGTAGGCCATGTAGGCCTGTGGATGAGATATTCATAAGAGTAGCGTGCCATACTGTAGTTGCGTGCAACACAGTAATGCGATAATTGATTGATAAGTGCGTCGGCCTCGTAGGGAATCCGTTCGCGGTCTCCGTCGATGTAAATACCTAAGAATGAGGTCGATTTTATGGTATACTTACTTAAATCCCAAATCTGATTTAACAAGGTGTCAGAACTGTGGAAGTGGGAATCCGAATCGTTGAACGGGTAAAAAGCCGTCTCTCTTATCAGATCTTTATCCTGCAACGGATAACTATAATTCTCAATTTCGCAGTAACGGAATGGAGTAACCTCTCCAATATATTCCGGCATTAAGACGGCTTGCGGACCTGTATTCCTTTTGTCGGGACGTATTGTAACAACATATGTGTTCCATCCTTTTTCCGGTCTGATGGCATATTGAGAATAACGGATGGTTCCTCCCGGAGAACGATCGACACTGCCTCCTTTTTCCGCTTCGCCCAGATGGATCGTTACCGTGTCGGTGCCGGTTTCGGAATAGAGATTCATCCTAATCCTTCCGAAGGATGCTTTACCGAAATCAGCGAAATAGCGGGTTTTACCAATTCGATCTATTCTTACGGCGTGATCGTCTTGCTTTTGGATGGGGTATCTGTCTGTTGCATAGTCTGTAAGTGACCCGGATGTCTTGAATTGTGAAATTTCGGAAAAATCCGATTCGTCACCGTGACTATCCCATATTTTCACTTTCCAGAAATAGACTTTTCCGGGTTCCAGTTGTTCGCCGTTATAAAGAATGTTGAAGGATTGGTTACTGTTCACTTTTCCGGTATCCCATAGGTCGCTTGAGTCGTTCAGGAGGAATTCATTATCTGATGCGACTAATATCCGGTAGGCTGTTTGTGTTGTATTACTCGTTGCGGAGGGGACAACCCACCCGAAAAATGGATTGTGGGTACTTATTTCAATAAATTGGAAATTTTCTCTTCGGGAGATGGATTCATTAAGAGGTGTTATTACCGGATATCCGTTTAAAAACGCCTGTTCTGTATTTGATAACAGATTCACTGTTAGCCCGGAAGGAGGAGATGCTTCCTGCGCGCCGGCCAGCAGACAAACAAACAGACCGATTGCCGTTAAACACAGTGTTTTTTTTATTTCCATAATTATGTGCGGTAGAAATGAAATGAAGTGATATACTTCATGAACTATTTCATTAAGCAATGTAAGCAGAGGACAAATTTATTTGGCCTATGCTATTGCGAGAAATAGTCTAAATCTATTGAACTATTTTACTTTCCCTAAGCTTCTATATTCCAGAGGAGTTGAGCCTACTCTTTTTTTAAAGAAGGAGAGGAAATATTCATACGAACTGAAATTCAACTCATAAGCGATCTCTTTAATTGAGTAGTTGGTTTCAGCCAACATCTCTTTAGCCTTGCGTATTTTCAACTCCTGGAAATATTGTGACGGCGCGTACCCGGTGTACTCTTTAAACTCCTTCCTGAAGAGTGAATAGCTGATACCTAAGTTTGTAGCGATTCCTTTTATATCGAGATTTTTATGGAGATTTTCGAACATAATGATCTTTGCACGTTCAATCTTTTGGGCCGATTCCTTCGATTCGAAGTTCTTGTTTTGAGCTAACGATAATATAGTTCCTAATATATTAAAAACAATGCCTGCCAAATATTGCTGGGTTGCCCTTTTATCTTCTTTTGCAACCTTTATGGCAGTAGAAAACAGGTTTACCAGATCTTCGTTAACGCCCACATCGAGAACCTGATTTTCGGGAGAGATAAAACCGTTCGCGACAATATCATCGATAATTTTTCCTTCAAAACCAATGTAATACTCGTTCCATCCCGTCTCTTTCAGAGGAGAGTAGGTGTGCCACTGACCGGGAAACAGAAGGATAACCTGTCCCTTACTGATATTTGTTCTTCGAACGGATGAAGAGGTAAAAGATCCTTTTCCCTTACTGATATACACGAATTGATATTCCGATAAAATGCGCCCTTTCCCGGGATTGAAATAATAATTTTTGGGATGCTCGGTTGAGGGATACAATGTGTGCGGTGCAATGGGTTGAAAACCAACAGTATTGACGGTTAGTCCGAACTTTTTGTCTTTTTCATTGACTAACAGGTACTTGAAGTCGATTCCGAAGTCGTTGTATCTCATGTTCTATCTTTTAGGTTTGCATGTTTTTTTATTTATAGACTGTAAATATACAAAAAAAATCAAAGCACAATACGGTAGACTTATCCGCTTGATTGTTAGTCGAAACCGCATTGTGCTTATTGAGGAACATTGAAAGAATGAATGAAAGAAAATGTCTATCTCTACTTTTATTGAAATAAATTCGGAATAATCAATGAGAATATCAGTACCGCCATTCCAATAATCAGGAAAATAACGGCTTGCTTCCCTGCACCTTTCCATTCTTTCAGGATAATGCCCCAAACATTGCTGAAGACTACATTCAATGACATGAGGATACTCCATGAGAAGGCCATCATCACGCTGTCGGGTTCAAAGAAACTCTGCCCCATGCCCAGGCCGAAGAACTGTGAGTACCAAAGCAATCCCGCTAAGGCGCAGAACAAAATATTGTTTGTTAAAACGGCAGCGGACGAACGTCTTATCTCTCCACCGGTTTTGTTTTTCCGGTTCATGAACAAACAATAAACCATGTTGGTCACAAATCCACCTATGGTTACCAATAGTGTTACCGGATTTTGGGCAAACAGCTCCTTGGCTCCCGCAGCAATGGCTGCTTCCTTTACCGGAATCCCTGCACTAAGTCCCAAACTGAAACAGGCGCTCATCACTCCTGCAAACAATGCAATAAGCAGTCCTTTTTTCAGGGCAAAATCTTTGATAGCCTTCCGTTTTTCTTCTTCCGACATATTCTTGGAACGCAAGCTGCCGGCATAGCCCACCAGTGTGATGCCTACCAGCGTTACCGCGACTGCTAGCAACAAGATCAATCCTTTCGGAGAAAACAGGTCGGTTCCGGTTAATACCGCGGGGATGAGAGTGCCGAAGGCAGCACAGGTTCCTAAAGCTACCGATTGCCCCAAAGCAATTCCCAGATAGCGCATACTCAGCCCGAAAGTCAGTCCCCCAATGCCCCACAGCACTCCGTATCCGACGGATTGCCATGCGGCAGATGAGCTGGAACGGTATATTTCAATCAGTTCGGAGGGTGAATTTGCTATAAATGCTCCCAGCAAAGGGAAGATCAGCCATGCGAAAATCCCCTGCATCAGCCAGAAATTTTCCCACGACCAATCTTTTATCTTATTGATGGGGACGTATGAGCTCGATTGGCCCATACTTCCCACAGCAATAATTAGTAAACCGATAATGATACTCATCCTTTAACCTCTTTTTGATGTTACTTGATCTTCATAATCCTCAATCTCCCTGATGTACTCACTGCCTGCCGGAACGCCTTGCTGCCGGCAATAATAACTGTAGAGATCGCTCCATGGCATCGCTTTCAGCTCTTCCAGGTAAGCCATACGCTCAAAATTTTTATCCTGTTTTTCAAAGTCCCTGAGTTTGTCTGTTGGTTCCAACAGCGCCTGTAACATAGCCTTTTGTGCGGAACGGATACCCACTACATATGCACCAATCCGGTTGATGGATGCATCGAAATAATCCAATCCCATGTGAATGCGATCCATTTGGCCGGAACGGACTATCTCCTGCGATATAGCCAGCAATTCGTCGTTCAGGATCACTACGTGATCGCTATCCCAGCGTTCAGGACGGCTGACATGCAACGTAATTTCAGGGACGAACAAAAGGATCGCGGATAATTTGTCGGAAATGGTTTCGGTAGGATGGAAGTGGCCTGCGTCTAATGTCAGGAGCATATTGTTTTTAACGGTATATCCCATGTAAAATTCGTGAGAACCGGTTACAAAACTTTCACTGCCGATTCCGAAGAGTTTGCACTCAATGCAGTCCTTCAGATAATCCGTGCTTATTTTTTCGGCCAAAACTTCATCCAGCGACTCCTTCAACAGTTTTCTATGTTCGTAACGGGATACGGTTTTGTCTTTTTCTCCATCGGGAATCCATATATTGTGAATACATGGATCACCTTGTTGACGCCCTATCTCCGCCGCAATCCTCCGGCATCGGCGTAAATGTTCTTTCCAGAATTCCCTGATTTCGGGGTTGAAATCCGAAAGCGTATATCCGCTATTGGATTTTTCGTGGGAGAAAAAGGTGGAATTAAAATCCAGTTTCACATCGTTCTTTTTCGCCCAATCGATCCAACTCTGAAAATGTTTCGGTTCAATCTTGTCGCGATCAACAAATTCGCCGCCGAAATCTCCGTAAATAGCGTGCAAACTTATCCGGTGTTTTCCCGGTACCAGTGCAAGCACTTTTTCAAAGTCTTTCTTCAATTCCTCTATTGTACGCGCTTTTCCCGGATAGTTACCGGTTGCCTGAATGCCTCCCGTAAGTTCTCCGTCCGGATTTTCAAATCCCGATACGTCATCACCCTGCCAGCAATGAATCGAAATGGATAATTTGTTTAACTTTTCAATTGCCTGATCGACATCTACGCCAAGCGATGCATATTGGATTTTTGCCTCCTCATATGCTCTTTTAATTTGCTCTTCTTTCATGATTATTTAACTAATTTCATTTATTTGATTTCTCTATAAACTTCCAGATATTTTTGGTATTGATTATCCCATAATTCGGTGTTTGAGGGCTCAAATGTCTCCAGCTCTGTGGAATTGCGGACAATACGGCGTATTTCCTCTTTGTTCTTCACCATCCCGGCTGCCTTAGCCTGTAACAGAATATTTCCTACTGCGGTTGCTTCGGATGGGCCTGCTATAACGGGAAGGCCGATGGCATTGGATGTAAATGAGTTCAACATAGTGTTTTTCGATCCTCCTCCAATGATATGCAATATGTCAATGGGGAACGCTGCTAATTTTTGAAGATTTTGCAATGTCTGTTTGTAACGAAATGCCAGACTTTCGTATATACAGCGTGCAATCTCACCTACGGTTTCCGGAACAAACTGGTTTGTTTGCCTGCAATAATTCTGAATAGAATCAACCATAGAGGATGGACTTGCAAAACAGGGTGAATCGGGATTAATGAAGCATTGAAAAGGGGTAGACTGCTTAGCTGCCGCAACAATGTCTCCATAGCTTATAGGGGTGTCTTTTTCCCACTCTTTCCTGCATTGTTCTATAAGCCACATGCCGCAAATGTTTTTCAGCAAACGGATCGACCCGTCGGCGCCTCCTTCGTTCGTGAAATTAAGCGTAAAGGTCTCTTCGTTGATCACCGCCTCTTTCGATTCAATGCCCATCAACGACCATGTGCCGGAGCTCAAATAGGCAAAATTTTCATTCTCCGCAGGCACAGCCAATACTGCCGATGCTGTGTCGTGGCCCGCTACTGCAATAACGGAAACATCCTCCAAATCCGTCAAGTACTGTACGGAATCCGATATTTTCCCTACCTCCGTTCCTGAGAATACGATGGGAGCAAACCGCTCTTCTGATAGCTTAATTGCCTCAAGCAAGGATCTGTCGAATTCTTTTGAGTAGGGGTTTATCATTTGTGATGTGGAAGCAATGGTGTACTCCGTGACCATTTTCCCTGTCAGCAAGTACGACAAAGCGTCCGGCATGAATAGTATCTTATCGATAACCGGATATATTGATGAATTCTCTCCCAATTGGGTGTCGAGTTGAAAGAGAGTATTGAAATTCATGATCTGAATGCCTGTCTTCTGATACACTTCCTCTTTTGATATCCTTGAGAAAAAGCGTTCGGGGGCGCCAAAAGTATGAGTGTCCCTGTAACTGTAGGGCATTCGTAAAGGTATGCCATCATTGCCGAAACAGACAAAGTCTACTCCCCACGTATCAATTCCGATAGAGGTGATATCGTATTGTTGTAGTTTGATTTCTTTTAAGGATTCGATGATTTGATTGTATAAGTAAAGGAGATCCCAGTATAAACGGCCGTTTATTTCAATCATCGGATTAGGGAAACGCTTGATTTCTTCTAATCCTATTCGGTCATTTTGTATAGTTCCAAGAATGGATCTGCCACTACTCGCTCCAATATCGATAGCTAAAAAAGAGATTAATCTGCCTTCATTCATGATGAGGTTAAATGTTTTAAATAAAAAATCAAATGCAAAAATAATAATTCATTAGAAACTTCTTTATAATAAAAATGATTTTATAACTGTGCTTTTTGATATTGTTCTTTTGTTCTGTCCGGATAGAGGAAATTCATTCTCTTTCCCAAACCGGTAAAAAGTAGTAACGATTCTGAATGCAAAAACCGGATTCCGGGAAAGGCGACCAGAAGCAAATCGGGGAAGCAGGTACTCCGTACAGCAAAACAGAACTATTTCGTTAAGCAAAATGAGCAGAAGATAAGCAAGCTTATATTATGCCATTGCGAGAAATAGTCTAATTTTAATGAACTATTTCGTTAAGCGAGCGCAGAGATTAAGCTTGCTTGAACTCTGCCGAGCGCAGAAACAGTCGAATAAAATTCAAAAAAAAGAAAGTCTGCCGATAAGGTCAAAATCATGTAACCCAAAAATAAAAGAACTTCTTGTTTTTAGCTGGCTCGATCATAACAACAATTCGGTATTTTTTCAAAGAATCACTCATAACTACTTGATTATTAACAGAAAATACACTATTTAAAACCCGTAAATTCATTATCTGATGGTGTGTGCATTAAGTGAAAATTTACAAAACTATTGTCATAAAGAACACAATGAAAATTACAAATTTAAGCCTCTCCTATAAGTCGCAGCCGATTAAATAATAGTAATACAAAATAATTATAGTATTATTTTAACGGAATTGTCAAAAATAAAAGCGAAAATATGTTTCAAATGAAAACATATGAGGATTCAATCTTTTCTAAAAAAAGTAAAAACCATTCCAAAATTTAACCCTTTTAGCCGACTACCAAGATGAAATTATCGTATCGAAACATCATATTTGATTTTATATGATAATATTTGAATTAAATATTCATTATTTAATATATTGATAAATAGGTATATTAATTCGATATAAGGTGGTATTTATATATATTTAACATTAAATTAACTAAATATGTTGTCGTTAAATGAAAATATATGATTTAATTTGAACGTTTTTGTTTTTGAAAAAAGAGGAGGGTGTATGAAAAATAAAGAATAACTCAATAAAACTTCTATTGAAGATGAGAGATATTTGTGAAGCAGTGAACTTCCTATGCTGTTTTTGATGATCTTTATACTGATTTGTATAATCTTTTACCGGTTTTTAATTAAATCATGTTTGCCTAAGATTAATAAAATTAAAACTAATGAACAATGAATGAAAAAATGAAAAGATTATCTTTATACCAATGTAAAGGGATTTTATGTCTTTTCTTAAACATGTTTCTGTTCTCTGTTTCAAATCAGGTCCATGCCGGAATAGTTGATATTGAACAAAAGAAACAAATAACGGGAATCGTAGTGGATGCAAAAGGTACTCCTATTATAGGTGCCAATATTGTGGAAGCCAATACAGCATCGAATGGCACTATAACCGATACAGACGGTTCTTTTTCTTTAAACGTGGAAGAGAACGCGGTAATTCATATCTCCTATATTGGTTATCTATCGCAGGATATTAATACTGTGGGAAAAACAAATTTCAATATTGTTTTGCAGGAAGATACAAAAGCCTTAGATGAAGTGGTGGTGGTTGGATATGGCACAATGAAAAAAAGCGATCTTACGGGTGCAGTAGGTACGGTAAAAGCAGACGCATTAAAGCCAATCCCCCTTAACAGAGTCGCTCAAGCTCTTCAGGGATTAGTGCCAGGTTTAGATATTCAAAATGTTTCCGGGGCACCGGAGGGCATAGTTTCTATGAGAATCAGAGGAATTAGTTCAATCGGAGGAGGTAGCGATCCTTTGGTGGTCATCGATGGCGTACAAGGAGTAAGCATGGCCGATGTAAATCCCCAGGATGTTAAATCCATAGAAGTCCTCAAGGACGCTTCGGCTACGGCGGTTTATGGCTCCAGAGGTGCCAGTGGAGTTATTTTAATCACAACGCACAAAGGCGGAACGGGGAAACCGACTCTCTCTTATGATGGTTTTGTTAAAGTTTCGCAGATCAGAAATAAACTTGATCTTGTGGATGGCCTCGAATATATGGCCACCAGCGACCCGAATATTTTCACAGAAGAGGAAATAGCCTATAATGAAGCGACCGGCGGAACAGACTGGCAGGATGAAATTTTTCAGACTTCTGTTTCCCAAAACCACTATCTTAATATTGCAGGCGGTAATGACGACATAACCTACAACATCTCCGGAAATTATGCCAAAAATAATGGTATCATCATCAACAGTTGGTCGGAACAGTTTATCATAAAGCCAAATCTTTCTGTAAATCTGACTAAAAAATTGAATGTGTCTTTGGATATGATGTTTTCCAAGCGAGGGACCCGTCCCGATCCGGGAGACAGGGAGTCTGCTGCAGCAGATAATGTAAGCGTAGTTTTTAATGCATGGCTGTATCCGCCGTGCTGGCCGGTTTATATGGCTGATGGCGGTTATTCTGTGCCTCATGCAAACTTGGGATCCTCCGTTGTTTATAATCCGGTCGCAGTGGCTACAGAGCAAATTATCGATCAAACAAATTATCGAACAATTCTTTCTCCAACTATAAAATACCAAATCATACCCGGACTGACCGCTCAAATCAGCGGATCTTATCATCTGTCCTTATCCAGCGACAAACGGTATAGAAATGAAAAAATCAACAGAGGAATAAGTTATGACAGGTCTGCATCCATCCAAAACGACAATTATAGTTTCTTTCAGAATACCAATTTAATTTGGTATGAAAAAACATTCAATAATGTACACGGATTTGGCGTGACGGCATTGTACGAGACGCAGAAAGCTATCTACAACGGAGATTATGCGGCTTCGAGGGACTTTCTGACCAATTCGGTTACTTACAACAGCCTCGCGTTGGGAGCTGCGCCTCAACGTCCTTCTTCCTATGAAGTTTCAACTGCACTTCAATCTTATATGGGCAGAATAAACTATTCTTACGCCGGCAAATACCTGTTTACCTTAACG
>AGTN01335428.1_pt1 | contig 14460 bp, 12 predicted proteins | sample 314218 | NCBI WGS metagenome assembly AGTN01 (sample SAMN02954264, study PRJNA73603) | bioreactor metagenome | biome: terrestrial; feature: non-aerated bioreactor; material: poplar woody material; isolation source: poplar biomass | place: USA | collected 2006-12 | reverse complement strand
GCTGAGCGGCCGGCGCGGCGCGAAGCTGGACGCCCTGGCCGCCGAACTGAAGGTGCCGGTGCACAAACTGGTGCTGGACGTGCGCGACCGCGCCGCCGTCTTCGCCGCCATCGAGGCGCTGCCGGCCGAATTCGCCGGGATCGACGTGCTGGTCAACAATGCCGGTCTGGCGTTGGGGCTGGAGCCCGCCTGGGAGACCAGCATCGAGGATTGGGAGACCATGGTGGACACCAACGTCAAGGGCCTGCTGGCCGTGACCCGCGCGGTGCTGCCCGGCATGGTGGCGCGCAACCGCGGCCACGTGGTCAACATCGCGTCCACCGCCGGCACCTATCCCTACCCCGGCGGCAACGTCTACGGCGCCACCAAGGCCGCGGTCAGCCAGTTCTCGCTGAACCTCATCACCGATCTGGTCAAGACCAAGGTGCGGGTGACCAACATCGAGCCCGGCCTGTGCGGCGGCTCGGAATTCTCCGTCGTGCGCTTCAAGGGCGATGCCGAGGCGGCGGCCAAAGTCTATGCCGGCACCCAGCCGCTGACCGCCGAGGACGTGGCCGAGACGGTGCTGTGGGCCACCACCCTGCCCCCGCACGTCAACATCAACCGCATCGAGATGATGCCCACCTGCCAGGCCCCGGCCGGGCTGGCGGTGCACCGGGAGCTTTAATCGAACAGCGGCGCCAGTTCGCGCCAGCTTTTCTCGCCGGGGGTCAGCAGAATCTGGCCCTCGGCATGCAACAGCGGCGCATAGGGCGCGCCGTCGTCCAGCATGGCGCCATAGCCGCCGGCCTCGGCGTGGATCAGCACGCCGGCGGCGTGGTCCCACGGCATCAGCTTCCTGAAATGGGCGAAGTGCAGCTTGCCGGTGACCAGGTCCAGGTAGTCGTGGGCGGCGCTGCCGCGCCGGGCCACGTGCAGCACCTGGTCGGCCACCCTGCCCCGCTTCTTGACCGAGCCGGCCATCTGCGGCAGCGGCACCTCGGCGGAAACCTTGAGCGGGGTCTCGCCGCGCCAGGCGCCCTGCCCCTTGAGCGCGACCACCGTGCGGTTGGGCACCGGATCGTGGATCCAGCCCGCCACGGTGACGCCATCGACCACCAGGGCGACGATGACGGCGAAGCGTTTGTTGCCATGGGCGAAATTGGCGGTGCCGTCCACCGGGTCGATCACCCACACCGCGCCCGGCCGCTCCAGGGCCTGCATCAGGCCGGGGTCGTTCTCCACCCCCTCTTCCCCGACCACGGCACCGGGCAGGACGTCCAGCAGGCGGCGCGACAGCAGCTTTTCCGCCTCGATGTCGGCCTCGGTGACCAGTTGGTTGGGCTTCTTCTCGCGAATCTGCGCCGCCTGCAAATTCTTGAACCGGGGCAGGATTTCCGCCTCGGCCGCTTCGCGGATGATGGCGGCGACCTGGGCGGGATCGACGGCGGAGGCGCTCACGGGCGTTTCCCCTCGGCTTGGCGCTGTTGGAATCGCTGGGCATCCACCGGATCGAGCCGCACGCGCATATGGGCCATGGTGTCGTCGTCGCGGCGGGCGGCCACCTCGCCATGACGGTAGAGCCAGGAAATGGAGGCGCCGTCGCTGAGCGGCAGCTTCACGTCCAGGGTCTCGCGCCCCTGCGACAGGTGCCGCTCGAAGCAGGTCAGCAAAGCATCCACGCCGTCGCCGGTCAGGGCCGAGACCGGAATGCAATCGGTCTTGCGGCCGGCCTGGTTGAGCAGTTCCCGCCGCTCGGACTCCGTCATCAGGTCGGTCTTGTTCAGCGCCTCGACCAGGCCGCGATCGACCATATCGCCCAGGCCCAAGTCCTTGAGCACGGTTTCCACGTCCGCCGCCTGGGCCGCGCTGTCGGGATGGGCGACGTCGCGCACATGCACCACCACGTCGGCCTCCAGCACCTCCTCCAGCGTGGCGCGGAAGGCCGCCACCAGTTCGTGCGGCAGGTCCGAGACGAAGCCGACGGTGTCGGACAGGATGATCTGGCGCCCCGAGGGCAGCTTGAGACCGCGCATGGTCGGGTCCAGCGTGGCGAACAGCATGTCCTTGGCCAGCACTTCGGACCGGGTCAGGCGGTTGAACAGGGTGGACTTGCCGGCATTGGTATAGCCGACCAGCGCGACGATGGGATAAGGCACCTTGCGCCGGGCGCTGCGGTGCAGTTCGCGGGTGCGTTTGACCTCTTCCAGCTCGCGCTTCAGCTTGACGATGCGGTCGCCGATCATGCGCCGGTCGGCCTCGATCTGGGTCTCGCCCGGGCCGCCCATGAAACCGAAGCCGCCGCGCTGGCGCTCCAGGTGGGTCCATGAGCGCACCAGCCGCGAACGCTGGTAGCTGAGCGCCGCCAACTCCACCTGCAGGCTGCCTTCGCGGGTGCGGGCGCGTTCGCCGAAGATTTCCAGGATCAGGCCGGTACGGTCGATGACCTTGCACGACCACGCCTTTTCCAGGTTGCGCTGTTGGACGGGAGACAGGTGGCCGTCCATCACCGCCACCGCGATCTCCTCGGCCTTGACCGTTTCGGCCAGGCGTTCCACCGCGCCCTTGCCCAGCAGGGTGGCCGGACGGCGCCTGGACACCGGCACCACCTCGGCCGCCACGATGTCCAGCGCGATGGCCTGGGCCAGTCCCACGGCTTCGTCCAGGCGGGCCTCGGGCAGCCGTATGCCGCCCTCGGCCGCCTTTAAGGCCGGATGGATGACCATGGCGCGGGAAGCGGAAGACAGGGGTGGCAGAGACTCGCCTTGTGACACTTACTCTTCGCCGCCTTCCTTGGTGCTCGGCTCGAACAGCTGGATCGGCGTGGACGGCATCACCGTCGAAATGGCGTGCTTGTAGACCAGCTGCGTATGCCCGTCGCGACGCAGCAGGACGGAAAAGTTATCGAACCAAGTAACGATTCCCTGCAACTTGACGCCGTTCACCAGGAATATGGTCACGGAGGTCTTGTTCTTGCGGATGTGATTGAGGAAGACATCCTGTACATTCTGGGATTTTTCTGCGGACATGGTGCTCATCCGTTCTTATTGCCCGGGGGAGATTGTTCTGGCCGGCCCTGGGAAAGCTTTCCCCAAGGCCTTCTCGTTACCATCAAATCGTGGATATGGGAACCGCTAGTTCGTGGACAAGAGCGAGCATGGCGCCGCAATTTTCCAGGTGGCGCGCGGGCGGGTGGGCGGTGAACTCACCTGCCTGGGGAGGTTCCCCGCGCACCAGCACGGGCACGCATCCCGACGCCACCGCGCAATGCAGGTCGATGTGGGAATCGCCGGCGAACCACACGTCGGCGCCCGGTGCGATGCCCGAACCCGCAAGCGCCATGCGCACCGGGGCCGGCGACGGCTTGTCGGCCTCGGCGTCGTTGGCGCCGACCAGGGCGCCGAACAGGTCCGCCCAGCCCAGCACGGCCGCCTCCTTGCGCAGGAAGCCGCCGCGCTTGTTGCTGACCACGCCGAGATAGATGCCTTCGGCCCTGAGCCCGCGCAGCAGGTCCTCGGCACCCGGCAGCGGGCGCAGATGGTCGAGGTGGATGGCCTCGAAGCTTTTCGAGAACACCTCCCTGGCCTCCAGCCAGCGTTCGCCGAACATCTGCGGGAAGGAATCGCGCAACGACGCCGCCACGTTCAGCCGGGTCGCGGCCATGTCCCATTCCGGCATGCCGAAATGGCGGAAGGTCATGTTGTAGGTTTCCCGGATGCAGACCCAGGAATCCACCAGGGTGTTGTCCCAGTCGAAGATCACGGCACGCGGCTTGGTCACGGACGGCGAAGCTCCTGGTAGAGGGCGCGAAGGGTCCGCGTCACCGGCCCCGGACGGCCGTCGCCGATGTCGTGGCCGTCGATGCGGGTCACCGGCAGCACGGTGACGGTGGTGCCGGACAGGAAGGCCTCGCGCGCCGCCATGGCCTCGGACACGGTGAAGGCCCGTTCCTCCACCTCCAGCCCCTGCCGGCGGGCCAGGGCCAATACGTTGGAGCGGGTGACGCCACCGAGAATGGAGCGATCCTCCGGATGAGTGCGAAGCGTGCCGTCCCGGGCGACGATGAAGGCGTTGGTGGACGATCCTTCGGTTATGACCCCCCGATCGTCCACCAGCCACGCCTCGTAGGCCCCCTCCTCCTTGGCCGATTGCCGCGCCAGCAGGTTGGGCAGCAGGCCGACGGTCTTGACGTCCGGGCGCTTCCAGCGCTGGTCCGGCCGGGTGCGGACCTCCACTCCCCGCTCCGCCTGGGCCGCCGACGGTCCCTTGTGCGGCCAGGCGCTGACCACCAGGCCGGGCGGCGTGCCGGGGGGAAAGAGATGGTTGCGCGGCGCCACCCCGCGCGACACCTGGACATAGACCAGACCGTCGCGAACCCGGTTCAGCACAGCGACGCGGCCCAGGATCACCGGCAGCACCCGGCGGGCCACCGGCCAGGCGATGGCGAGCGCCGCCAGCGAGCGTTCCAGACGGTCGAGATGCTGCCCGACATGGCACAGGCGGCCGCCGGCCACCGGCAGCACCTCGTAGACGGCGTCGGCGAACTGGTGGCCGCGGTCCTCCACATGCACCGCCGCCTCGGCATGGGGGAGATAGCGGCCGTTGACGTAGGTGACGCGCACCTCAGAAATACTCCAGCCGGACCGAGAACATCTTCTCCACCTTCTTCACCGCCTCGGCGGCGGCGAACAATACCACGCGGTCGCCGGCCTGGACGACGGTGTTGCCGCGCGGACTGATGACCGTGCCGTCGCGCACCACCGCGCCCAGCAGCACCCCGGCCGGCAGCTTGACCTCGCGCAGGGGCTTGCCGACGAGGCTGGAGGTTTCCAGCGCGTCGGCCTCGATCAGTTCGCCGAAGCCCTCGTGCAGGGAATGCACGGCGTGGATGCGGCCCCGGCGCACGTGCTGAAGGATGTTGGACACCGTGATGGCGCGCGGGTTGATGACCACGTCCATGCCCAAGGGGCCCATCAGCGCCTTGTAGGTGACCTTGTTGATGAGCGTCATGGCCCGGCGCGCGCCGTAGCGCTTGGCCAGCAGCGCCGACAGGATGTTGGTCTCGTCGTCGTTGGTGACCGAAACCACGGTCTCGGCGGCCGCCACGCTGGCCTCCGCCAGGATTTCCGGGTCGAGCACGTCGCCGTTCAGCACCACGGTGCGGTGCAGGGTTTTGGCGACGTATTCCGCCCGCTCCTTGCTGATTTCGATGACCTTGACCGCGGTGCCGGGATGCTCGGCCTCGATCTGCTGGGCCAGGAACAGGCCGATATTGCCGCCGCCGAAGATGACGACGCGGCGGGCCTCCTTGTCCTCGCGGCCGAAGGCGGCGAGAGCCCGGCCCACATGCAGGGTGTCGACCACGAAATAGACCTCGTCGCCTTCCAGCATCTGGTCCTCGGCGGTGGGCACGATGGGCCGGCCGTCGCGGACGATGCCGATCACCACGATGTTGAGGTCGGGGAACAGCACGGTCAGCTGGCGCAGCGGCGTGTTGATGAGCGGCGTCTGCGGGCAGCAGCGCACGCCGATCAGCCGCACCTTGTCGCCGGCCAGCGGAATGACGTCGATGGCGCCGGGAACCTGCAGGCGCCGGGTGATGGCGCGCGCCACCTCGATCTCGGGGCTGATGATGACGTCGATGGGCAGGTGGTCGCGCGAGAACAGCATGGACCACATGGGCTGCAGATAGGATTGCGAGCGCACGCGGGCGATCTTGGTCGGCACGTCGAACAGCGAATGCGCCACCTGGCACGCCACCATGTTGACCTCGTCGGCATGGGTGACGGCGATGATCATGTCGGCGTCGGCGGCGCCCGCCTGCTCCAGCACCGAGGGGTGCGAGGCGTGGCCCAGGATGGCCTGCACGTCCAGGGTATCGGTGATCTTGCGGATCAGTTCGGGGCGCTGGTCGATGACGGTGACGTCGTTGTTCTCGCCCGCCAGGTAATGGGCGATGTTGAAGCCGACTTGGCCGGCGCCGCAGACGATGACCTTCATGGGACTTCCTTAAAGAAGGGGCACGGGGTCAGCCGCGCGCCTTTTCGTCGGTATTGACGCCCAGCAGCTTGAGCTTGCGGTGCAGCGCCGAACGCTCCATGCCGACGAAAGCGGCGGTGCGGGAGATGTTGCCGGCGAAACGGTTGACCTGGGCCAGCAGGTATTCGCGCTCGAACAACTCGCGCGCCTCGCGCAACGGCAGCGACATGATCTCGCTGGAGCGCTCCCAGCGCAATACCACCGGCGTGATGGCGCCGATCTCGCTGGGCAGCATGTCGGCGCGGATGGGGTCGCCGCCCTCGCCCGGCGCCATGATGAGCAGCCAGTCGATGACGTTGCGCAACTGGCGCACGTTGCCCGGCCAGTCGTAGGCCTGCAAGGCGGCCAGGGCATCCTCGCCCAGCGGGCGCGGCTGGATGCCGGCGGCCTGGGCGGCCAGGGTCATGAAATGGCGGGCGAGTTGGGGAATGTCGTCCTTGCGCTCGCGCAACGACGGCACCTTCACCGGCACCACGTTGAGGCGGTAGTAGAGATCCTCGCGGAAGCGCCCGGCGGCGATTTCGGATTGGATGTCGCGGTTGGTGGTGGCGATGACACGCACGTCCACCTCGACCCTCGTTCCGCCCCCTACCCGCTCGAAGGTCTGGTCCTGGAGCACGCGCACGATCTTGCCCTGGGTCTCCAGCGGCATGTCGGCCACTTCGTCCAGCAGCAGGGTGCCGCCATGGGCCTGCTCGAACGTGCCGATCTTGCGCGGCGCCTCGGGCATTTCGCCATGTTCGGTGCCGAACAGCTCGGTTTCCATGCGGTCCGGGTGCATGGCGGCGCAGTTCAGCACCACGAACGGCCCATCGGCCCGGCGCGAGCGGTTGTGGATGATGCGGGCCAGCACTTCCTTGCCAGAACCGGCCGGCCCGGTGACCAGGACGCGGGAATTGGTCGGCGCGATCTTGTCCAGGGCCTGGCGGATGTGCAGGACGAAGGAAGACGACCCCACCAGTTCGGTCACCGGCGCGGCGGCGCCGGCGCGCAGGCGCAGTTCGCGGTTCTCGCGGCGCAGGTTGGCGGCTTCCACCGCACGTTCGACGATGATGAGCAGGCGGTCGGCCTGGAACGGCTTCTCGATGAAGTCGTAGGCGCCGAGCTTGATGGCCTCCACCGCGGTTTCGATGTTGCCGTGGCCGGAAATCATCACCACCGGCACATCGGGGTGGTCGCGCTTGATCTCGGCCAGGATGCCGAGCCCGTCCATGGCCGAGCCCTGCAGCCAGATATCCTGGACCACCAGGCTGGGCCGGCGGGCACGGATGGCCTCAAGCGCCTCGTCGGAATTTCCGGCCTCGCGGGTGGAATAGCCTTCGTCTTCGAGGATGCCGGCGATCAGGGCGCGAATATCGGCCTCGTCGTCGACGATCAGGATGTCATGCGCCATGGATAGCCGTCTGATCGGCGGACGTTGCGGAAGCGGGCTGCTCGCTGTCGCGGAAGATCAGCGCGACGCGAGCACCACCCCCGGTGGCGTCCTCCAGAATAAGGTCACCGCCATGGTCTTCCATGATTTTCTTGACGATGGCAAGACCTAATCCGGTGCCCTTCGTTCGGGTGGTGACATAAGGTTCGGTCAGGCGGTCGCGGTTTTCCGCCGGCAGACCCTTGCCGTTGTCGCTGACCGTCACTTCCCATTGCCCCGGCCCCCGCTCCAGCCGCAGCCGGATGCGGCCTGGGGGCAGGTCCGTCCCCTCGCGGCCATGGATGGCCTCGACCGCGTTCTTCAGCAGGTTGGTCAAGGCCTGACCGATCAACCGGCCGTCGCAGACCAGCGGCGCCTTGTCGGCGGGCAAATCCGCCTCGAAAGTCACGTCGGGATAGCCGGTGCGCTGCAGGAACACCGCATGGCGGCAGATGTCGGCCAGGTCCTCGGGCTTCATCTGCGGTGCCGGCATGCGGGCGAAGGACGAGAATTCGTCCACCATGCGGCCGATGTCGCCGACCTGGCGGACGATGGTCTCGATCAGCTTCGAGTACGTCTCAGGATCGGATTGTATCTCCTTGAGATACTTTCGTTTCAGGCGTTCCGCCGATAATTGGATCGGGGTCAGGGGGTTCTTGATCTCATGGGCGATGCGCCGCGCCACGTCGGCCCAGGCGGCCTTGCGCTGGGCCGAGACCAGTTCGGAAATGTCGTCGAAGGTGACGACGAAACCGATGGTCTCGCCGTCCATGCGTTCCGAGGTCACCCGCACCAGCAGCGTGCGCGCCCGCCCACCCCGGCTGACCTTGATCTCGAAAGGAATCTGGCGGTCGGGACGGCGGCGCCCCTCCTCCACCGCCTCGGCGAATTCCGGGACGACCTTCGCCAGCGGATGCCCGATCTCGGCGTCGAGGTCGGTATCGAGCAGATCGCAGGCGGAACGGTTGGGCAGATGGATGTTGCCGTGGCGATCCAGGCCGATCACCCCGGCGGAAACGCCGGCCAGCACGGTCTCGGTGAAGCGGCGGCGCTCGTCCAGTTCGCGGTTGACCTCCATCAGATTGCGGCGCTGCTCGTTCAACTGCCCGGTCATGCGGTTGAAGGCGCGCGACAGGGTGCCGATCTCGTCGGCCGCGTCCTCGCCGACGCGGGCCGACAGATCGCCCGAGCGCACCTTCTCGGCGGCGTCGATCAGCCGCACGATGGGCGTGGCCAGCGACATGGCCATGCTCAGCCCGACCCAGACCGAGGCCAGCAGCAGCAGCAGGGCAATGACGGCGAAGACCAGCGAAAAGGCCTTTTCCAGGCCCATGCGGCGGCCTTCCAGCAATTCGTATTCGGCCACCGCCGCCGAGGTCTGCTCCATGTGGCCGATGACTTTGGGATCGACGAAACGGCCCACGTACAGATAGGTCTCGCCGAACAGTCCCTGAAGCCGCACCAGGGCGCGGATCCGGTCGTCGTTGTCGCTGGTCAGCACCGCGACCTCGCCCGACTGGGCCTTCTCGTAGGCCCAATAGGGAATCTGGTCGATGCCCGATTCGATGGAGAAGGCCAGGCCGGAGCGGGCCAGAACGCGGCCGTGGGTCTCGAACACGATGGCCTCGGTCAGACCGCGGATGGCGGCCTGGGTGCTGATGAAGCCGGAAAAGCGTTGCGACGACTGGAGCAGCGACGGGCCCTGGCGGTTGATGTCGTTGGCCATGGCCAGGGCGTCGCCGCCGATGATCTGCTGGTGTTCCTCCAGATAGGCCTTGGCGACCTCCAGAGAGGCCTGCAACGCCGTGCGCACCCGATCGGAGAACCAGCTTTCGATGCCGTAACGAAAGAATACGGTGGAACCGGCCGACACCAGGATGGTGGGCGTCAGCGCCACCAGCGAGAACAGCACGATGAAGCGCAGATGCAGTTTCGAGCCGGTGCTGCCGCGCCGCCGCGCCTTCCACACCGAAATGATGCGCAGGCCCACCACGACGCCCAGAGCCAGCAGCAGCGCCATGTCCAGGCTGATGAGCGACAGCACGGCGCGCGGGTCCGGGCCGCTGGGGCCGGACACGGTCATGGCGAGGAAGGTGACGATGACCGAGGGCACCACCGCCAGGGTCAGCAGCAGCGCCAGCTTGCGCGCCAGGCCGACCTTGCGGGCCCAGACCTGGAGGCGCGGGCTCAAACGGCGGCGGTCGCCGGCCATCTATTTCAGGCCGCCTCGGGCCACCGGCACGTCGAGATCGCGGATCTTCTTGCGCAGGGTGTTGCGGTTGAGTCCGAGAATCTGCGCCGCCTTGATCTGGTTGCCGCGCGTGGCCTCCAGCGCGAGCGCGATCAGCGGCTTTTCCACCTCGCGCAGCACGCGGTCGTAGACGCCGGGAGGCGGCAGCCCGTCGCCGTGGCTGCTGAAATAATCGCGCAGATGGCGCTCGACCGTGGCCGACAGCCCCTCGCCCTCCACCGTGCCCATGGCGTCCAGCGCCGGCAGGCCGCCGGACAGTTCCGCCTCGATGACCTCGATGCCGATGACTTCCTGGGAATAGAGCGCGGCCAGGCGCCGCACCAAGTTCTCCAGTTCGCGCACGTTGCCGGGCCAGCGGTGGCGCTTGAGGCGATCCATGGCCTGGGCGTCGATGATCTTGGGCGGCAGGCCTTCCGAGGCCGCCTGACCGAGGAAATGGCGCACCAGTTCCGGGATGTCCTCGGAGCGCTCGCGCAGTGGCGGCAGGCGGATGGGCACCACGTTCAGGCGGTAGAACAGGTCCTCGCGGAACAGTCCCTGGCGGATCAACTGGGTCAGGTCGCGGTGGGTGGCGGCGACGATGCGGACGTTGGCGCGAATGGGCGTGCGGCCGCCGACGGTGGTGTACTCGCCCTCTTGCAGCACGCGCAGCAGGCGGGTCTGGGCCTCGGGCGGCATGTCGCCGATCTCGTCGAGGAACAGGGTGCCGCCCTCGGCCTGCTCGAAGCGGCCGGCGGCGCGCTGGGTGGCGCCGGTGAAGGCGCCCTTCTCATGGCCGAACAGCTCGCTTTCGATCAGTTCGCGCGGGATGGCGGCCATGTTGATGGCGACGAAGGGGCCGTTGCGGCGCTTGCCGTAATTGTGCAGCGCGCGGGCCACCAGTTCCTTGCCTGTGCCCGATTCGCCGGTGATCATCACCGTGAGGTCGGTACCCATCAGCCGGGCCAGGGTGCGGTAGATTTCCTGCATGGCCGGTGAACGGCCGATCAGCGGCAGCTTCTCCTCGTCCTCGGGACCGGGGCCGCCGTCGGCCGGCGCGTTGCGCGGCGCGGTCAGCGCCCGGTTGACCACGGCGACCAGTTCCTTGAGGTCGAAGGGTTTGGGCAGGTATTCGAAGGCGCCGCGCTGGGTGGCCTTCACCGCCGTCAGCAGGGTGTTCTGCGCGCTCATGACGATGATGCGCATGTCGGGGCGGATCTTCTTGATGCGCGGCAGCAGGTCCAGGCCGCTTTCGTCGGGCATCACCACGTCGGTGATGACCAGGTCGCCGTCGCCCTCGGACACCCAGCGCCACAGGGTCGAGGCGTTGCCGGTGGTGCGGACCTCATAGCCGGCGCGGCCCAGCGCCTGGGCGAGAACGGTGCGGATGCCGCGGTCGTCGTCGGCAACCAGAATAGTCGATGCGGTGGTCACGAAAACTCATCCCCCTCCTGGACCATGGGCAGCATCACGCGGAAAAGCGTGCGGCGCGGCATACTGTCGAATTCCACGATGCCGCCGTGCTCGCCCACGATCTTGGCCACCAGGGGCAGCCCCAGGCCGGTCCCCGAGGGCTTGGTGGTGACGAAGGCGTCGAACATGTGCGACCGCAAATCCTCGGGGATTCCCGGGCCGTTGTCCTGGATGCTGACCACCAGCGGCAGATGGCGGCGCGCGTCGCTGCCCGGCACCGCCAGGCGGATGCCGTGCTGGTAGGCGGTGGCGATGACGATCTCTCCGCCCTCATCGGGCACCGCCTCGGCGGCGTTCTTGACCAGGTTCAGGAACACCTGGATCAGTTCGTCGCGGTTGCCCGAGATGGGCGGCAGCGAGGGGTCGTAGTTCTCGACGATGCGGACGTGGCGGGCGAAGCCGTTCTCGGCCAGACGGCGCACGTGCTCCAGCACCTGGTGGATGTTGATGGAGGCGCGCTCCACCGTCGGCTTGTCCGAGAACACCTCCATGCGGTCGACCAGGGCGACGATGCGGTCGGCCTCGTCGATGATGAGCCGGGTCAGCACCCGGTCGTCCTCGCTGGCGGCGCTTTCCAGCAACTGCGCCGCGCCGCGGATGCCCGACAGCGGGTTCTTGACCTCGTGCGCCAGCATGGCGGCCATGGCGGTCACCGAGCGCGCGGCGTTGCGGCTGGCCAGCGAACCGCCGATCTTCAGCGCGATGGACTGCTCGTGCAGCGACAGAGCCACGTGGCCGGGCGTCTCGCCGATGGGGGCTGCCTGGGCGCTGACGGTGCGGTGGCCGGTGCGCGGGGTATCGAGCACGATGCCGTGCTCCGAGACCATCAGCGCGTTGTCGCGGGCCTGCGCGATCAGCGACATGACCGGACTGTCGGGCGGCAGCAGATCGGTGATGGGATGGCCGCACAGATAGGAGGAGCCGGCCTGGAAAAGCTGCTCGGCGGCACCGTTGACGTATTGGATGGTGTCGGCATGATCGACCACCAGCACGGCCGAAGCCAGCGCCCCCAGCACGATTCCGGGGTCCATGGCAGGGTTGGCGGGACGGCGGCGCAGCATGGTGGTCAGCTTTCCCATCAGGCGGCGGCCTTTTCCAGCAACGGGCCGTAGAAAGCCTGGATGGCGTCGCGCACCTTGCCGGCGTCGGACAGTTGATTGACCTGAGAACGAAAATCCGCCGAGCCGTGCAATCCCTTGGAATACCACGCGATATGCTTGCGCGCCATGCGCACGCCGGTCTCCATGCCGTAATGGTCGAGCATGGCCTCCAGATGCTCCGTCACGATGGCCAATTGCGCCGGAAGGTCGGGATCGGCGCTGCGCTCTCCGGTGGCGAGAAAATGGGCAACCTGCCCCAGGAACCATGGCCGGCCATAGGCGCCGCGGCCGATCATCACCCCGTCGGCGCCCGATTGCTCCAGCGCGCGCGCGGCGTCGTCCAGGCTTTCGATGTCGCCGTTGACGATGACCGGGATGGACACCGCCTCCTTGACCTTGCGCACGAATTCCCAATCGGCGGTGCCGTTGTAGAATTGCTGGCGGGTGCGGCCGTGAATGGTGACCATGCGGATGCCGCATTCCTCGGCGATCTTCGCCAGACGCGGGGCGTTGAGGGTGTTGTGGTCCCAGCCCATGCGGCATTTCAGCGTCACCGGCAGGCCGACGGCCCTGACCGTGGCCTCCATCAGGCGGCCGGCCAGGATTTCGTCCTTCATCAGGGCCGAACCCGCCTCGCCCTTCACCGCCACCTTCTTGACCGGGCAGCCCATGTTGATGTCGATGATGGCGGCGCCGCGGTCGGCGTTCATGCGCGCCGCTTCGCCCATCACCTCGGGTTCGCACCCGGCCAGTTGCACCGAAATGGGCTGTTCGTCGGGCGTATGGGCGACCATCTGCATGGTCTGGCGGGTCTCGCGGATCATCGCCTGGCTGGCGATCATCTCGGAAACCACGAGGCCGGCTCCCATGCGCTTGACCAGCCGGCGGAACGGCATATCCGTCACCCCCGACATGGGGGCCAGGATCACTGGGTTGTCCAGAGCCACCGGACCGATCGTCAGGGACTTGCGAAGCTTCGTTTGCATCGTGCGTATTTATTATGCAGATGCTGCCCAACGCAACGGCAAAAGCCGCATGCCCCTGAACAATCTGGCGGCAGATGCCTTAATGCAGTACTTGGGTGACGAATTTCACCCCAGGATAGGCGAAGGTGAGCAGGAGATAGGCGATCAGCACCACCCGCGCCGCCATGCGGCCGCGCACGCCGCAGACGCGGTGGCCGAGCAGCAGCGCGCCGATCAGGGCGAAGGCGACCAGCGACAGCAGGATCTTGTGGTCCAGCTTGAGCACGCTTCCGGTCTCGAAATACTGGGTGGCCATGCCGGTGGCCAGCCCGAGGCCCAGCACGATCTCGCTGATGAGCAGCAGGCGGTCGGCCAGCTTCTCGGCGTCGACCACCGCCGGCAGCATGCGGGTCAGCCGGGTCGGCTTCTTGTGCTTCAGCGCGCGCTCCTGCAGGAACACCGCCAGCGAGGCCACCGCCGCCAGCGTCAGCAGGGCGTAGGTCAGCACCGAAATGACGATGTGCAGATCCAGCCAGATGGCCGGCGCCCCGCCGACCATGGGCCGCGGCTCGCCCCGCACCACCGAGGCCACCAGGCCGGTGGCGGCCAGATAGGGCATCAGCAGCGGCGCCAGGCGCCAGCTCGGCCCGTTCACCAGGGCGGTGACGGCGAACAGGACGGTGCTGGCGCAGATGCTGACCCACAAGGCGGTGCCGAGATCGGTCTGCCACGCCCCCGACACCAGGCGGAGGGAGAAGGCCGCCGTACCGGCCATGGCCAGGGTGACTACCGACCAGAACAGGACGTCCCGTTCCGCCTGGGCGCGGAGCGGAACCAGGGCGGCGGGCACGAGCGAGAGCAAGGCGAGGGCGTTGAGGGTCAAAGGCGTCAGCATGGCCGCGACTATACCATTGTTTCGCGGTACGGAAAGGCCGCCCATGCGGGGCCTCTTGGCATATGCGCCATCCCTGCTTAGGCTGTGGCCCCGCAGGGCTTCGGGAGAGGACGGATGGTCAAGGTGGCGGCATTGGTGGTGGCGGCCGGTCGCGGGCGGCGGTTCGGCGGCAACCTGCCCAAGCAGTACCAGCCCCTGGCGGGACGGCCGGTCATGGCCCATTCCCTGGCGGCCCTGGCGGTCGACCCGCAGATCGACGCGGTGCGCGCGATCATCCATCCCGACGATGCCGACCTCTACCGCGCCGCCGCCGCCGGGCTGGACCTGCTGGAACCGGTGCCGGGCGGCGCCACCCGCCAGGAATCGGT
>AGTN01452205.1_pt1 | contig 14481 bp, 17 predicted proteins | sample 314218 | NCBI WGS metagenome assembly AGTN01 (sample SAMN02954264, study PRJNA73603) | bioreactor metagenome | biome: terrestrial; feature: non-aerated bioreactor; material: poplar woody material; isolation source: poplar biomass | place: USA | collected 2006-12 | reverse complement strand
CTGGACTCCCGCGTGCTGGTGGTGGGGGCCGGCGGCCTGGGCTCGCCGGTGATCCAGTACCTCGCCGCCGCCGGCGTGGGCACCATCGGCGTGGCCGACGACGACGTGGTCGACCTGTCCAATCTGCAGCGCCAGGTGCTGCACACCACCGCCCGCGTCGGCGCGGCCAAGGTGGACAGCGCGGCCCAGGCGGTGGCGGCGCTCAACCCCGACGTCCGGCTGGTGCCGATCCGGGCGCGCCTGTCCAGGGACAACATCCGCGCCATCCTCGCCGGGTACGACGTGGTGGCCGACGGCTCGGACAATTTCCCCACCCGCTTCCTGGTCAACGATGCCTGCCGGCTGGAGGGCAAGACCCTGGTCTCGGCGGCCATCCTGCGCTTCGACGGCCAGTTGTCCACCTATCGCCCCGGCGGCCCCTGCTACCGCTGCATCTACCGCGAGGAACCGCCGGAAGGCTCGGTGCCGACCTGCTCGTCGGCCGGGGTGCTGGGCGCCATGGCCGGCACCATGGGCAGCCTGCAGGCCACCGAGGTGGTCAAGGAACTGCTGGGCATCGGCGAATCCATGGCCGGGCGCCTGCTGATCTACGACGCCCTGTCGGTGACCTTCCGCGTGGTCAGGGTGCCGCGCGACCCCGGCTGCCCGCTGTGCGGCGACCACCCCGCCATCACCGGCCTCGCCGGCCACGGGAGCACCGGGCATGCCTGCGGCTGACGGGACGGCGCCCGGCAAGCTGTCGCCCGACAAGCTGTCGATCGTGGTGTTTTCCGGTTTCTTCGACCGGGTGCATTATGCGCTGGTGATGGCCGCCGCCGCCGTGGCGACCAACACGCCGGTCACCCTGTTCTTCACCATGGGCGCCGCCCGCGCCCTGGAGAGGGACCAGGGCTGGAAGCGCCTGCCGGTGTCGGAAGGCGGCCTGGACGCCGCCCGGATGGACGCCGGTTTCCGCGAAAAGACCGTGGCGACGTTCGAGGACCTGCTGGAGGCCTGCGTCGCCCTGGGCGTCACCTTCATGGTGTGCGAGATGGGCCTGAAGGCGCTGGGCATGGACGCCGCCGACCTGCGCCCCGACGTGCCGCTTACCCAGGGCGGCGTCGTCACCTTCCTGGCCGACGCCAGCCGGGACGGGGCGATGGTGTTCGTTTGAGAGGTGGGAACCGGAGCATCAGGACATGGATTGCACGGATGCGGCTTCGCCGCCACGGATGAACACGGAAAACAGAATATTGCTCTTTTATCCGTGTTTTATCCGTGTCTTCCGTGGCCCGCGCCGGCGGGTATCCGTGAAATCCGTGTTCTCCTGTCGCGGCCTGGACGCGGAGAGAACTCACCGAAAACGGCAAGCAGCTTCTACGCTTCCAGCATCTGCAGAATGCGCCCGTCGGCGCCGAAGCAGGCGCAGGTCAGCGGGCCGCCGAAGCCGGCCCCGGCATCCAGGGTGGCGGTGAAGGCGCCGACCCGCACGCCGCCGCGGCGGCGGTCCGAGCCGCGCACCACCAGCTTGAACTCGCCGTAGGGCTGCTCCAGCAGTTCGAAGCCGGAATTGCCCCACCAGAAGGCGTCCATCTGCGCCGAGAGCGGCCGCGACGGGTCCAGCCCGGCATGGACGAACAGCAGGGAATTGTCGTCGGTGAAGGCGGCGTGCTTCAGCACGCTCATCAGCGCGGTGTGGCCGTCATGGGCGCGCATGGTTTGCCGCAACTGGCTGGTCCAGCGGGTCAGCGCCAGGATGCCTTCGCGCGCCGCGCCCACGCCTTCCTCCAGGGTGCCGCCATAGGCGGCGATGGTGGGGCCGATGCCGTGTTCAACCATCCATTCCAGCACGTCCACCGGATTGGGGGCGAACTGCAATTGCAGCAGTTTCTGCCACATCTCCTCCTGCGCGCCGCGCAGGTAGACGACGTCCTCGACCTCGACGCCCGGCCGCGCGATGAAGACGCGGCGGAAGGTCAGCAATTCGTCGATGGTCTCGCGCACCGGGGCGCCGTAGCCCAGGTAGTCGCCGAGATAGACGATCTGGTCGCCGGGAACGGCGTCCCGGGCGAGACGGGCGTGCAGGGTGCGCAGGCGGTCGATCTCGCCATGAATGGCGGCGACGGCCCAGATGCGGCCCGACCCGCGCAAGGTGGCGAAAACATTGGTTTCAGACACGGTGCCATCCAGCCCCTAGGAAAGCCGCCCAGGAACGCATGGTCGCAGGCGCCGCCGCCCTCGTCAACTTCATGCTGCATATGCACAAGGGGCGGCCGGAGGAAATCCGGCCGCCCGGTTCGGCACGGCCCTCAGGCGGCGTCGAGAAGCTGGGCCAGCTTGGTGGTGGCGGCGCTGGTGTCGATGCTTTCCACCGCCGCCAGTTCGGCCGCCAGACGCTCCAGCGCCGCCTCGTAGATCTGGCGTTCGCTGTAGGACTGGTCGGGCTGATTGGCGTTGCGGTGCAGGTCGCGCACCACCTCGGCGATGGAGACGGGATCGCCGGAATTGATCTTGGCCTCGTATTCCTGGGCGCGGCGCGACCACATGGTGCGCTTGACCTTGGCGCGGCCCTTCAGGGTGGACAGCGCGGTGTCCATGATGGAGCGCGACGACAGCTTGCGCAGGCCCGACTTGGTGGCCTTGGCCACGGGAACGCGCAGGGTCATGCGGTCGCGGTCGAAGGTGATGACGAACAGTTGCAGCTTCATGCCGCCGATTTCCTGGTTCTCGATGGCGACGACCTGACCCACGCCATGGGTCGGATACACCACATAATCACCTTCGGCGAAGACAGTGCTCGACATCTGCTCATTTCCCTCGAAAGCCGCCCCACTCGGGAAGACAGGCCGTACCCAATAGAGGGAACGCGCCGGCCTCGTCCTTGACGGGCGGGAATTGGTAACTGCGATCATGTTCACTTGTGTGGTGATTGGGAAATTCCGCCGGCTGCCGGTATTTCCCAATCACCACACGATTCTAGCGGACCGTGACCTGACTTACCCGCCAAATTCCTCGAATTCGCGGGCGGGGCACTGGGGCGATGTGCGGCCCTTGCACATGAATCGACCGGCCTTTTCAGGTCGGTCAAGCTGCCCCATCGGCACAGTTCGACGGACTGGCTTTTGTATCACAAACGACTTGTTAATAACCAGAGAAAAAGCCCGCCCCTCCCGAAAGAAGGGACGGGCCGCGAGGCCTGCGGCGGCGCGGCGCGGATCAGCGCCGGCCGGGTTCCGGGGACAACAGCTTCGCCTTGTCGGGCTTGCCCTTCCATTGGTCGGCGTCGGACGGCGGTTCGCCCTTCCTGGTGATGTTGGGCCATTGCCCGGCATAGTCCCGGTTGATGCCGGCCCAGTCGGCGGTCCTGGGGTCGGAATCGGGGAGGATGGCTTCCGCCGGGCATTCCGGCTCGCACACGCCGCAATCGATGCATTCGTCGGGATTGATGACCAGGAAGTTGGCGCCCTCGTAGAAGCAATCCACCGGGCAGACCTCGACGCAGTCCTGGTATTTGCACTTGATGCAGTTCTCGGTAACGACGTAAGCCATCTAGGGACTCCAGATTATCCTTGCGCGGGGGCGGCCCCGCTTTTCGCTCGGGTTCAGTCGGGCGGGTTCAGTCGGGCAGGCCCAGCCGGGCGACCACCCGCTTGCGCGCGGCGCCGGCATCCTGATCGGGCACGTAGACCAGGCCGGCCAGGCGGCGCAGCAGATTGGCCTCGTAATCGTGCAGATGGCCGTCGGCGTAGACGACCTCCCATAGCATTTCCAGCACCGCGATCCTTTGATCGTGGTCAAAGGCGTTCTTCACCGCCTGGGTCATGCCGACCAGTTGCACCGAGCGGGCGTGCAGCGCCTCGGCCTCGGCCAGCAGCGTGGCGGCCTCCCGCTCCTCCAGATCGAAATGCCGGGCCAGCAATTCCAGGGCCCGGTCGCGTTCGGCCTGATCGAAGGTGCCGTCCAGAGTGGCGGCCTCGACCATCAGCGCCGCCACCGCCAGGCGTGGCGGGGGCGCCGCCGCCGGCGTGGCGCCGGACAGGCCGAACAGGGATTTGAGGAGGCCAAGCATGCGACGTTCTCCGGCCACCCCGGAGGGTGGTCCGGGGCAGGCAAAACCGGCCCCGTCGATATCACGAAGCCGGTTTTTCCTCAACCCTTCTGACCCTGCGGGTATTACAGGCTTTTCCGAAGCTCCACCGGCTTGCGCCTGCGCCGCGCCGCCAGATTGAGCGCCTCGACCAGCACCGAGAAGCCCATGGCGAAGTAGAGGTAGCCCTTGGGAATGTGCGCGCCCATGCCGTCGGCCACCAGCGACATGCCCACCAGCAGCAGGAAGGACAGCGCCAGCATCTTGACCGTGGGATGCCTGGAGACGAAGTCCGACAGCGGGCCGGCGGCGATCAGCATGACGATGACGGCGATCACCACCGCGGTCGCCATCACCCACAACTGGTTGGCCATGCCCACGGCGGTGATGACCGAATCCAGCGAGAAGATGATGTCGAGGATGCCGATCTGCACGATGGTGGCGAAGAAGCCGGCCTTGGCCGCCTTGGCGACGCCGCCGCCGCCCTCCGCCGCCTGTTCGGCCTCGGTCTCGCCTTCCAGCGAGCCGTGGATCTCGTGGGTGGCCTTGGCCAGCAGGAAGACGCCGCCGCCGATCAGGATGATGTCGCGCCACGACACCGGGTGGCCGAACACCGAGAACACCGGCTCCACCAGCCCGACGATCCAGGCGAGCGACGCCAGCAGCGCCAGGCGCGTCGCCAGGGCGAAGCCCAGGCCCAGCCTGCGCGCCAGCGGGCGCTGGCGTTCCGGCAGGCGGTCGGCCAGGATGGCGAGGAAGACGAGGTTGTCGATGCCCAGTACGATTTCGAGCGTCGACAGGGTCAGCAGGCTGATCCAAATCTGCGGATCGGAAAGCCATTCCATGGAAGTAACATCCTTGGCAGAAGCGAGAGTCGCGAAAGTGTAGGTAGTTTTTCGGATGAATCCAGAGGACGGCTCAGCCCTCGCCCAGCAGCGAGCCCGAAGCCTGGCGCGGGAAGGTCACGGTGAAGCGGGTGCCCTGGCCGACCTGGCTGTCCACCGCCATCTGGCCTTCCAGCGGCCCGGTGACCAGGTTGTAGACGATGTGCAGCCCCAGCCCGGTGCCGCCGGCCCCGCGCCGCGTGGTGAAGAAGGGGTCGAAGATGCGGCTCTTGTGTTCGTCGGCGATGCCGCGGCCGTCATCGGCGTAGACCAGGCGCACCTGGCCCGGGGCGGGCTCGTCCACCACGATGGACAGTTGCCCGCTTTCTCCGTCCTCGTAGCCGTGCACCACCGAGTTCATGACGAAATTGGTCAGCACCTGCGACAGGGCGCCGGGATAGCCGTCGACCAGCAGGCCGGCGGGACAGCGTATGTCCACCTTATGCCCGGCCTGGCGGATGCGCGGCCCCAGCGAGGCCAGGGTCTCGGCGATGTAGGCGCCCAGGTCGAACAGGCGGCGCTCCGACGAGGTGCGGTCCACCGCCACCTGCTTGAAGCTGCGGATCAGCGCCGCCGCGCGCTCGCAATTGCCCAGGATCAGCCGGGTGGTGTCGGTGGCGGTCTCCATGTAGCGCTGGAAGTCCTCGACGCCGATGTCGTCGGCGTCGAACAGGGCGCGCATGTGGGCGGTGGCGTCGGCCAGATGCGAGGCGCAGGACAGGGCGATGCCGACGGGCGTGTTGATCTCGTGGGCGACGCCGCCGACCAGGGCGCCCAGCGAGGCCAGCTTTTCCGCCTGGACCAGGGTTTCCTGGGCTTCCTTCAGGCGGGCCAGGGCCTCCTCGGCCTCGGCGCGGCGGCGCGCCAGTTCCTGGTTGACCGAGGCCAGCTGATGCTGCAGGCGGTCGCTGACCTTGACCAGGCGGCGCTGCTCGCGCACCGAGCGGCGATAGGCCTCGGCCAGGCTTTCGACGCCCTCGCGCACCTCGGGGGCCGCATCCGCCAGCCGGCCGTGCAGGGCCTCGGCCGCGGCGAGGATGCGTTCCTCGGCATCGAAAAGATTGAATCCGCCCGGAATCCCCGCCGAAGCCACCGGATCAGCCTTCGGATTCCACCAAGTTGAAGGTGACGTGCTCCAGGTCTTCCGAGAAATCCTCCCCGAATTCCTTCATGGTCTCGTCGTCGGCCGCGAAGAACCAGTTGACCACGATGACGGCGCCCTGCCCGGCGGCACGGTCCAGCAATTGGAACATGTTCATCAGCGCCTTGGCGCTGGAGCTGTTGAAATAGATCAGTTCGAAGTCGAAACGCAGGCTGCGCCCTTCCGGCTCGCCCAGATAGCGTTCGAGCGCGGTGAAGACGGGGCCGAATACGGCCGAAGCGTCTTCGGGATAGGATTCGCCCTTAAGCGACAACACTCCCGCCGCGAAATCGAAATCAACCTCCGGCGAGCGCTCGGTGGCGGCGATCACAAGATTGTCCATGGTCCCCTCAGATGGAAACTTTGAGGCAGAAGAAGTGCTTTTCCTCGTCGATCCTGTCGAAATCGAATTCGATGGGTTCGCTGGCACGGCGCGCGATCTCGATCAGGCCGATGGTGGCACCGCGGCTCTTTTCATCGGGAGCCTCGCGGAGCTGCTCCTTGTAGTAGGCCTTGATCGCATCCTTGTCCATCTTCTGCAGAATTTCGAGCCGCTCGCGCAGGCGCGGAACGTCCTCTTCCAGGATGGTGTTGGCGCAGACGATGAAGAACCGGCCGCTTTCGGTGCCGATGTTGACCATGCCCGACGACAGCTCCACGCTCTTGCCGACGTTGCCCAGCACCTTCTCCGCCGAATAGCGGATGATGTTCTGGGCCTGCTCGATGAACACCGAGAACACCTTCTTGATGGTGGTGAGGTCGGTGTCGTCCAGCGTCATCTTCTGACGCAGGGTGTCGCCCAGGGAATACAGGATGCCCTCGGACAGGTAGCCCGAAAACGAGAACAGAATGCCCCGCTCGTCCAGCACGCGCTTGAAGTCGCGGTTCTGCCTGGCGAGCGATTGCAAAGCGCCCCCTTCGGGGCCTGTGGCTGAACGTGTCAAGTCAGACCTTCCCTCGTGAATGCTGGACGTTACGGCCAAACCCGCCGGCTCAATCACCGGCCGACTCCTCCAGGAAACCGGAATAGCGTGCAACGATCTTGTCATAAGTGCCGCTTTCCCGCAGCTTTTTCAGACCCCGGTCGAAGCTGTCGCGCAGGGCGGCATCGCGGAACGCCACGTGGTAATCGGTCGGCGGGAAAACCGGATGGAAGCGTACCGCCTGGGTGGTGTCCACCTTGGCCTTGACCTCGGGGTCGCCGGCGAACCAGCCGAAGATGAAGCGGTCGGCCACCACCACGTCGATGCGCCCCAGGAACAGCATGGTCGGCTGCAGCGCCTGGCGCGCCTCCTCGCGGTAGTGCGGGCTGGCCTCGACCACGGCCCTGTACTCGGGGCCGAGATACAGCGCGGCGTTCTGGAAGGCCATCACCGACTTGCCGGCCAGGTCCCCGATGCCGTCGACGACGACGCGGCGGCTGGCCAGGGTGATCGCGTAATTGCGGTAGGTGACGTGGCTGGCGGAATAGAAGGCCCGGATTCCGGAATCCGGGCGCATGGTCATGGCGGCGTCGACCTGAGCGGTCTCCATCTCCTTGAGCACGCGGGCGAAGGCCATGAAACGGGGCTGGAGGGTGTGGCCCTCCAGGGCCAGGGCCTCGCGCACCACGTCGTATTCCAGGCCGCGCCATTCGTCGGCGATGACATAGGGCGGCAGCGAGCGGCCGATGGCCATGACCACCTCGTCGGCCCGGGCGGACGGCGCGGCCAGCAGGACGGCGAGCAGGGCGAGCCGGCGGATCATGATACCTTCCCCTTCCCGCGCGGGGCGGGGCGCAGCCGCACGGTGAAGGCGGTGCCCTCGCCCTCGCGGCTGTCCACGGTGACGCTGCCGCCGTGCAGTTCGACGATCTGGCGGACCATGTGCAGGCCGATGCCGGACCCGGCGATGTTGTGGGTGTTGGCGGCGCGGAAGAAGCGGTCGAAGATGCGCGGCAGATCCTCGGCCGGAATGCCGATGCCGTGGTCGCGCACCGCGACGGCGATGGCGCCGTGATCGGTGCGGGCGGAGATCTCGACGGCACCGCCCTCGGAATATTTCAGCGCGTTGCCGATCAGGTTGTTGAACACCAGGGCCAGCATGCCGGGGTCCCCCCAGGCCGGCGGCAACCGCCCGGCCTCCAGGGTGATGGTCCGCTCGCCGCTGGCGGCGCGGTGATGGGCCAGGGCGGCCTCCAGGATCGGACGCAGGTCGAGCGCGCGCTCCTGCAGCACGATGCGGCCCGAATCCAGCTGCTCGTCGGCCAGACAGGTGGCGATCAGGTCCACCAGCCGCTGCACGGCGGTGCGGATGGTGTCGAGCCTGGGCAGCATGGCGCCGTCCGCCTGCTCGGCCCGCATCATCAGCAGTTGCGCGGCGGAATCGATGATGGCCAGCGGCGTGCGGAACTCATGGCTGACCATGGACAGGAATTGCCGCAACTCCCGCTTGGCCTCGGTCTCGCGGGTCAGGGCCAGTTCTGCGCGGTCCTTGGCGCGGGCCAGGGCGTCGCGGCTTTCCTCCAGCTCGGCGGTGCGCTCCGCCACCTTGGTTTCCAGCGAGGCGTTGAGGTCCGACAATTCCCGGTTCAGCCGGGCGATGGTGGCGATGTCGCGCCACGCCCGCACCGCGCCGACCAGGGCGGTGAACAGCTTCTGGGCGGTCAGCTCGGACTTGCTCTTGTAGTCGTTGATGTCGTGGGCCAGCACCACGTCGCGCTCGGGCGCCTCGCCCGGCTGGCCGGTGCGCAGGATGATGCGGATGTGGCGGTTGCCCAGGTCCTCGCGGATGTGGCGCACCAGCTTCAGGCCGGCATCGGGGCTTTCCATCACCACGTCGAGCAGCGCCACCGGGATGTCGGGCCGGCCGGCCAGCACCGCGCGCGCCTCGGCAGCGGAATGGGCCGAGACGATCTCGAAGCCGCGCCCCTCGAAGACGAAATCGCGCAGCAGCACCCGCGTCATGGCGTGCACCTGGTCGTCGTCGTCGGCCACCAGCACCGGCCAGGGGGCCGGGCCGGTCGTGGCGGCCGGGGCGGGCTCGGTTCGTTTCCTGAAGGAAAGCTTGCCGTCCTTGGCCATCGGCGGGCCTACCGCACCGCGACCGGCGCGGCGAAGGCATAGCCGGTGCCGTGCACCGCCTCGATGGGCAGCGGCCGGCCCAGGGTCTCCTCGCCCTTCGAGCGCAGGCGGCGCACCATGGAATCCACCGAGCGGTCGCCCACGTCCCATTCGCGCTTGCCCAGCGCGCGGAAGATGTCCGACCGCGACACCGGCTCGCCCGGGGCCTCGACCAGCAGGCTGACGAACACCCGTTCGTTGGCGGTCAGCTTGAGCGCGGTGCCCTCGGGCGACAGCAGCGCCCACGCCACCTGATCGTAGACCCAGCCGCCGGTGCCGGCGGCGGGGCTGGCGGCCGGGGCGTGGGCGGTGGTGTTCTGCGGGGTCTGCACCTTCAGGCGCCGGGCCAGGGTGCGGATCTGGGCTTCCAGCTCGCGCAGCTCGATGGGCTTGACCAGATAGACGTCGGCGCCGATCTCCAGCCCGACCACACGGTCCACGTTCACGCCGCGCGCAGTCAGCATGATGATGCCGACCTCCGATTGCTCGCGCAGGCGCTTGGCGATGGAGAACCCGTCCTCGCCGGGCAGGTTGACGTCGAGGATGACGATGTCGGCGGGGTGGCCGGCCAGCGCCCGGTCCAGCGCGGCACCGTCCTCGCACCCGGCCACGTCGTGGCCGCAGGCGGACAGGTATTCGACAAGGTCGGCCCTGAGCGAGGATTCATCCTCCACAACCGCGATACGTGCCATAGCCCCGCCCCCAACCGGTACGCCTGTGCATAATGGAGCATCAGGGGGTTGGCCCGTCAAATCGCAAACCGTGGCGCGTTGTGACGAAGTGTGACGGCGCCGGTGTCAGCCGCGCGGCGTGACGATCTTTTCGACCAGCTTGACCAGCAGGCGGTCCATGCGGCCGGCCCACATCTCGTCGGTGTCGATCATCTCGCGGCAGCGGCGGAAGGCGCGCAACACGGTGGTGTGGCTGCGGCCGCCGAACACCCGGCCCAACTCGGGCAGCGAGCACGAAGTCAGCAGGCGGGCGTAGTACATGGCGGCCATGCGCGGCTTCCACAGGCGATGGTCGCGCGAATGCACCATCATCTCGCGTTCGGACAGGCCGAATTCGGCGGCGACGCTGGCGATGACCTCGGCCACGAACGGATCGCTGACTTTGTATCGCAGCGGCGCCGCCGAGCGGATCTCAGCAAGGGCGAGCGACATGGTGGGTTCCCCTTTAGAAACTCTCTGTGTCGATGATTGTGCGCAACAAGGCGCCCCGCTCCCACCCGCGAGTTGCGACGCCTTGTGTCGCGCTGTGACTCGGCATGTAAACGGGTCAGCAACCGCCGGATCACCGCAGCGTCTTCTTCAATCCCTCGGTGGCGGCGACCAGCGCCAGGCGAATGCCCGGCTCCATGGCGGAATGGCCGGCATCGGCCACCATGGTCAGCCGCGCGCGCCGCCAGCGCGCCGCCAGGTCGTCGGCGCTGACCGGCGGGCAGACCATGTCGTAGCGGCCCTGCACGATGACCGCCGGATGGTCCGCGATGGCTGCCATGCCGTCGAGCAGCTGGTCGGGGGCGAGAAAGCCGTCATGGACCATGTAATGGCATTCGATGCGGGCCATGGCCAGACAGGCGGCGGATTCGCCGGACAGCCCCTCGCCGCGCGGGATCAGCCGGGCGCAGGCCTCCTCATAGGCGCACCACGCGCGCGCCGCCGGCAGGTGCACCGCCGGGTCGGGATCGGTCAGCAGGCGGTGATAGGCCCCCAGCAGGTCGGTCTCGCCCGCCGGGAGCGGGGCGGCGAAGCGGCGGTGGGCCTCGGGGAAGAAGGTGGCCATGCCGCGCAGGAACCATTCGGTCTCGAAACGGCGGAACAGGAACACGCCGCGCAGCACGAAACCCAGCACGCGCGCGGGATGGGCCTGGCCGTAGGCCAGCGCCAGGGTGCTGCCCCACGAGCCGCCGAACAGCAGCCAGCGCTCCACCCCCAGCTGGCGGCGCAACGCCTCCATGTCCTCGATCAGATGGGCGGTGGTGTTGGCGTGGATCGAGGCGGCGGGCAGCGAGCGGCCGCAGCCGCGCTGGTCGAACAGGATGATGCGCCAGAAGGACGGGTCGAAGAAGCGGCGATAGGGCGGCGCCGTGCCCGCCCCCGGGCCGCCATGGACGAACAGCACCGGCACGCCGCGCGGATTGCCCGATTCCTCCCAGTACACGGTATGGCCGTCGCCCACCTCCAGCATGCCGGCTGCGTGGGGGTCGATGGGGGGGAACAGGTCCATGGGGCAGGGAATCCTGACGGGAAAGCCGGCGGGCATAATAGCATTGACGCTGGCACCCGCGCATCCTACACCCCCCGCCATGGACGTGGATCTCTTCGATTTCGAACTGCCGCGCGAGCTGATCGCCGAACGGCCCGCAAGCCCGCGCGATTCCGCGCGCCTGCTGGTGGTGGGCGGGGAGCGCCTGGCCGATGGCGGCGTGCGCGACCTGGTGTCCTTTTTGCGACCCGGCGACGTGCTGGTCGGCAACGACACCCGCGTCATCCCCGCCCGGCTGTTCGGCAGAAGGGGAGAGGCAGGCGTCGAGGTCACGCTGCACGAGCGGGTGGCGCCGGAGGCGTGGAAGGCCTTCGCCCGCCCGGCCAAGAAGCTGAAGCCCGGCGATACCGTGCGCTTCGCCGGCGATTTCACCGCCGAGGTGGCGGAAAAGGGCGAGGCCGGCGAGGTCACGCTCCGCTTCGACCGTTCCGGCGACGCCCTGATGCTGGCGCTGGAGGAGCATGGGCGGTTGCCGCTGCCGCCCTACATCCGCAGGGGCGAGGCCGACGAGGCCGACCGCGCCGACTACCAGACGGTGTTCGCCCGCGAGAAGGGCGCGGTGGCCGCCCCCACCGCCGGCCTGCATTTCACCCCCGAGCTGCTGGCGGCGCTGGACGCGCGCGGCGTCACGCGGGTGACGGTGACCCTGCACGTGGGCGCCGGCACCTTCCTGCCGGTCAAGGCGGCCGACACCCGCGACCACAGGATGCATGCCGAGCGCGGCGTGGTGACGCCGGAAGCCACCGGGGCGGTCAACGCCGCCCGCGCCGCCGGCGGCCGCGTGGTGGCGGTGGGCACCACCAGCCTGCGCCTGCTGGAAAGCGCGGCGTCGGAAGACGGCATGCTGCGCCCCTTCGACGGCGCCACCGACATCTTCATCACGCCGGGCTACCGCTTCCGGCTGGTGGACGTGCTGATGACCAATTTCCACCTGCCGCGCTCGACCCTGTTCATGCTGGTCTCGGCCTTCGCCGGGCTGGAGCGCATGCAGGCGGCCTACGGCCACGCCAAGGCGGCGGGGTATCGTTTCTACTCTTATGGCGATGCCTGCCTGCTGTTCCGGGAGAACCAAAATGGAGCGTAGCGACTGGCCCGTCGAGGGCCCGCGAGCTTATGCGAGCGTGAGGCACGCGAACGGAGTGAGCGCCCGCCGCCTGAGGGGCAAACAATGACCACCTTCACGTTCGAGGTCTTCGCCACCGACGGCGCGGCGCGGCTGGGCCGGCTGCATACCGCCCACGGCCCCATGGACACGCCGGCCTTCATGCCGGTGGGCACGGCGGCGACGGTCAAGGCCATGACGCCGGAAAGCGTGGCGTCCACCGGCGCGCAGACGATCCTGGGCAACACCTATCACCTGATGCTGCGCCCCGGCGCCGAGCGGATCGGGCGCCTGGGCGGCCTGCACGCGTTCATGAACTGGCACGGGCCGATCCTGACCGATTCCGGCGGCTTCCAGGTCATGAGCCTGGCCAAGCTGCGCAGGATGAGCGAGGAGGGCGTCGCCTTCCAGTCCCATATCGACGGGTCGAGGCACCTGCTGACGCCGGAGCGCTCCATGGAGATCCAGAACCTGCTGGATGCCGACGTCACCATGGCCTTCGACGAATGCACGCCCTTTCCCGCCACGCCGGAACAGGCCGCCGAGAGCATGCGCCTGTCCATGCGCTGGGCGCGGCGCTCGCGCGACGCCTTCGTCGAGCGGCCCGGCTACGGCCTGTTCGGCATCGTCCAGGGCGGCGTCCATCCGGATCTGCGCGCCGAATCGGCGGCGGCGCTGCGGCAGATCGGCTTCGACGGCTACGCCGTGGGCGGGCTGGCGGTGGGCGAGGGACAGGACCTGATGTTCGCCACGCTCGACGTCACCACGCCGCTGCTGCCTGCCGACAAGCCGCGCTACCTCATGGGGGTGGGCAGGCCCGGCGACATCATCGGCGCGGTGCTGCGCGGCATCGACATGTTCGATTGCGTCATGCCCACCCGCTCGGGAAGAACCGCCCAGGCCTTCACCCGGCGCGGCACGGTCAACCTGCGCAACGCCCGGCACCAGGACGACCCGCGCCCCCTGGCCGAGGGCTGCGCCTGTCCGGCGTGCCGCAGCTACTCCCGGGCCTATCTGCACCACCTGATCCGGGCCGGGGAAATCCTCGGCCCCATGCTGCTGACCTGGCACAACATCCAGTTCTACCAGGACGTCATGCGGGCCTTGCGCGCCGCCATCGCCGAGGGCCGCGTCAGGGATTTCGCCGCCAAGGCCCTGGCGGACGAGGCGCTGGGGGATATCGAGGCGCTGCCTACCTAGGCCCGAACGCCCGCAGCATGGTCTCGACCGCGCCGTCGATGGTGCCGTCCAGGGTGCAGGCCGGATCGTCGGGCAGGCCCAGCAGGCGGCGGTTGAAGAATTCCGCCCGCAGCATGCCGATGAACTGGTCCATGGCCCGGCGCGGATCGGGCACGCGCAGCAGGCCGCGCGCATCCAGCGACTTCAGCGCCTCGGTCAGCCGCGCCTTGCCGCGCAGGGGGCCGGATTCATAGTAGGTGCGCGCCAGGGCGGGGTCGCGCGCCGATTCCGCCACCACCATGCGATAGATCCCCAGCACCTCGGGCTGAATCAGCATGGTCAGCAGGTGGCGGGCCAGCAGCGTCAGCGCGCTGCGGCCATCCAGCGAGACATCGACCTCCACCGTCCCCAGGCCCTCGGCGTGGGTGTCGCAGAACCGGCTGATGATGGCGCCGAACAGGTCGTCCTTGTTCTGGAAATGGGCGTAGATGGTGGCCTTGGACACGCCGGCCCGGGCCGCGACCATGTCCATGCTGGTGCTGGCATAGCCGTGTTCCAGAAAACACTCCTGGGCGGCGTTCAAGACGGCGACCCGCTTGGCCGAGGAGCGGGGAGAGCAGCAGGTTTTGTCCATCACTCCAAACTAAACTAGTCGGTTCAGTTTTTGAAGAAAAAGCTGTGCTTCCCCCGGCGGCAGGCGGATCGTGCCGCCGTCCCGATCCCGGCCCGGCTGGCGATGC
>AGTN01368366.1_pt1 | contig 14509 bp, 13 predicted proteins | sample 314218 | NCBI WGS metagenome assembly AGTN01 (sample SAMN02954264, study PRJNA73603) | bioreactor metagenome | biome: terrestrial; feature: non-aerated bioreactor; material: poplar woody material; isolation source: poplar biomass | place: USA | collected 2006-12 | reverse complement strand
GATCCCGTCGCGATAGTCCAGACGCTGGCTACATACGGCACGATAGTTTTCACTCTGCTCGCGGTGATATGCGCCTTCCTCGAAATCGCCTTCTGTATAGGCAGGCTCTTCAGCTATACCTCGAGAAGGCTGCACGCTCTCCCGATAATAACTCTCGTATCCTTCGCTCTCGCTATGTTTTGCCCGCTCTTTGCCGATATCGGGAGCCTCGACGGGGGACATATAAAGGACGTCTTCTCGGCGTATTTCCAGTTTAACTGGGAAACCTTCCTCTCCGACACCTCGGGCTTTATGAACGTCAACTTCATATACCTCTTCGCCCTCGGCCTGATGCTGATCTCCTCGCTCCTTCCCCTATTCTTCAAGAACAGGTACGAGAAGCAGATAACCTACATCCCGAAGGGAAACCGCGCCCACACTTACCCCGGCCACGAATACCCCTCGAAGCCCGGCAAGGTCTTCTATCCGGTAAAGGATAAGAGCGGGAAGAAACAGTATACGTACAGATAGCTTTCAGCTTCCAGCTTCCGGCTTTCAGCTTTTCAAACGCGCCTTTCAAAAGGCGCATATTATTAATATCAGGTTATCACTATGTTCGACAATATAAAAAGCGATATAGCCGCCGCGCTCGACAAAGACCCCGCCGCGAGAAATAAGCTCGAAATAATCCTCACCTACGGCGGCGTCCGCGCGATGATGTATTACCGCCTCGCCCATAAGCTCTATCTGAAAGGAATGAGGCTTATCCCGAGGCTTTTATCCACTCGCGCAAGAAAAGTGACCGGAGTGGAGATACATCCGGGAGCAAAGATAGGCAAGGGCCTCTTCATAGACCACGGCACGGGAGTGGTCATAGGCGAGACGGCGGAAGTGGGCGACAATTGCACACTCTATCAGGGAGTTACGCTCGGCGGCACCGGAAAGGACGTAGGAAAACGCCATCCTACCGTCGGAAACGACGTTATGATCTCGGCGGGCGCGAAAATCCTGGGACCGGTAGTCATAGGCGACGGCTGCAAGATAGGCGCGGGCTCGGTCGTCCTCAAGGACGTGCCGCCCCATTGCACGGTCGTGGGAGTGCCGGGAAGAATAGTCAAGATGTACGGCAAAAAATATAGCGATATGGATCAAAAGCTGCCCGATCCCGTGCTCGAGGAATTTTCCCGCCTCAATAAGCGGATATCCGCGCTCGAAGACAAGCTCGGCGTGGCCGCCTGCAAATATTCGATCTCCGACGAAAATGCGGACGATTACAATATTTAGGGATTAGTAAGGTACAGGGTACAGAGAATAGGGAACAGAATAGAAGCCGGAAGCCAATCAATAATGATAACTCTCTATAATACATTGTCGAGAAAAAAGGAAGTTTTCGAGCCGATGGACGGAAAAACCGTCAGGATGTACTCCTGCGGCCCGACCGTCTACAATTACGCCCACATAGGCAATATGCGGACGTATATTTTTATGGACCTCGTCCGCCGCGCGTTCAGATATGAAGGCTACAAAATAAAGGGCGTGATGAATATAACCGACGTCGGCCATATGACCTCGGACGCGGACGAGGGCGAGGATAAACTCGAAAAGGCCTCGCGCGAGGAGAAAAAATCGCCGTGGGAAATCGCCGCCTATTACGAGAAGATATTCTTTGAAGACCTGAAAAAATTGAATATCGGCAGGCCGGAGATCATCGCGAAGGCGACCGGCCACATTCCCGAGATGATAGCTTACGTCGAAAAACTCGTAGAGAAGGGCTACGGCTACAAGACCTCCGACGGCATCTATTTCGACGTCTCGAAATTTCCGAGATACGGTATGCTCTCCGGCGCGTCGCTCGAAGAAAATATAGCCGGCGCGAGAGTGGAAGTAAACGAGGAAAAGAGAAATCCCGCCGACTTCGCGCTCTGGAAAAAAGCCGAAAAAAACCACATAATGCAGTGGCCTTCCCCGTGGGGGCAAGGCTTCCCCGGCTGGCATATCGAATGCTCGGCGATGAGCAGAAAATATTTGGGCGAGGTCTTCGACGTGCACTCGGGCGGCGTAGACCACATCCCGATACATCACGAAAACGAGATAGCCCAGAACGAGGCTCTCTCGGGCAAGAAGACCGTCAATTTCTGGATGCACGGCGAGTTTATGCTGGTCGACGGCGGAAAGATGTCCAAAAGCCTCAAAAATACTTACACGATATCCGAGCTCGAAGAGAGGGGCTACTCGGCTCTCGACTTTCGCTTTTTCTGCCTGAGCGCCCATTACAGGAAAAAGCTCAATTTCACCTTCGAGGGCCTCGACGGGGCGAAATCCGCGAGGAGGCGGCTTTTGGAAGAGCTTGCCCGCCACCGCGGCTCGGACTTCGGGACGCCCGCCGAAATTCTCGAAAAATACCGCGCCTCTTTCAAAGAGGCGATAGAGGACGACCTGAACGTCAGCCTCGCCCTCGGCGTCCTGTTCACGGCGGTAAAAGAAAAAAAGAGCCGCGACATATACGATCTGGCGCTCGAATTCGATAAGATTTTCGGCCTCTCCCTCGAAAGCCTTCCGGAAACCAAAGACGAAGGCCCGATAGATATTCCCGCCGAAATTTCCGCGCTTATAGAAAAGCGGAACGCCCTCAAGGCCCAAAAGGACTTCGCCGGAGCAGACAAAATACGGGCGGAGATCTTAGAGAAAGGGTATAAAGTGATAGATACGAAAGAAGGATATAAAATAATAAAAGCTTCCAGTATCGTGTAAATAAAACGCAAGCTGAAAGCTGAAAGCCGCTTATGAAATGTTCTCACTGTAACGTCGAAATTAATTTCCGGACCCCGGTCTGCCCCCTCTGCCACTCGCCCTTTTCAAGGGAGAACGGCAGCCTTGACGCTATGAAAAAACTCCCGAGGGCCTTCCCGAAGCTCGGCAGGCCCCCCGTCTTAGGGACGACGATGTTTGAAAAGGTCTATTTTTTCACTGCGCTCTCTATAGCTCTGATCACCTTGGTCGCCGAGTTTTCGGTTTACATGAAGGTCAGATGGTTCTGGATAGTCTCCGCGGGGCTCGTCTACGTCTATTTTTTAATTCGCGGCACGATACAGGACACCAAATATTTTTCGCAAAAGGTGCTCGCGCAGGCCGTGTTTTTATCGATCATCGGCTTCACGCTGCAGAACGTTCTGGAGAGGCCGTTTTACGTCTTCGAGTATATTCTCCCGACTATTTACCTTATCTCTATGATAATGATCGGTATCTATATCCTCGCCAACTTGAAAAATCAGAGAAAGCATCTGATCCACCTTCTCTCGGTCGCCCTTCTCGCCTTTATGCCCTTCGCCGTAGTCCTCGGCGGCAGCTCGCCAAACTGGATTTTGACCGTCATCACCGCCTCGCTGGGCGGGCTCATAATTATTATTACGATAATCGGCTCGATGAGAAATATCGTCTCCGAGTTCAGAAGGCTGTTCCATTTATAGGGCATAAGGCATAGGGCATAGGGAATCTTCACATTTCCCCTATAAAAACTCCCTCGTAATTGACCTCGAAGTCTTCCCTATTAAGCGGCGCTCCGCCGATAGCGGCGAAAAAATTTCGTATGTATTTTACGCAGACGGGGATCGAGGCGTCGAGGAGCTCGGGGGCCGAATAATTCTCCGTCTCTTCCCTGCCGCGCGCTTTAAACCAGGGGCGCTTTTGAAAATTCAAAAAATCGACCGTTTCCATAAATTCCGGCGGGCGGAACATATTGCGCAGCTTTTTCTTGCCCGAGGAGTTGTTTTTCTCTTTTTTTGAAAAATAAGCGCGCTTCTTTCCCGAAGGGTCGGTGAGGACGCTTACGAACAGGCGCATAACCTTTATCGAAAAATAGAATTTCCACCTCGGGACGTCGAAGCCCAAAACCTTATTGACCGCCCTGGTAAAGACGTTCGCTATCGCCCTGTTCGTTCTTTTTTTAGTCCTTATGTGTTTGGCGGGATTATAAAGGTTGCCGTCCTTATAGCCCATCCGCTCCCTTAGGAGATAGTCGTCGACGGCGTTCTCTATCATAGAGTGAACTCCCAGCCTCTGATTTTGCGGAAGCCCGAAATTTCCTTCCTCTACGAAATAATTTACGTAAGCGTGAATCTTAAAATCGAGAACGTAGTGGCACATCAGGCCGAGAGCATAGGACACTTCCGCCGGATCCTTTTTTTCGGCGATATACCTCGCTATCGAGGAGAAGACCTCGTAAGCCTTGTTGTACTGCATCTCGTTGGTATAGCGGTCGGCCTTGTCCTTCAATTCCCGCAGGACGAAAAGAAAATCCGGCCCGACGCTCCCGAAGATGTAGGCGTCGCGCCGTTTTTCCGCGGCCGCCCTTATTTCCTCGGGAAGCGCTTTCAGTACCTCTTCGGCGAAATAGACGTGAGTGATGAGATTGGCCATTTTTATAATCCGTATTTTTTTTCTATCTCTTCGATCTTCACCGGCCTGTTCTCCTCTAAGGATAGCTTTGCGGCGACGCCGATCAGCACGGCTTTGAGGCCGTCCTCGACGCCGGCTTTTACCGGCTTATCGTTGACGACGGAATCGACGAAGGCCGAGAGCTCCAAAGCGTAGGCGTCCATATACCTTTCGAGGAAGAAGTATTTCGGCTTTTCGGCGGTCACTCCCGAGGCGTCGCTTATTACCGCGGTGGAAAGCGTGTCGTTTTCGGTCGCGACCTGTCCCAGACTTCCGAAGGCCTCCACTCTCTGGTCGTAGCCGTAGGAGGCCCGGCGGCAGTTGTCTATGACGGCTATCGCCCCGTTTGAAAGCTTCAGAGTGATTATCGCGGTATCGATATCTCCCGCCTCGCCTATCGCCTTGTCTACCAAAACTCCGCCGGCGGCGTAGACCTCGGTCGCCTCCGCGCCCGACATAAAGCGCGCCATATCGAAGTCGTGTATCGTCATATCGAGGAATATCCCGCCCGAGACCTTGATGTAGGAGACTGGGGGCGCGGCCGGATCTCTCGAAGTGATTTTGAGGATGTTCAATTCCCCTATCTTTCCTTCCTCGACGGCCGCCCGGGCGGCCATGAAGTTATGGTCGAAGCGCCTGTTAAAGCCGACCTGATATTTGACCTTGCTTTTTTTGAGCGCGGCCGTAACTTCGGCTATCTTTTTTATGTCGTGGTCTATCGGCTTCTCGCAGAAGACGTGCTTTCCCGCGGCTATCGCCTCTAAAGAGATGCGGCTGTGGGTGTCGGTCGGCGAGCAGATAAGGACTATCGAAATCTCCTTATCCTCAAGGATTTTTTTGTAATCCTTGTAAATCTCTCCGATTCCCTTCGAGCGCGCCCATTCGGCGGTTTCCGGGGTCATCATCGGGTCGGCGATAGCTTTGACTTCGACGCCCTTCACAAACTTGGTAAGCGACTCGGCGTGGACCTTTCCTATTCTTCCGGCGCCGATAATACCGATTTTTAGCATATATTTAGTTCTCCTTTATTTAGGGGTTAGTAAGGGAGCAGGGAGCAGGGAACAGGGAGCAGAAAGGATATTTAAGTTAATTTAAATAATCATCCTTAAGCTGCAAGCTGTAAGCTGTAAGCTGAATTTAGGGCTCCGCCCTAAATTCCCGCCGTCTTTTTAATATATTTCCTCGCCCTTATCGCGTATTCGAGGGGGTCGGCGAGCGCGGGGTCCTGCTCGGCCTCGACCAGCATCCAGCCCTCGTAAGAGGACAAGAGGTCGAAGACGGGCTTGAAATCGATCGAGCCGTCTCCGGGAACCGTAAAAGTTCCGAGGCGGACGCCCTGAAGAAAGGACATATCGTCGTCTTTGACTTTCTTGACGACTTCGGGGCGGATATCCTTCAAATGGACGTGCTTGATCCTGTCCCCGTATTTTTTCAAAACTCCCAAATAGTCCTCCCCCGAATAGGCGAGGTGGCCGGTATCGTAGAGAAGGTACACCGCCTCGGGGTCGGTAACGGACATCAGGCGGTCTATCTCTTTTTCGGTCTGGACGACGGTGCCCATATGGTGGTGGAAGGTCATCGTTATCCCGTATTCCTTCGCTATCCTCCCGAGCCTTGAAAGCCCCTCCGAGAGCGTCTTCCATTCCGAGTCGTTCATCACGTATTTAGCCTTGAAGACGGGGAGCATAGTGCCCTGGATCCCGTAGCTCTGCTCGCTGACGCCCACTCTCTTGGAGCCGACGGCCTTGAGGAATTTGCATTTATTCCTGAAATCCTTTTCGACCTTTTCAAAAGGCTCGGTCAGGATGAAGGTCGAGTGCCACGCGTTGCAGACCTTCAGTTTTCTAAGCTTGAGCTCTTTTTTGAGCTCGCGCGGCTTTTTCGGGTACTTGTTGCCGATTTCCGTCCCCTTGTAGCCCGCGAGCGCCATTTCGCTTACGCACTGTTTGAAAGTGTTTTCCGCGCCCAGATCGGGCATATCGTCGTTCGTCCACGCGATAGGGGCGGCGCCGAGTTTAACTTTTTTCTTGTTTAGCATATGTCTCCTATTTAGCTTCCAGCTTTCAGCTTTCAGCTTCCAGTTTTTTACGCTGTTTTATTAATTCTTCTTTTTGCTTTTCGTTCCTCGGCGCGTTCGTCAGGCCGCACTGCCAGAAGCCGCCCTCGTAGCCGTTCGTCATAGTTTTTGGCAGCACTTTTATGTCGATAAGCGCGGGATCGCAGGTTTTTAAGCTCTCCTTGAGCGCGTATTCGAGCTCTTCTGGAGTTTTGGCGGTGAAGGCCGCGAAGCCGTAGGCCCGGGCCGAGGCGGCGTAATCTATCGGTAAAAAGGGCGTCTCGGACTCGGCGCCGTATCTGAACTCGGTAGCGAAGCTCGCTATTCCCTTGCCGGTCTGAAGATTGTTGATGCAGCCGAAGCCGCCGTTGTCGAAGAGAAGGATATTTATCTTCTTTTTCTCCTGCACGGCCGTGACCATCTCGCTGTGAAGCATAAGATAGGCTCCGTCGCCCACGAAGGAATAGACCTCTTTTTCGGGCGCGGCGAGCTTGCTCCCGAGCGCTCCCGCTATCTCGTAGCCCATACAGGAATATCCGTACTCGGTATTATAGGAATAGGGGGAGTCGGTAGTCCACATCCTCTGCATATCGCCGGGCAGGCTCCCCGACGCCGAAACGGCTATCGCGTCCCCGGGAATAAGCTTTCTGATTATGGCGAGGGCTTTCGTCTGGGTGAGCCTTGCCCCGGTAGCCTTGTTGAAAGCCTCGAGCGTGCCCGAAAGAGCGCATGGGACTTCGGGAGCCAGATCGGGAGAGTAATCTATCGAGGCGAGGCGGGCGTACTCCTCTTCCCACATAGCCTTTGCCGCGGAAATTTCCGCCGTATATTCGGATTTATAGTCTTTGAGGAGAGGGATCAGCGCCTTAAGATTTTCCTTTACGTCGCCCTTCAGGTGCAGGGCGTTCAGCTTTTCGCCGTGGAAGGAGCTCGCGTTTATCGTCAGAACCTTGCCCTTTTTAAACAAGGTCTTCGAGGAAGTGGTGAAGTCGGTCAACCTTGTGCCGAGGCCTATTATCAGGTCGGCGCTTCCGGCTACCGCGTTGGCGGCCGAGTTGCCGGTGACGCCTATCCCCCCGAGGTTATACCCGTTGGAAGAGGGGAATACGCTCTTTCCGGCCTGCGTCTCGGCCGCGGGTACGTTGAATTTCTCGGTGAAAGAACTTATCGCGTCCCCCGCCTCGCTGTAACGCGCCCCGCCGCCTATTATTATAAGCGGGCGCTTAGAGGCTTTGATAAGCTCCGCGGCGGAAAGGAGAGCCTCGTCCGCCGCCCTTTCCCTGTAAATTTTGGTTACGCGCTTTTCAAAGAGATAAGCCGGAAAATCATAAATTTCGCCCTGCACGTCCTGCGGCATTGCGAGAGCCACGGCTCCCGCGGTCTCGGGACCGGTCAGCGTCCTCATAGCGTTCAGAAGAGCGGCTTCGAGCATCTCCGGCCTGTATATCCTGTCGAAGTAGCGCGTTACCGGCCTGAAGGCGTCGTTGGTCGTGATCAATAAGTCGTTATCCCTCTCGATCTGCTGCAAGACCGGGTCGGGGCGGCGGGAAGCGTAGGTGTCGCCGAGAAGCAGGAGAAGGGGAAGGTTGTTGACCGTGGCGGTCGCCGCGGCGGCCACCATATTGGCCGAGCCGGGGCCGATGCTCGTGAGGCAGGGAATTATCTTCCTGCGGTTGTTCTGCTTTGCATAGGAGACAGCCGCGTGGGCCATCCCCTGCTCGTTCTTCCCCTGGTAGACCTTCAGAGAGTGCTGCGACATGGCGAGCGCCTCGCCTATCCCGAGGACGCATCCGTGCCCGAAGAGGGCGTAGACGCTCTCGACAAATTTGGTCTCTTTCCCGTCGAAGCCGACGTACTGATTGTCGAGAAACCTGACTACGGCCTCGCCCACGGAAAGTTTTATATGTTTCATAGTTTACCTCGTATTATTTCAACAACCAACTATACCTCTCGTCGTCCGTCCTCGTATCCCTCCACGGGTTTCCTTCGAGGTGGCGGATCATCCACGCGCAGTACATCGGGTATCCCGGGGCGGTGACCTGCGGATGCGTCTTTCCGGCCTCGAAGAGGCCGGCCGCGCCGTCCTTTATAGTATAGGCTTTCTCTCCTATGAAGCAGGCGCCGAAGCCCTCCGGCCGCTCGAATTTATAATAATAGACTTCGGGCTGGGGATGGTGATGGGGAATGTAGCTCCACCATCTTCCCTGACGGGCGTAGACCTCGCCGACGACCATATTGGAATAGGGCGCGCGGTCGTATTCGAGTATCGTCACGACGTCTCGGACGGCGGTGTTCTCCCACTTTCCCTCGCAGCCGACGAAGACGCGATAGTCGCCTTTTCTATAAATCTTAGGCTCGAATTCCTTGTCGTTGAACGTGCTCTGGATCAGTATCTCGCTGTCCTTTTCCGCGGTCACGGCGACGGGTACGTCTTTCGGAACGTGAAGGAGAGTCGGATCGGAAAAAATAGAAGCTCTCCCCGCGGCCTCTTTTTTTTCGGCGAAAAAGAATTCCACGTCTCCTTTTATGAGAAGGACGGCCGTCTCCATCTCCGGTTCTAAAATTTCGGCCGTCTCGCCGGCCTTCAATTTTTGGACGGTGATGTTTTGGAGCGCAAAGGCGGTCTTCCCGTAGACGCGGGAAATAATTTGCCGCCCGCTGATATCGAATTTCGGCCTGATGAACATCAATTCGCCTCTGGGGACTCTTCCCGCCTTACCGCGAGTTCCTTTAAAATATTTTCCTTGTTTTCGCCCACGTAGTCGTATTTGAACATGGGGATAATCGACATTCCCAAAGAGACGGCGGGGATCAGGGTCATCATAAGGAATATCGCGAGTTTGGTCTTTTCGCTCTGGGCCGGAAGCGCGTCCCCCGCCGGCCTTATGTAATCTACGGCCTCTAATATTATAGGTATGAGCCCCGCCGAGAGCGCCGCGCCCAGCTTGTTCATAAAGGTCTGGGTCGAGAAGGAGATGCCCTCGGCCCTCTTTCCCGTCTTCCATTGCAAATAATCTATGCTGTCCGCGATCATCGCATAGGTGATCACGTTGAAGACGCCGAGCGGCAGGCCGGAGAGGAACAAAAACGGCATCGCGGCCCAAATCGAATATTTCGCGAAATAGACGGCGAAGAAAAACAGGACGCCGAGCACGAAGGATAAAATCCCCGAGCCTATCACGATCTGCTTATAATTGAATTTTTTGAAGAGCGTCGGCATAAGAAGCATCGCGGGGAACATCCCGATCCCGATAAGAGCGGCGGTCAGAAGCCTGAGATTATCTTTTATAAACCCGTCGGGCGCTAAGAAGACGTAGTCGGCCGCGTAGGAGACGGCGCCCTGCACCATATACCGGCCGAAGGCGAGCACTCCCACCGCGACGGCTATCAGAAGGGGTTTGTTGGTCTTTACGAGGTTTAACGTCTCCCTTATCGACGGTATTTCTTTGGGCGGGACTATCCTCTCTTTAGTCGTGAAGAAGGACATATAATAGAGGCCGCCGCCGATAACGGCGAAAATTATCGCCGAAACGAGATAGCCCTTCTCCTGCCCGAGAACCGACGAGGTCGAGATCACCGCCACTACGACGAGCGGGATGGCGCTGCCGATACTGTTCAACACCCTCGCGAAGGAGATGAAATTCGTCCTCTCCTTGCTGTCCGTAGTCATCGCCGAGGGGAGACTCCAGAAGGGCACGTCGCCTACCGTGTAAATCATCCCCCAAAGGACATACGTGATCGCGGCGTAGGCCATCAGACCGCCCTGCCCGAACGGCGGTTTTATAAATATCGCTATCGTGAAGAGGGCGGCGGCGGGCGGCGCGACGAGGAGATAGGGGCGCATCTTTCCGAATTTCGTGCGCGTCCTGTCGACTATCGTGCCCATCATCGGGTCGTTGACCGCGTCCCAAATTCTCGCGGCCCACATCAGCGCGCCGACGAAATAGCCGGAGAGCCCGAGAACGTCGGTATACTGCCGAAGTATCCACGAGCTCATCATCGCGTAAATAGCGCCCTGCCCGAGGGCGGCGAAGCCGTAGCCGAATCTTTCTTTTTTTGCGAGCATATTCTCCAAAAAACCTTCCTCCGCTTTATTAATACTAACGAATATGATAATATAAAAAGAGCCTAATGTAAATAGGATATTAAGGATCGGAGGCTATGCAATGAACAGGGTAGAGTTTGTTTTCTGGGCGATTGACGTATTCGCCGACAGGCTTCAGAATTATTTTCACATAGACGGGATTAAAAAAATTTCCGACTTTCCTTACGGGGAAGACGAGAGGGAGAAGGCCGATTTTTATTATAAGGAAGGGCTTGAGAATATGCCCGTCCTGATCAACGTCCACGGCGGAGGGTTCGTCAAGGGCGGAAAGGAGCACAGGAGAAGCTTATCCGAGGCCTACGCGGAAAAGGGCTTTTTCGTAATAAATATCAGCTACCGGCTCTGCCCTAAAAATCCGTTCCCGGCGATAATCGAAGACGCGATATTGATTTTGAACAAGCTGGAAGAAATCGGGAAGACCTATCCTTTAGATATCGATAAGGTCGTCCTGACCGGCGACTCCTCGGGGGCCTACGCCTCCGTCCTCGCGACCGCGGCTCTATACGACGGCGGGCTCGGAAAAAGGCTCGGCCTTCCGGAATGTAAAATAAGGCCGTCGGCGGTGGCCGCCTTCTCCGGGCTCTACAACATCAGGGCCGTCCTCGATAAAAAGTTCCCTTTTCGCTTCTCCCGGGTGCTGGCCGAGTCCTTTACCGGAGAAAAACTCGGGAAAAAGCTCGCCGGCTTGGAAAATTATAAATTCCTCAAAGAAATTTCCCCCGTAGATTACGTCAATTCAAACTGGCCGCCCGTCTTCGTCTCCTATTCAAAAAAGGATATCTTCGTAGCCGGACAGGGCGAGCTGTTTATTGAAAAGCTGAAAGAAAAAGGCGTCCCATACGAGGAGGCCCATTCGGAAAAAATTTATGAAAACCATTGCTACCATCTCTTTAATTTCAAGGCGGCGAGGGAGACGATGGGAAAGACGTTTGAGTTTTTAGATAAGGTGAAGAACGCCTGAAGGTTCTTACTCGGCTCCCTCCTCGTCCAGATAGCTCGCCATAAGGTCGGCGGCGTGAAGAAGGACGGCGAGAGGATAGGAGCGGTAAGCGCCGGCTATCGTGTAGGAGCCTATCCTAACTCTGTCGTCGAAGCCGCCCATATGCCAGTTGATAGCCATGGCTTCCTCGCGGGAGAGGCGCATATACCCGCTTATTATGTAGACCGATTTTTCGCCGTGGCCGTAGGGGAGCCTGTCGTCGACCGCGTAATAGGGCTTTAATTCCCAGCCGGCCTCGGTCTTGACGTTTCTGTAATCGACCTTATAAAAATTGACCTTGCACAAGTCGTGCAGAAGGCCGCAGACGGCGACTGTCTCGGCGCTTATTTTGGTTTCGCCGTACTCCGCCAAAACTAATTTTTCGAGGCGGGCGTAGACGTTCAAACTGTGCTTCAGCAGCCCGCTCTCTTCCGCAAGGTGGTATTTCGTGCTGGCGGGCGCGGTGAAGAAGTCGGAATTTTTTAAAAATTCGAGGAGCCTTCCCGCGCCCTCGCGGGTGATTTTCGAAGTGTAAATTTCGATGAATTTTTCCCTGTCGGTCATAAAGCTTCTCCTTCGTTTATCGGAAAGAACTTTCCCGAGGCCTCTATCTTAAAAGGGCCGCGGCAATATTCCAAAATAAAGGTTTTTCCGGCGAATATTTCGATTAGGCCGTTGAAGGCGGCGATTTCCGCGGCGCCCGCGAGGGCGGTATATGCCCGCGCTTTTCCGCCTTGAATAAGGGTTATCGCGTCTCCCTCGCGGATAAGCTCCGAGCGACCGAAGGATATTTTAAAGTTTCCTTCGGCTTTCAAATAAAATCCGGCCCCGAACACGTCGAAGGAGCCGCTTTTTATTTCCGGAACGCCCGTTTTTTCGAGAAATTCTTTGAGGGGCCGGGCAAAAAGCCCTTCTCCCGAGCGTACCTCGGCGGGAAAAGGGAGCCTGTCGAATTCCGGGATTATAATAGTTCTTCCGTCCGGAAGCTTTGAAAAAGCCCCGCGCGGAAAGGCCTCGGGATCGAAGAGCGCGAGGCCGCCTTCCCCCTCGGCGTATAGAGAGGCCCTGCACTCGCCCTTCTCGACGTAGACGGCGGCGCCGATATTTTCGGCCGCGACGAGATCGAAGGAGTCTATCCTGTTTTTCGAGCGGCGGACGGTCTTAACAAATTCCCAGTTTATCATATTCCGGGAGGAAAAGAGAGCCGCCGCGCCCCCGCGAACGCCCTTTCCCGAGAGGAGCATATAATATTTGCCGCCCGAAAGAAATAGTTTGGGGGCTCTCGGTCTCGCAAGGCCGGACTCCTTCAAGGTTTTTTTATCGATTATTTTCCGAGGGTAGGGCTCGGCGGGCCCTCCTCTTTTAAAAATTATCAGGCCTATTCCCCCGCGGTCCTCGCGGACGACGTAAAACTTCCCGTTTCTCTTGACGGCCGCGCCGGAGGGCCTTCCGAAAGCAAAATTTTTCTTAAAGACGGTTTCCGGTCGCCCGCTCAGCAAATCCCTCGAAAAAACCGCCCCTATTTCGTACCCCGCCCCCGCCCTTTCCGAATAAAATAAGGCGTATTCCCCGTCGGAGTAGACGGCGGAGAGAGGAAGGCGGCGGGCGTTTTTTTTGGTCGGACGCATAGCTATATGATAACTTTATATCTATGTATTAGTCAAGTCGGGGTCATATTCTCCCGGTTTTCGGAGTACTTTTTAATAAAGGCTTTTCTTTTGATTATTTTATTGACAGCTATGAAAAAGGGGGAAAGGGGACGGATAGCCGGGGTCGGGGGAGAGCCTAAGCTTAGGAAGAGGCTCCTCGACCTCGGCTTGACTCCCAAGGCCGAGGTGACCGTTTTCAAAAAGGCGCCCGTCGGGGGCGGCGCGGAGATAATCGTCAGAGGCTATCACCTCACTCTCTCCTCGGAGGAGGCGGGGAAGCTGTCCCTCGAAAAAATAATATGATAGCCGCGCTCGTAGGAAATCCTAATTGCGGAAAAACCACTCTGTATAACGCTCTGACCGGCGGAAACAGAAAGACCGGCAATTTCCCCGGAGTGACCGTAGACGTCGCGCTCGGCAAGCTCAAAGGCGGGGATATAGAGGTCGCCGATCTTCCGGGCATTTATTCCCTCTCCCCTTTTTCGGGGGACGAGGAGGCCGCCCGGGCTTTTTTGGACGGGAGAAGGCCGGACGCCGTAATAAATATTATCGACGCGACGAATCCGGTCAGGAGCTTGTACCTCACGCTCGAGCTTCTGGAAGCGGGAGAGCCGGTGATCGTCGCGTTGAATATGATAGACGAGGTAGAGGAGAGCGGAGGAGCCGTAAATTCGAGAAGGCTTTCGGCGCTTCTGGGCGCTCCGGTCGCGGACGTCGCCGCCGTGACGGGAAGGGGCGTATCCGAGCTCAAAAAGGAAATCGAAAATTATAAAAAGAGAGCCGTCTCCCTTCCCTATTCCGGCGAAACCTACGAGGCGGTCAAAAAGGCCGGTCTCGAGCTCGGAGGGACTTACGCGGCGATAAAATTTTTCGAGGGCGAGGGAAAGGGGAACCCGAGGGCCGAGGAGATAAAAAAAGCTTTCGAGAAAAAAAATAAAATCGACGGCCCCGCGGCGATAGCCGAGATGCGCTACTCGGCGGCGGAAAGGCTGGTCGCCGAGACGTTCAAAAAGGGCGGCGACAAGCTGAAGACCAGAACGGAAAAACTCGACTCGGTTCTCACAAACAAATATCTGGCGCTCCCGATTTTCTTCCTCGCAATGGGGCTGATATTCTTTCTGACCTTCGGGATAGCCGGACGGGGCCTCGGGAACGCGCTGACCGACTTTATGTACTCGGCGGCCGCCCTGTTCGGTCAAAGGCTTGCGGTGGCCGGAACGCACCCCGTGCTCGTCTCCTTCATAATAGACGGCGCCTTGTCGGGAGTGATAAGCGTACTCTCTTTTCTCCCGATGATCTTGACCTTG
>AGTN01312973.1_pt1 | contig 14547 bp, 9 predicted proteins | sample 314218 | NCBI WGS metagenome assembly AGTN01 (sample SAMN02954264, study PRJNA73603) | bioreactor metagenome | biome: terrestrial; feature: non-aerated bioreactor; material: poplar woody material; isolation source: poplar biomass | place: USA | collected 2006-12 | reverse complement strand
CCGCAGGTGATCGCGTTATTTCCCGAACTGATATTATTATTTTTTGTGAATTTGTATAAATCATAGTCGAACGAACTCAACGCGCCCATAAAATTGTGTTTTGTAACCTTGATCGGCGCGCCTTCGGTCCCTTTGAAAGCTGGTATGTATTCGAGGGGATACAGCTCCTCCCACCTTATGTCGTAGCCTCTGAAAAGAAGCCTTACCTTGTTTTTGTCCGCGCCGAAATCGTCGGTCATAGGATATCGGATATCGACGTCTACATAGAGGAAGGGAAGATTTCCGGCTACGGTATATTTTTTCAGGTAGACGGCGGCGAGGCCGGGGCCGATTTCGAGCCTGCCCTTCTCCTCGATCGTCGCCGCGCCGGTTCCGGCGGAAATCTCGTATGTCTTTCCGGAAGCTTTAATAACTTTACCGTCGTATTTGATACCGCTCTCGAAGCTTCCCGCGTCGCTCACTCTCTTTCCTTTAAAATAGAGGGCGAGCCCGCCGCGTTCTATCGATAGTTTTATAAATTCGTTAAATATCGAATTGTCGTCCGACTCGGCGGCGGAAATTCCGGAAGGGGGAGCTCCGGGAATCAGCTTGACCGCCTTATCCTTCCCCTCGTAAATCAGGTCGGTCTCCCTTTTCCCGAAAACTTCCCGCGTGATCGCTCCCGTTACGCCCTCGGCCGTCACGGCTTCTTTCGACGAAAGGCGAATAAGCCCCTTGCGCTTTTTGTCTCCCTTGTAATATTCCGACGGGAAGACGGCGCGCGCGCCCTCGGCGGGTGAAATCTTTTCGGCTTCTTTGAGAAAATTCCGGCTCTTCGCGATTTCTCCGCTCGCCATATTGAAGGCCTGCGCCAGCCTCGGCCGCCCCATAACCGGAGTCGAGAGGCCGAAATGCGTCGTCGAGGTCGTCAAGATCCGTTTTGGGATATTTTCAAAAATCTTTTTACAAATATTTTTATCGTTTGAAATTGCTTTTGCGTATTCCGAGAAAAGCTTCGCGCGCTCGTAGGCCGTCCAAAGCTTGGTGTTTTCGAGCTTGTCGGCCCACGGGGAATAGCCGTCGTATACGCCGTCCGCCGTGTCCTGGCCGAAAGCTACCGTGTCTATCGGCGGATGAGTTTTCAGATAGGCGTAGGGCGTCGTGAATTCGACGAACGGAAGGCCCGCGAGTTTTTTTGCGATAATATTCAGGCCGCCCTCGACGGCCGGCTTTTTTAGGCCGAGGGCGAAAGAGAGGCGGGCGTTTATGTAGCCCCGCCAAAAATCGTCGTCCGCGTCCATATCGAGAATAATCAGCATATCGCGGGGCTCTTTCATCGAAAGCTGCTCCTTACGGAGCCTCTTCGCGAGATTGTTTACGCCAAAATTGTCGAAGTGGTCGCCCGGATTTATCGCCGGCAGAAGAGCTATCTTTTCCTTATAGCCGGGCGCGGTATACCACAGGGGATTGAATCGCTTTACCGAAGGCAGGAGCGGGACGAAATTGGAAAATCCGTTGAAGGATATCGAACTGTAATAAATCGAGATCGCCTCGATACCGGCCTTTTTGTAAATATCGATCAGGCTCGGCGTCATCATACATTCCTGAGGGCGGACGATAGGGGCGTAAGTGCCGAATATATCTTTGAGCCCCGAGCCGTCGGGATTAGATATAGCGTACCTTATCGCGGCGAACGCTTCCTCCTCGGTGTGAGCCGAGATTATCCCGTTGTCGTAGCTCATCAGCTCGACCTCGTCTGTTCCGCCAGCGACTCTCTTTTTGATCCTCTCTATGAGCTCGGGGCAAAGGGCCGGCATATTTTTTTGAAGGGAATAGTAATTTTCAATGTCCCACGTGCCCTTAATAGGAATTCCGGCGGCGTTCAGCCGGTCGAGCGCGTCGAGGCTGTAAGTAATTATCTTTACGTCCTTGCCGAGTCCGTATTCGTCGGGCGTGTCCATTCTGTAAGAATGATATAAATTGACGTGAAAACGAAAAGCTACGTAAATTTTCTTATCCATAGCTAAATAATATCACTGTTGTATACCACTGTCAAGATATCCGACCGAATAAAAATCGGCCTCGTAAGACCGAAAATTAAAGTTTTTTGAAATATGAAGGATATTTTTCTAAAAGAACCGGAATTCGTTCCAAACAAATCGCGACGTGGCTTTTGATTATTTCCTCGATTTTTTCGATTTCCCGCTTTTCGACGATTTCGGCGAGTCTCTTGTGGTGGATAAATAGTAATTCGAGGCCGTTCTTATCGGTCATATCGAGCTTTCTGAATCTCATATGGTGCGGCTCGAATTTTTTCAATATTTCCCACCAGATTCCTTTCCCGCAAGCCTGAAAAGCTTCTCGTGAAAACGGTTGTCGAGCTCCCAGAAGGCCTCGGCGTCGCCTTTCGAGACCGCCGTTTTTTTGCTCCTCCAGATTTCTGTGTATTTCGGAAAAATCGATATCGATCCCGAAAGCGAGGGCTTTTAAAACGGCGTTTTCGAGGACGATGCGCATTTCGAGCATCTGCCTGACGTACTGAAGGTCTATCGGCGACACCTTGTTGCCGTGACGGGGGATGACCTTTATATAATGCTCGCGCGCGAGCTGCTGCGTGATTTCCCGAAGGGGCGTCCTCGAGATCCCGAACCTCAGCCCGAGCTCGGCCTCTTTCAGATATTCTCCCGGCTTATATTTCAGATTGATGATATCCTTCACCAGCTCCTCGTATATCGCCCTCTTGTCTACCGTATTATCTTTCATCGTTTATATTTTGTAATATTAACAGCTTTTCGCCGCGTTGTCAACCGCGCTAATCGATAATCACCTAACGGCGGAAGATGTGATATAATTATTTTATCTTACCGAAGATGAGGGAATTTTTATGCCGTTAAGATTTTTCAGGGGCGATATCACTAAATTACATGTCGACGCGATAGTAAACGCGGCCAACCGGAGTTTGCTCGGGGGCGGCGGCGTAGACGGGGCGATACACGCGGCGGCCGGATCGGGGCTGACCGAGGAATGCCGGGCGCTCGGCGGATGCAGGGTGGGCGAGGCCAAAATTACCCGCGGCTATAATTTGCCCGCATTGAACGTCATCCACGCCGTGGGGCCGGTCTGGAGGGGCGGGAACGAGGGAGAGGAAGAGCTCCTCGAAAGCGCGTTTCTGAACTCGTTGAAACTCGCGAAAGCGAAGGGTCTGGAGACGATAGCCTTTCCGCTGATTTCCGCGGGCGTTTTCGGGTACCCGAAGGATAAAGTCGTAAAAATCGCCGTGAGAGCTTTCGGGGAATTTCTGAAGGATAACGAGATGGATATAACGCTCGTCTTTTTCGGCGGCGACAATATCGAGCTCGGCGGCAAAAGAAGGAATTTAATCAAAAAATACATCGCGGAAAATTTCTCTATGGCCAAAGAATCCGCGCCGCCGTCCGCCGAGCCGTTTCAGGAGGCCCTTTTGACGGTTATCGCCGCAAAAAACGAGCCCGAAATTTATAAAAAGGCCAACGTTTCCTATAAATCGTTTGTCAAAGTTATGACCGACAAAGCCTATAAAATCAAAAAACCGGCCGCCGTCGCCTTTTCCGTAGCGCTCGGACTAAACCTTGCGGAGACGCAAAGCCTGATAGGGAAAGCCGGCTGCTCCCTCGATTTTTGCGACGACTTCGACCTGATAATCCGCTATTTCCTCGAAAAAGAGATTTCGGACGTAACCTCGATAAACGAGGCCCTATTTGCGTTCGACTCGGCGCAGCTCGGATAGGATTTCCTCGGTCGTATTTTTTCCGTTCCTGTTATATCGTTTGAGCGCGTAAAGGCACTCCGGCTTTCCGGCGGTTATCGTATTCGGGCCCTCGTTCGTTGTCAGAATTATCTTGATGCCGAGAGACAGGAGGACGTTTTTCGAGACGTCGTTGTATTTCCCGAAAGGATAGGCGAATACGATGGGAGTCACGCCGCATTTTTCTTTCAAGGTCTCCTGAAGGCGGCCGATATCGGCGGAGATATTGTCTATATAGGCGGCCTCGGTCTCGCTCGGAGTTTTGCCTATACCGAAGCGCGGCTTGTATTTGTGCATATTATAGGTGTGATTCCCTATCTCGAAGCACCCCGACCGCGATAAAGTCCAAATTTGCCCCCACGTCAGATGAGAATACTCCGGATTGGAGTCGTCCCCCGAATCCGTCGAATAGGCGGAGAACGCGCCGATTATGTTAATTACGGCTTTCGCTCGGTATTTTTTGAGGAGCGGTAGCGCGTAAAGCATATTATTGTAGTGCCCGTCGTCGAAGGAGAGAAGGAGAGGCTTTTTGGGAAGGGAGCCCTTTCCCTCGACGTAAGCTAACGCCTCGGAAGGAAAAACCGTCGTATATCCGGCTCTTTTAAAAGCTATCAAATCTTCTTCAAACTGTTCCGGCGTCACCGTATATTCGCCCGAAGTCCCTTCTTTTATATTGTGATAGGTAACTATCGTCAAAAACCGCGCTCTTTCCCGCCTCGGCTTTCGCTTCGAGTCCGGTTCCCGCGAAAAATAAAAAGAGGATAAAGATAATAGCCGTTAATTTTTTCAGCATAATACTATTGTGTAGCGATAAACGAGATTATATAAAAATTCAACCGCTTCAATTTATTTTACAATTAATTATTTTGAGAATATAATATAAATTAATTCCGGAAATACTAACCGTGCGGAATTTTTAGGAGAAAAGTATGTCCATAATGCTCAACGAATTTCTTTCGGCTCCCGCTTCCGTAAGGGAGGTGGTCTCTACGAACAAAAAGGTCGTCGGGGAAATAGCCAAGGAATTCAAAATCAGAGGAATTACAAACATTACGACGGTTGCGCGCGGCACGAGCGACAACGCGGCGACATATTTCAAATACGTTATGGAAGCGATAGGCGGGATCATGGTCTCCAAATTCTCGCCCTCCATTACTACGGTTTACGGCTCGACGGTCAATCTGGGCTCCAATATGCTGATAGCGATCTCCCAGAGCGGGATGTCCACCGACACCTTGATGGTGCTCGAATCCGCCAAAAAGACGGGAGCCCTGACGGTAAGCGTCACTAACAATCCGGATTCGCCTCTCGCGAGGATCGCCGATTATCATATTAATCTCGCCGCGGGAGAGGAAAAATCCGTAGCGGCGACGAAGACCTTCCTCGCCGAGCTGACGGCGATGTTCGTACTGGCGAACGCCCTCTCGCAGACGAGCGCGAAGATGAACATAGCCGAGATCCCGCAAATTCTCGAAAAATTCATTGCGGAAAATAAAGATAAAATTTCCGTTTTCGCCGAAAAGACAAAGCATTTCAACAATTATGTGATCCTTTCGAGAGGCCTTTTACAGAGCGTTTCCAGCGAGCTCTCCCTAAAAATGATAGAGAGCTGCTACCGCTTTTCGAGGCCCTTCTCCACGTCGGAATTTATGCACGGCCCGATAGCTTTAGTGGAAGAAGGCACGAAGGTCATCCTTCTCGCGCCGAGCTCGGAATTTTCGCAGGAATTCATAAATATGGCGACCCGCCTCTCCATTTTAGGGGCGGAAATCATAGCTTTTACCGACATAAAGGAAGTGGAAGATATCGCCTCGGCCTCGCTCAAAATGCCCTCGCTCAGGGGTATGGAGACGCCTTTTGTCTACACCATGGCGGTGGAACTATACACGGCCTATACGGCGGACGCTTTGGGGATAAATCCCGACGCGCCGCGCAATATGAAAAAGATAACTATCACAAAATAATCTTCGCGCAAATTAATGCAAGATAATTTTTGAACTCGTAACGTCCGTTTTCGGATAGAGCCCAAAGGCTTGTTCCGGCGGACGTTATTTAATTTAAAGTGTGCTTTTCTTTGTCCGCTTATTAGTGCTATAATCATATTTATGGAAATCGTCATCAAGGATACGTATGAGGAAATCGCCGCTTTGGCGGGGGAGAGGATAGCGGAAAGCGTAAGGGCGCGGCCGGATATCACGCTCGGGCTGGCGACCGGCTCCTCCCCGCTCGGGATTTACGATTATCTCGCGAGGGCGCATTTGAAGGGCCTATCGTTCAAACACGTAAGGACGGCAAATCTTGACGAATACGTGGGGCTTTCTCCGGCGCATCCGCAAAGCTACCGCTATTTTATGGAGAGGGAGTTTTTTGCAAAAACGGGAGTATCTCCCAAAAATATCGGTTTCCCGCGAGGCGACGCCGAAGACCTTGAAAAAGAATGCGAAAGGTACGATCTATACCTTCAAAAATGGGCGCGGGATATACAAATTTTGGGTCTCGGGGCGAACGGACACATCGGATTCAACGAGCCGGGCACGCCGTTCGACAGCGTCACTCACATCACCGAGCTGAAAGAGTCCACGCGGCTTGCTAATTCAAGATTTTTCAAGACAGCCGAAGAGGTGCCCTCGAAGGCCATCACAATGGGAATTAAGAATATTCTCGACTCAAAGAGCATCATTTTGGTAGCTTCGGATACATATAAGGCGGGGGCGGTCAAGGATATGTTAGAGGGGGAAATCAGCGTGAATTGCCCTGCCTGCGCTCTGAGGGGGCATAAAAACGTCACCGTTTATTTGGATAAAAAGGCGGCGAAATTACTCCGTTGACTTTATTTTTTATATATAGTATACTTCTTTTAAATAATACGCTCACACGGAGTCAAAATGCTTGAAATTACTCATTTATATAAGAAATATCTCAACAGCGAACGTTTTGCGGTGGAAGATTTAAATCTAACTTTGAAAGGCGGAGAAATCTTCGGCTTCCTCGGCAAGAACGGGGCGGGAAAATCGACTACGATCAAGTGCCTGACCGGGATATACCCGTACAATTCGGGCTCGATTCTGATTTGCGGATACGACGTCCAAAAGGATCCCATTAGAGCTAAATTGAATTTGGGCTACGTGCCGGACGACCACTCCGTCTACGAGAAGATGACGGGGCGGGAGTACGTCAACTACATCGCCGATCTGTACAAGGTCTCGAAGAGAGACAGGGACGAGCGGATGGATAAATTCGTCCGCGCTTTTCGTTTGACTAAGGCCGTCGACTCCCAGATCAAGTCTTATTCGCACGGGATGAAACAGAAGATTTGCATTATCGGCGCGTTGATCCACAATCCAAAGCTGTGGGTGTTGGACGAGCCGATGATGGGCCTCGATCCCCAGTCGATGGTGGAAATCCTCAAAAGGATGCGCGAGCACTGCGCCGAGGGCAATACGATTTTCTTTTCGAGCCACAACCTCGACCTCGTCGCCAAAATTTGCGACAGGGCGGCTATCATCAACGACGGCAGGCTCCACAGCGTCATAGACCTGCACGTGGAAGGGAACAAGGAGACGCTGGAAAAAACTTTTTAGAGATCACCGCGGGAGGCGAGGACGACAAATGAGGTCGCATTTATGAGCAACATCCTTACCCTTCTCCGCCTCGAATTCCGTGAAAAGTACGGCTATCTCGCGCTCTCCAACAAGAACGCGTGGATAAAGATAATTATAGGGCTCGCGGCCTACGCCGGGCTGTTATACGTGATCTATTCAATAGCCGCGGTGCTCTTTAAAATGTTCGACAAGGCGGGAATGGGCTACGAAGCCTTAGTGCTCCTCTTCACCATACTCTTCTTTTATTTATTGACGACCGGAGTGAGCTCGACGATAAAGGTTTTGTACTACAAGGGCGACAATATAATACTGATGCGCTTTCCCGTCAGCGGGAGCGACATTTTCATCTCGAAGACGTTGTTTTTACTCCTTTCGCAGATCGTCAACACCGGAACGGTCGTCGTGCCGTTCATCTTAGCCTACGCCAGAGTTTCGGGCGCGGGCGGATTTTATTATTCGATGACGCCGATCGTCCTTCTCTTTCTCGTGCTGATACCGTTCTTTTTGTCGAACGTTCTCGCGATACCGATAATGCACCTGACGAACAAGATAAGGAACAAATTCGGGCTGATAATCGTCCTTCTTTCCGCGCTTTTGGCGCTGATGTTCGCCGTCTATATGTTCCTTTTCGAGCGCGTCGTCGACTATATGCGCGATCAGAGCTACTCGGTTTTTTCGGACGAGATCGTGGTAATTATCCAAAAGGCGACCTATTACCTCGTCCCGACTAAATATTTTGCCAACATCTTAGTTCACAAGAGCCTCTACGTCGCCCTCCCGTGGATGATAATGCTGACCGGCGGGAGCCTCGCGGGGATGATAGCCGTCATAGGCGGACTCTATCAGAAGACGCTTTTAAAGAATATTGAAATCGAGGGCGCGGCTTTTATCCGGAAGACGAAAAACAGGAAAAAGCCCATTTTCCTCACTCTACTCAACAAAGAATTCATTCAGGTCTTCCGCTCTTTGAATTACAGCTTTCAATATTTTGTGCTCGCCTGCTCGATGCCCGTTATGGTCTACTTCTGCAACAGCATTTCCCAAAAGATAGGCGCGACGACGATAGGCGATCAGATAAACGTAGGGCTGACTATTCTCGTGATGCTGATTTTCGCGACCGTAATAACGTCCCTTTCGGCGACCTCGGTTTCGAGGGAGGGAAACAACTTCTATCATACGAAGACTATGCCGGTGCCGGTCAGGACTCAGCTTTTCGTCAAATTTACCATGTATCTGATCGTCTCTTTCGCGGCGAACGCCGTTTGCGTCCTCATTCTCATTTTTACAAAGATGATGAGCCCGGGGATAGCGTGGTGGGTGTTCGGGTTAGTGGAATCCCTGTCGATCGCAATGACTCTCCGCTCGATGAGGTTCGACGTCCGCAAGCCGCGTTTCAATCTTTCCGGCGAGGGCGAGATAGTAGCAAACAACGCGAACACGACCTCTTCTATCGTCATGGGCTTCGCCGTCGCGGTCATCGAGGGGATGCTCGCTATGGCCGTAGCCTACCTGTTCGGGCCGGTTTTTATGGAAATATTATGCACGGTCTTCGCCGTTATCGTCATCGTCTACGCCGTAGCCGCTTATACGATAAGGCTGAAGAGGACGTATGAGAAGATCGTTAAATAAGGCATAGGGCATAAGGCAAAATGAAAAGAGAACCGAAAGCCGGAAGCCGGAAGCTAAAATCATAACATATACCATAATCGAAGTCATAAGAATTATATAGAGTTAATAAATAATGAAAAAATTTCTGATAGGCGTAATATTCCTGATACCGGTCGTCGTGCTCCTTTCGCTGACGGCTACCGGTAGAATAATAAGGACGACCGCGCCGGTAAACGCCAACAATATCAGCGTTCGGGACAGATTCAATCAGGAGATCGACCCGACCGTGCCTATAAGGATGGACGTGGGAGAGACGGCTGAATTCATCATCGCCGAGCTCCTTCCGACGATAACCAATCAGTCGATCATCTATGAGAACGACGATCTGCCCGGCGCGGGGGCGATCAAGCTCGAAAAGATAAACGGCACCAACCGCTATCTTATCGTGCCCGAAAAGAGCGGAGTCGCGCGAGTCATCCTCAGGGCGGAAAATAACCGGAATGTTTACAAGGTCATCACCGTATATATTAGGGAAGCGGCGATAAAAGAGGTCGTCTTCTACACCGGGGACGGGACGGTCGTCGATAGCGGGCTCAAGGTTTACGGCAAGACGAGAGTCTTCGCCGATATCATTCCTAATGAGGCGCTGAGCGGCGCCTCGGTCGAGTGGACCTCGGAAGACGAGAACGTGGCGAAGGTCTCCAAAAACGGCTCCGTCACGCCGGTGGCCCCCGGCAAGACTCATATCACCCTATCCTGTCTCGACACTTCCGGCAATAAATTCACCGCCTCGCTCGCGGTCGATACGACCAAAGCTCTCGTCAATGCGAACGTCCTCTACTCTTCGGGGGAGGCGGACGCGGAGTTTGTCTTTCAGAACGCCGTCGTCAACAAGCGCGCGACGGTAGAGGAAATTGAAAAGGGGAAATTCAGAATACTCTACGAAGGCCTGACCGCCGACGTAGAAATAATTGAGGCCGAGGAGGGCGAGTGGGAGCTCGAAGAAATTCCGGCCGTCCTCTTCACCAACAACGGCCCGTTCTTCCTGTCCGCGCTGATCAAGGAGTCGGGGGAAAAGATCAGCCCGGCTTACTCGGTGGACAAGCCCGAGATACTCAAAATCAAAGACGGCGCGCTCACGCCGCTCAAAAGAGGCGCGGCGGTCCTGACCGCCTCGTTTGAAGGAAAGACGAAAAAATATACTATCGAAGCGCGCGAGCGCCCGACCTACTTCACTCTCAAGCTCAATAAAGAGGATTACGAAACGGGAATCAAAATGGCCCGGAACTGGGGCCTCAACTGGTTTATCGGGGAGGGGCTTGAACTTACAAACCTTTTCCGGTTCGGCTGTTCCCTCGAAGACGGGCAGGGCGACGTTTTGTGGGAATCCGACAATACCGGCTACGCGGCTATCGACGAGAACGCCCTGATTTTCTTCAAGCCGGCGGCGGCGGGAAATTCGGTCAAAATCACCGCCTCGATAATGGTCGGCAATTACAGGTCGAAACTTACGAGGAGCTTCACTTTCAACTTCGTTTCAGATCCGGAGGCGATCAATATTTACGGAACCGCGGAGTTCAGAAAGGCATATAATTCCGACCCGTACAGGACTTTCGTGCTTCAGGGGAATATGAATTCCGGCGCCGACTACGACTGGACGATTTATATCCGTAACGACTTCTACGGCAACGGTTTTATGATAGACGCTAAGGGGATGGAGATGAACCGCTATACCGACGTACTGAAATTGAACGGGGAAGACTCTCTGCCCGCGGGAAAAAATTCTTACCTGATAGAGGACGTCGTCATAGAGGGCGCAAAGGATTACGAGAGCGCGGCCGAGAGGGGCGAGGCGATAAACGTCTATCATATGACGGCCCCCGTTACGCTGCGCTACGTCGTCGCAAGGTACCTTAACAATTCGATATCCATCGACAATTCGACAGACGTGACGGTGGAGGGCTGCATCCTCGGGGACAGCTACTTCTCGGCGATAGCCTACCTCAGCTATCCCGGCGTCGACAGAAAACTGACGCTCAAAAATAGCGTCTTCAAGCCCACCGTAGGGCCGTCGATAATAGCGACGAACAACTTCGTCAGGCCGGAATACTTCAACAAGCAGTACTTCCCGACGACCAGAATAGAAGGCTTTCTCGATATTTACAATTGGAAGACTTCGGAAGAGATAAAGGGCATACTATCTCCGATGGATCCGGGGACTCTGGGGGAAATAGGCGGCTTCCTCGACCCGTCGAAGGTCTACGAATCGATAGGCAAGGCGATAAAGACGATTTTTGAAAGGCCGGAGATAGCCTCGCAAGCTTACGTCGAGGAGGGCAAGAGGTATTTCTGCGTAGGGATGCTGGCGCTCGGGCTGTACAGCGTGGTCGACCCCGCGAAAATCTATCTGGGCGACCCGGGCCTCAAAACTTTCACCTTCACGTTGCCGACCGACAATACGGATACCGGCTTGTTGGTCTCGATATTCGAAGCGGCGATCAAGCTGATTAATCCCGAGATGACGCTTTTGCATCCCAACTGCGTTTTGACTTACAGAACGGACGGAAACGGCCCCCGCAACAAGCCGAGAGACCCCGTGCCGGAGACGAAGGAGCTGTACCAGAGGTTGGGGAATAGGGGATAGGGAATAGGTTATAAGAAGGTGAAAAAAGTTCTTATCATCTTAATATTCCTGATCCCGATAATCGTTCTCCTCACGATAACGGCTACCGGCTCCCTGATCGCCGCGTCGACGACCGTCCTTCCGACTAATATCGTCGTCAAGGACAGACAAAACATACCGATAGGGGAGAGGACGATTAACGTCGACCTGACCGATCAAGACTTGTTTCTGATAGTCGAGATCGTGCCTACGATCATTTCCGACGACGGGATAACCTACGAATTAGACGGCGTCGAAGGTGCGACGGGCTCTCTCAGGCTCGAAAGGATAGAGAAGACCAACCGCTACAAAATAATCCCGGAAACGGCGGGCGCGGCGCGCGTAATAATCCGCTCCGTGCTCGATTACAACGTCTCGCGGAAGATAATTTTCTATATCACGACCGACAAGGTGAGCTCGGTCTCCCTCTATAATTCCGAAGGCTCCGTGCTCGGAGCTTCGCTCGAGATATACTCCCCCGTCAAGCTGGGCGCGGACGTCCTGCCCGCCGAGGCTTTCGCGAGCTCGGAATGGTACAGCGACAACGAGACGGCCGTCAAGGTCGATCTGAACGGAACGATACGGCCGATTTCAAAGGGAGTGGGCACGGTCTGGTTCGAGGTTACCGACAAATCGGGCGCAAAAATCCTGACCCCGCTCGTCGTCGACACGACAAAGGCTCTCGTCAATTCTTCGGTAGTATATAAAACGGGCGCGGCCGCGGACATAAATTATATCAAAGAAAAGGTAGTTATCGACTCCGAGGCGACGGTAACCTATTCGGGCAGCGGAAAATTCACGGTCTCCAAAGGGGATAGATCGGCGACGGTTACGGCTTACGCTTGCTCCGAGGGCGACTGGGGCTTTTCCGACGGCCTCGGCAGGATCTACACGAACAACGGGAACTATTTCCTCGAAACCGAATATCTGACCGGCGGAAAAGTGAACGCAACCTTTTCTTCCGACAATCCCGCCGTCGCCTATACCGAAGGTAACAGGCTTATCCCCGTCTCGGCGGGGATAGCGAAGATCACGGCCCTCGGCGCGGGCGGAAAGAGGGAAAAGACGGTGACGGTGCGCGAGAGGCCCTTCGTCTTCGACCTCGAACTCAACGCCGAGGACGCACGAAGGGGAATACGCCTCGACAGGATATTCGCCGGCAACTTTTACTCGAAAGACGGCGGATTAATAAATACCTATCAATTCGGAGCCGAATCCGCAAAAGGCGGCTCGGCGGAGAGCTACGACCTCGTATGGTCTTCCGACGATCCTTCCCTCGCCTCGGTCGACGAGAACGCGCTGATAACATTTTATCCGGCGTCCGCGGGGAAGGAAGTCAAAATAACCGCGGCGGCGGCGGTAGGAAATTATTTGACCGCGGTCAGAAGGAGCTTCACCTTTAAGATATCCGCCGACACGTCGGCCGTAAACGTCTACGATCTTTCTCAGCTTGCCGCGATAACCTCTAACGGCGACCACGCCATCGTTCTTCAGGCCGATATGTACCCGACCTCGGGGATAACGCTCCGGAACAGTATCTACGGCAACGGATTCACGCTCTTCGGGAGCGCTATGGAGAGCGGCGCGGATACCGAAACCGTCCTTCTCGAAATACGCGATTTGAACCCAACGCTCGCCGAAATCAGGATAGTGGACTTCGCCGTTCAGGGTACTTCTGCGTGGACGCCGGAGAAGCCGCGCTTCAGGGGATTTTACGCGTGCGATATTCAGATACCGATAACCTTCGCCAACCTCGTGCTCAAAAATTGCATGCGCGGCCTCGATATCAGAAGGTGCAAAACGGTGACGATCGAGGGCTCGATCCTCGGGGACAACTATCAAGCCACGATGAACCTTATGTACAATCCGCCCGTCGACGCGGACCTCGTCTTAAGAAACAACGTTATGAAATATTCCGAGGGCCCGGCCGTGGTGATCTGCCTCTGCGACTTCGGTACCGATAACTATGGTAAGAACATCCTGCCGAGGATGAGCGTGGAGGGATTTTTTGAAATCTACAACTGGAAGCGCGCAGACCAGCTCAGTACGGTTTTAAGGAGTTTGGGGATCGAGAACATGAACACTTCCAAAGTTATAGACCCCAAACAGCTTGCGCGCGCGATAAGCGACGTCTTCGCCGGCCTTATGACGACGCCGGAAATGGCCGGACTTTTTTATTCGGCGGACGACGGCTACAAATATCTCAGCCTCGGGATCTTTATTCTCGGCGCTATGAACATAGTCGACACCTCGCGGCTAAGCTTAACGGCGGACGGCGTCGCCTTAAAAGAAATGCCGCTGTCCGGCGTCAGCGGCAACGCGGGAATGATCATCGACCTTTTGAACGCCATTACCACCTCGCAGGGTATCCCGATAGGCAACTCCTGCTATATAGTCGGCTACGAATTCAAGGGGAGGGAGCCCGCATATAAGCCCGGGGCGCCGATACCGCAGACTCTGGAGCTTTACAGAAGGCTCAACGGATACTATGACGGGGATAGGGAATAGAAAAAGCGGAAAGTAGAAAGTGAAGGATAATTTTAAGTAATCGTCCTCAAGCTGTTAGCTGTAAGCTGTAAGCTGGAAATATGAAAAAAGTTCTTATCGTCTTAATATTCCTGATCCCGGTAATCGTTCTCCTCGCGATAACGGCTACCGGCTCCCTGATCGCCGCGTCGACGACCGTCCTTCCGACTAATATCGTCGTCAAGGACAGGCAAAACGTGCTGATAGGCGAGAGGACGGTCAACGTCGATTTGACCGATCAAGACCTTTTTTGATAGTCGAGATTATGCCTACGATCATCTCCGACGACGGGATAATCTACGAATTGGACGGCGTCGAAGGTGCGACGGGCTCTCTCAAGCTCGAAAGGATCGAGAAGACCAACCGCTACAAATAATTCCCGAGAC
>AGTN01655822.1_pt1 | contig 14548 bp, 10 predicted proteins | sample 314218 | NCBI WGS metagenome assembly AGTN01 (sample SAMN02954264, study PRJNA73603) | bioreactor metagenome | biome: terrestrial; feature: non-aerated bioreactor; material: poplar woody material; isolation source: poplar biomass | place: USA | collected 2006-12 | reverse complement strand
AAAATGACGTGGTCGTCATCAATTTCTTGAATGTCAGGAACGCTGCCGATGTGCGTGTTTATGAATTGCTGGATCAGAAGTTCCGGCTCTTCTCCGGGCTGTTTGGCTCCTCGGATGAGGTTCTTGGTTCTATCGAATCGGGGATCGATTTTGAGAAGCGCATCGCGAATATATATCAGACCTGCAAAAGCACGGCGGCTATCCAAGAGGAATTCGATGTCCTGCAGGAAGAGCTTTCTGATCGCATAAACGAGAAGATAACGGCCGCCCGACAATCTATCCTTGAAAACTTTGATGAAGAGGTCGCTGCCCGGCTCAAAGGATGCCAAGCCGACACAATCGCAGGTTTGGATAAATTTACTCAGTGGCTCTATCATTTCTTTATCATGCAGGGCGCCGAGCGGGTAGAGCCTCTCGACCAGTGGAGAATCCACTACCGGAAGAACGGTTCAAGCGCGACGTATAACCTTAAGTGGAAAGATGCTGAGGCCCAGGGCGACATATTCCTGCGTCGCGATGACCCATTATGCAAAGAATGGCTGGAGGAAGCTATTGCGGCTCCTGTACCTGCATCATCAATACGCTTTGACTATACAAACTCCGGTAGAAACATTGCCTTCCTAAATAGCCATTCAAACCTCCGCGGAAAGCTGTCGGTGGACAAGCTGATTTATACTGGCGTAGAAACCGAAGAGCATCTTGTCTTCACGGTTGTCACAGAGGATGGCACGAAGGTCGATATTGATATGATAAACCGTATCATGGAATTGCCCGCAGCCGTTACAGGTGATCTCGGAAACAACACAGCCGAGATGGAGGAACTGCGGAAGGCCAATGCCGAAGCTCTGCAGGCGAGGATTGAAGCTGAAAATAAAAAATACTTCCTCGAGGAGTGCGCTAAACTTGACGCTTTCAGCGAAGACCTCAAAGAAGGATTACAGCGCGAACTAAAGGACTTGAACAAGGAAATTACAGAAAAAAAGCGTATATTCAAAAATAGCACCGACCGAACGCTGGCCGATATGCTGGAAATGAAGGAAGAGGTCAGCCGCTTGGAGGAAAGGCGTAAGAAAATGCGCCGTGAGATATATGAGCGCGAAGATGAAATTGACGCCCAGAACGAGCGCCTGCAGGATGAAGTCCGCGCGAAGTTGGCCGGAACATATACCCAGGAAAACATAATGGCCATCTCGTTCGAGATTGTTTGAGAATACGGAGGAATACACAATGCAACGACTGGAACTCACATGGATTGGCAAGGGTAACGAGCCCGCCGTTGAGCCGCGCATATTGCTGCACGACGCTTCGAAGGACTACGGAGACCCCGACACAGATAACATGCTTATACACGGCGATAATCTTCTTGCGCTGAAGGCGCTGGAGCAAGAATTTGCGGGACGGGTTAAGTGTATCTATATTGATCCTCCGTATAATACAGGGTCAGCATTCGAGCATTACGATGATAACTTGGAGCATTCAATATGGTTAGAATTGATGTATTCTCGCCTTTTATTACTGAAAAATTTATTGTCAGATGATGGATTCTTTTGTTGCCAAATTGACGATTCTGAAGGGCATTACCTAAAAGCAATGCTGGATGAGATATATGGGCGCAGTAATTATTTAGCCACTTTCTATATTCAAGTCCGCTATCCAAACAAAACACTTGCTGAAGATAGCGATTATCAGAAAATAATAGAGCAATGTCATATTTATGCTAAACAGAAATATTTGGCTAAACTCAACAGACCTCAGGCTGAGTATGAAATTGATAAATTTAAATGGCAAGTGATTGAAATCGAACCCGGAGAGAAATTAACTCTTGGTAACAAACAGGTGGAAATATTTAAGCCAAATCAATATAAAATTGTTGAAATCGAGTCTTGCTTAACGGGACTAAAAGAAACATGGGCAACCGGCTCCTTGGCACGAGTAAGGGCAAGTGCTGGAGAGTTCTTTGAATTATATTTATCCAGTAGAAAATCTGAAGATGGCCTCGGTTGCTTATACAAGGTGCAGGGTATAGGTGAAGATGGATTAGGATATCGATATATCAGCGGCCCGAAAAAGGAGAGCGCAAATAAGGGGAAATTCTATTCGGGAATACCACTTAGCAGATTAGCAGAATTAAAGACTGGAAAGAGCTTTAAATACCTTCCGGTGAGCAACTTTTATGACTTTGCGGGTAGCTTCGGGAACTGTAGACTTGAGGGCAATGTGGATTTCAAAGGCGGGAAAAAACCAGAAGCCTTAATGGAAATGATACTTAGGTACTTCTCAAATCCAGGGGATCTTGTGCTCGATAGTTTCCTTGGCTCTGGCACCACTGCGGCTGTTGCCCATAAAATGGGCCGACATTATATTGGTATTGAACTGGGCGACCATTGCTACTCCCACTGTTTACCTCGCTTAAGGGGAGTAGTAGACGGTGATCAGAGTGGAGCCTCGAATACTGTCGGCTGGACAGGCGGCGGTGGATTCAAGTTTTACGAGCTTGCCCCCACGCTAATTATAAAAGATGACCATGGACAGCCGGTTATATCAAACAAATATAGTCCTGAAATGCTCGTTGCAGCCGTTGCGAAGCTACATGGATTCACTTATGCACCGGATTCGGAGGTATTTTGGAAGCAAGGCAAAAGCCAAGACAACAGCTATATATATGTTACAACACAATACCTCTCGGTAGCTCAATTAGATAGCCTCGCCAGAGAATTGCCTGAATACGAGAAACTGCTTATCTGCGCGCCAGCCTTCGACGTGGGATTGGGTAAGCGATATGACAATATTAACGTTCGCAAGATTCCCCAGTCAGTTCTTTCCAAGTGCGAGTTTGGTGTTGACAATTACAGTCTAAGTTTTGTGAATCCGCCCGATCTGGATGAGGAGGAATGGGAAAATGCTTAAAGAACCTTATAACGAGAATTTTTATACCTATCATTCTAAGTATATCAACAACCGCCTTGCACTCCGCCCGCCCCAGCATGAAAGCCTGGAGCGGTTCGCTCGTATATGTGATCTCCTGTCATTATCGAAAACGCCCAATCTGGGCGAGGAACTGGCAATAATCCGCGAGTTGTTCCCGACGCTCACCAGTTTTGAGCGGGAATTCCCGTCTGTATGCTTCGCGCTTGCTACAGGCATTGGCAAAACGAGGCTTATGGGCGCGCTGATCGCATATTTGCATTATGAAAAGGGTATCAAGAACTTTTTTGTCATGGCGCCCAACCTCACAATTTACAAGAAGCTCAGAAGCGACCTTGGTGATCCGTCTCACCCGAAGTATGTATTTCGAGGGCTGGACAAGTTCATTAATCCACCACGCATTATTGACGGCGACAATTATGAAGAGTTCCGTCAATTATCAATGCACCAGCTTTTACAGCCGGTTATAATCAATATTTTCAACATCTCTAAGCTGAACTCTGAATCTGGCAGAATGCGGCGGCTGAATGAAGTTTTAGGTCAGTCGTACTTCGAATACCTGCAAGCCCTCCCCGATTTGTGCATCATGATGGATGAGAGTCACCATTACCATGCCGACCGTGGCTTTGAGACCATCAATGAGCTTCATCCCATTTTAGGCGTCGAGCTTACCGCGACACCTCAGATTCAACAGGGGGCGCGGAAGGTCGATTTCAAAAACGTGGTGTATGAATATTCGCTGGCGCATGCCTTAAACGACGGGCTTTACGTAAAAGTTCCTGTGGTCTTTACAAGAAAAGACTTCCGCCCGGAGGAATATACCCCGGATCAACTTGACCGTGAGAAACTTAACGACGGCATTCGCCTTCATGAAGAAACAAAAAGCAAGTTGGATGTTTATGCCCGCACCTACGGAAAGTCTGCGGTTAAGCCCTTTGTACTTGTCGTTGCCAAGGATACTGACCATTCCCGTCAAATCAGAGAATATCTAACCTCGAATGATTTCTTCCGTGGATACTACAAGGATAAAGTACTTGAGATCAATTCAGCCCAGCGCGGCTCTGAAAAGGACGAGAACATCGAACTCCTCCTGTCGCTGGAGCAACCTGATAATCGGATAGAGATCGTAATTCATGTGAATATGCTCAAAGAAGGGTGGGACGTTACCAACCTCTACACGATTGTCCCACTCCGCGCCTCGGCCTCGGAAACCCTAACAGAACAGACAATTGGTAGAGGGCTTCGTCTGCCTTACGGTCAGCGTACTGGTGCGGATGAAGTAGACCGACTCTCCATCGTGAGCCACGATAAATATGAAGCAATCATTACCCTCGCGAACGATCCGAACTCACTGGTACGGCGTGTATACTTTATTGATCCTACCGAACCGGAATTCAACAACGATCAACGGGAAACAGTGGAACTTCCGTCCGTATACGATGAATTAACGACTTCTGATAGCTTTACAGAGCAGCTTGCGTTTACATTACGGGAGACTGCCAGCACGTCATATGCTGAACGCCAAACCCCTGAGCAAACCGTTCAAGTGGCCCAGTTTGTGGCGAGAATGGCCTCCAAAACGGTCATTGAACTTGGCAAACAGGTAAAAACCTTTGATGCAACAAAGGATGCCGAAATCCGTAAGGTCGTTCATACCAGCATAGTGAATGAGGCAATACGGCAGTTCCCGGCACTCGGTCTAAAAAAAGAGGACTTGGCGGCAGTTGTCGAGGAAGCGATTGAGACCTGTGTCCAGGCATTGACTGACAATGTAATTCCAATCCCTGTTGCGGTCGTACAGCCGTTTACTGAGGTCAAACGCGGCTTTTATGAATTCACGCTCAATACGCGAAGCATTAACTGGCATCCGTCGGACGACACACTGATAGGAACAGAATTGCAAGAGGGCGGTGAAACCTTCGAGTATAATACCGACTTTGCATTGTTCCCCAAAACCGATGCCGTAGAAAATGAGATCGCTCGGCATATTATCGTCAAAGATAATGTGGATTACGACACCTGTGCTGACCTGATTTATTCTCTTATCGAGGACGCCAAGAGGCACTTTTTGTCGTACTTGGATTCTGAGGAAACCGAAAAAGTCATGAGGGATCGCCAGCGCACCCTCGCCGAAATTATATACACCCAGATGAACGAGCATTTTTACAAAGAGGAAACCAGCTATCGGGTCTCAAACATGCGTCCGTTCACGCGAATTGAAACTGGCTTCGGCGGCAAGTTCAAGTCTGATGATCTCTATGACCTCAGAGCGAACGTTCCTGCCTCCGAGGTCAAAACAAAGGTGTTCAAAGGCTTTAAGAAAGCCTGCCATACGCTTTATAAGTTTGACAGCAATCCTGAGCGTATCTTCGCTATCGTGCTGGAGAACGACGGCTCTGTCCTGCGGTGGATGCGCCCTTCAGCTAAGCAGTTCAATATCTACTACGGCCCAGGTGGTATAAGCCGTTACGAGCCTGATTTCATCGTAGAAACGGCAAGCAAGATATACCTGGCGGAAACAAAAGCCTCTAATGAAGTACAGACAGCTTTGCGAAATAAGTCGGGCGACGTTTGGCAGAAGGCCATAGCCGGGCAAGAATACTGCCGTGCAGTGACAGAATGGAACTCTGAAAACGGCGGGAAACCTTGGGAATATGTCCTCATTTCGCACGACGAGGTACGACTGCAATCCAGCTTAGGATATCTTGTAAACAACGCGGTACCGCCGGAGCAACTGAAGATAGATTAAGTAAAGCGGAGGGATAATGTATGGGCAGCACATTCAAATCAAACGACACTGCCATCTTTGACATTCTGAAGAACATCGAACAGGGCGCCAATCAACTGCCCGACTTTCAGCGTGGATGGGTGTGGGACGATGAGCGAATTCGTGCTCTGATTGCGAGCATTTCAAACTTTTACCCGGTTGGCGCACTGATGTTCCTGGAATACGGCGGGGATACTGTTCGCTTTAAATACCGCCCGTTTACAGGCTCCTCCGCTAATCACAAGCCAGACATGCTTGTGCTGGATGGGCAGCAGCGACTGACGTCAATTTTTTGCGCGATGTATTCCAAGGACGCTGTACCCACACAGACCACCAAGAAAGAGCCAATAAAGCGTTATTACTACCTCGACGTCGACTTATGCATTAAGAGTCTGAGCGACAGGACAATTGATCGTGTCGATGCCGTTATATCCATCCCGGAGGACAGGGTTGTCCGTGAGAACTTCGCCCGTGATGTTAAACTCGACCTGAGCTCCCGTGAAAAAGAATATGCTAAGCACATGTTCCCGCTCAACATTGTCTATGATTCCATTGCTTCCGGTGCTTGGATGGACGATTATAGGGAATATCACAACTACGATAAGGAGATTCTTCAGAGGCTTCGCCTGTTTAACGCGGAGATTATTGCGCCAATTCAGAGTTACAAAGTACCCGTTATCACCCTCGACAAAAACACGCCCAAAGAAGCAGTCTGCCAAGTGTTTGAGAATGTAAACACGGGCGGAGTCTCACTGACGGTGTTCGAGCTTGTTACGGCCACCTTTGCGGCTGATGACTTTGACCTCCGCACGGACTGGTATGGTAGAGATGAAAACGGAACACGTATTAAAGGCCGCTTTGAACTGAAGAAAATGAAAGAGGAAGTCCGCGACCTCTTATCTGTTGTTTCCGATGTCGACTTCCTCGTCGCCATAACGCTGCTCAGCCGGTATCATCTAAAAAAGCAAGGTGGGGATAGCGCACCGGCCGTTAGCTGCAAAAAGCAGGATGTCTTGAACCTAACCCTTGCCGATTATAAGAAGTACGCCGACGAACTTACGGAGGGCTTTATACAGGCGGCAAGTTTCCTTGTTGAACAGCGCATCTTTTCGCAGCGCGACCTGCCCTACACCACGCAGTTCATTCCGTTCTCAGTCCTGTTCGCCATTCTTGGTAGCCGTGCACAAGATGGCACAGTTCGCCAGAAGTTGGCGCAATGGTACTGGAGCGGTGTTTTCGGTGAAATGTATGGAGCAGCCAATGAGACCCGGTACGCTAACGATGTCACCGGGGTATTGGACTGGCTGGACGGCAAGAGCGAGCCGGATACCATAGCACGTGCGTATTTTCAGCCGACACGTCTTCTGTCGCTACAAACCCGAAACAGCGCAGCGTATAAAGGCGTTATGGCACTGATACTGAAGGTAAAAGCTATTGATTTCATCAGCGGTAAGGAAATGGATTTCACGGTGTTTTCCGATGAGAACATAGACATCCATCACATCTTCCCGCGTGCCCACTGCGAGGCGCAAAATTACAGCAAGACGAAATGGAATTCCATCGTCAATAAGACGCCTCTGTCCTATCGCACCAATCGCATCATTGGCGGTAATGCGCCAAGTATTTACCTAAAGAAAATCGAAAAGGATGACCATGTCACAGAGGCCGATGTAAACACGTTTGCCGCCACGCATTTGATTGATGTCGATGACTTCCGTGCTGACCGTTTCGACGAATACTTCATCAAGCGGGCAAAAGCGCTGTTAGGGCTTATCGGTAGCTCAATGGGTAAACCGGTGACAAACCTCGGCGGCGAGGATGTGGTAACTGCCTTCGGCGCTTCGCTGGACTAAAATCAATTTTAGAGGAGGAAAAAGTATGCCTGCTGTTGTGGTTAAAAAGGAAGTGAAGGTCAAGGCTGTGTTTGCTGCTATGGATAATCTTGCCGACATGCAAGAATTTAAAACAAAATTCAAACAGTTATATCCCGGCGATTGGAAAAGGATAAATGACGTTTTTCAAGAAGAAGAGCGCCGCGACAAGAAGGGAAAAGGGCATCCGATGCCCCATCCGGAAAAATATCTTGAAAACATGTTTAAAGTAGCAAGGGCAAAGATGCCCGGTTAATTATGAGAAGGAGTATGTATGCGCTGTATTTTTTGTAAGAGCGATTCCACCAACTCAAGGAGTATAGAGCATATACTCCCTGAATCGCTCGGAAATAAATTGCATGTATTATCTCCTGGGATTGTTTGCGATGGATGTAATAACTATTTGGCAAGAGAGGTTGAAAAGCCTTTCTTGGAAAATGACAACATTAAGGCCTTGCGCTTTGAGGAAGGTGTAGTAAGCAAAAAAGGACGTATACCCACCGTAGATGGAGTCTTGTTGAATGATCATAATTCTTCAATTATTTCGGTAACCTGGCCACCAGAATTCCCTGGTTCAATATTGGCACAAGCCCCCCTGTTCCTTGAGTTTAAAGGCGGATCTGTGCCACCGGAAAAAGGTAAGATTATGATGCCCATGTTTGACATATCCGCATCACTGCCGAACGGGATGGTATTATCGAGATTCTTAGGCAAGATAGCTATGGAAGTAATAGCACTGCGATTTTCAGAGCAACCAGGCGGTATTGATTATCTCGTTGACGAGGTACAACTTGACGATCTTCGGAATCACGTTCGGTACGGGAAAATCAAAAATTGGCCATGTAGTGTTCGGAAGATATATGAAAAAAACATCCCTCTTATTGACAAAGAAACAGGAGAGCTATTTCAGGTCATAAATGAATTCGATATACTTCAGACCGAAAATAGTGAGTATTATCTTATATTGGCAGTATTCGGGGTCGAATTTGTAATAAACTACGGTGGTTCTGAAATCGATGGGTACTATAATTGGCTTAGGCAGCACCAATATAGGAGTCCGTTATATGTAGATAAGAACGCAATACCGATAAAGCCTAACCATTAGCATAATCAACGGTAAAACACCTTCGTCAACGAAAAAACGGCGCCACCAATGAAAAAACGCCTTTTTTAACGTAAAAATGGCTCCTGTATTTACAGCAAAAACAGCACTCTTAAAATGGCGAGGAATTTCTGCTCTCGGGCGCCGACACCGGGCAGCAACGGGGCTCCAAAAGCCCAGTAATACTGTACATTCCGGGCAAAAAGAAAACCATCTACGGATAGAGCCTTTCTATCAATAGATGGTATCTTTTTTGGTGGAGGCGAGGGGAGTCGAACCCCTGTCCGAAAGTCCCAGCTTTGGATTTTCTCCGGGTGCAGAGCGCTTATTTAAACCATTTCCCTCCGCACACCCCCACGCTCAGGGGCATACTTGCGGTAGCTTCATAATCCCTTCCTCTGTGCAAAGCTTGGCAGAGGCGGTTCCCCTAGTTAATGATGCCCTGGCCCCGGCGATTAGGGTGCCGCCGGCAGGACATTACACTGCCTTAGGCAGCGTAAGCTAGTTCAGTATTATCTGCAACTAAAATTTAGGTCCGGCTTTTTAACGCAGCACTCCGGGACTGCGGCCCGCTTATCCAACTCCGGCAAACCCCCGTCGAAAGCCATGTACGCCCCCATATACGGCCCAAAAAGCTGTCGCTTTCCGGACTCCCGGTATCCTGTTTACCTTGCCATTTTCAAGGCGATTTCCTTGTCTCTCTGCGCATCGCGCTCCGCCATGCTTTCCCGCTTGTCGTACAGCTTTTTGCCGCGCGCCACGCCGAGCTCCATCTTGACTTTGCCCTTCTTTAAGTATACCGCAAGCGGCACCAGCGTCAAGCCCTTCTGTGTGGCTAAACTGTAAAGCTTTGCAATCTCGCGGCGATGCAGCAGCAGCTTGCGTGTGCGCATCGGGTCTTCGTTGTATACGCTGCCTTTTTCATACGGGCTTACATGCATGCCGTGGACAAACGCCTCGTTGCTTTGTATGCGCACAAACGCGTCCTTGATGTTCGCCTTGCCGCCGCGGATGGATTTGACTTCGCTGCCTGCCAGCACCAACCCAGCCTCCACGGTCTCTTCGATGAAATAATCGTGGTACGCTTTTTTGTTTTTGATCAGTATTTTGATCCCTTCGCCCATACCTTCACCTCGCCGGCGCGAACTCGATCCTCGGCGGATACACGTTCACGTTTTCCACGCGGATGCGCATCTCATCCCCGAGGCTGATCTTTCGCCTCGTCCGCTCGCCGATCACGCAGTACTGTTTTTCCATCCATACGTAGTAATCGTCCTGCAGGGATGATAATGGTATCACACCCTCCACGGTGTTGTCAAGCTGCACAAATATGACATTTCTCGACACGCCGCTGACCACGCCGTCGTAGACTTCGCCCTCTCTGCCCTGCATGTATTCGGCCTTTTTGACGTCGTCCACCAGGCGCTCCGCCTCCATTGCCGCGCGTTCCCGCACACTGGACTGACGCGATGCCTGCTCCACGATGGCTTCCAGCGCCGCAACGTGCTTTGGCGTCATCCTGCCCGCAAGGTCGTCCTTGATGATGCGGTGCACCATCAGGTCGGGATAACGCCGTATCGGCGAGGTGAAGTGGCAATAAAACTTAAAGCTGAGGCCGAAATGCCCCTTGCATTCCGGGCTGTACTCCGCCTTCTTCATCGAGCGCAGCAGCACCTCGCTCACGATATTCTCGTGCGGCGTGCCCTTGATCTCGTGCAGGATCGCCTGCAGTTTCTTGGGGTGTGCGTCCTCCAGCGTTCCGTGGATGCGCCCGAAGTTGGCGTAGAACATTGCGAACGTATTCATCTTCTCGTTGTCGGGCTGGTCGTGCACGCGGTACACGAACGGCAGCTCCCGCAGGAAGTAGGTTTCCGCTACCGTCTTGTTCGCGGTCAGCATAAACTCCTCGATCAGCCGCTCCGCGTCGCCGCGCTCGCGCGCGCCCACTTCGGTCACGCGGCCGTCCGCGCCATACGTGAACGCTGCCTCTTCCAGCTCAAAATCGATGCTGCCCTTCTCCTCGCGGCGCTCGCGCAGCACCTCCGCGAGCTGCTTCATGAGCATCAGGTTATCGTATATATCCGCATACTTGCGCGTGAGCGCCGTGTCGCCCGCGAATATCGCGTTGACGCCGCTGTACGTCATGCGGTGCCGGGAGCAGATCACGCTTTCCGCGATGTGCGAATCCGTCACGCGGCCCTTCGCGTCAACCTTCATCACGCATGACAGCGTGAGCTTATCCTGCCCCTCGTTTAACGAACACGCTCCATTCGACAACGCATGAGGCAGCATCGGAATCACCATGTCGGCGAGGTACACGCTCGTACCGCGTTTCAGCGCCTCCTTATCGAGCTTGCTGCCCGCCTTTACGTAATCCGCCACGTCGGCAATGTGCACGCCCAGCTCATAGCCGTCCTCCAGCTTTTTCACGGAAACCGCGTCGTCCAGGTCCTTGGCGTCCGCGCCGTCGATCGTAATGATCGTCTGATCGCGGTAATCCTCCCGCTTTTTCAGGTTCGGCTTATACGCGGCCACCGCCGCCGCCTCCTGCTCCACCTCCTGCGGGAACGCTTCGGGCAGCTCCAGCCGCCGGATGATGCTCTTCATCTCGACGGGCCCGGCGCCCGCTGCGCCCAGCACCTCGGTGACGCGCCCCTCCGCGCTGTGCCCGCCCTTCGCGCGCCGCTTTAATTCCACGACCACTTTCTGTCCGTTCCGCGCGCCGCCCGAACCCTTTTTCGCGATATAGATATCGTCGAGCCGCTCATCGTCCGGCAGCACGAACTTGCCCGAAAGCACGCCCACGATCACATGGCGCTTCTCTTCAAGGATTTGCGTGACTTCTCCCTCGCGCTTCCGGTCGCTTTCCGCCGCGGAAAGCAGCCGCACGACGACGAGATCGCCGTCCATCGCGCCGCCCTTGCTGTCGGACGGTATGAATATATCCCCGGCCTCATGCAGCAGGAACGCAAAACCCTGCCGCTTCACCTCCAGCCTGCCCGTAAAGAAGCCGTTCGTGCCGGGCAGGAACAGCTTCCCCTTGGCGCTGCGCAGCACCCTGCCCTCGGCGATCAGCTCCTGTACGGCCTGCCGCAGCTCCGCAGGCTTTTCCTCCATGCCCCGCGTCAGCGCGTCAAAATCCTGCATACCGCGGGAGGCTTTGAGCGCCTGTATGATTTTATCTTTAATTTCCAACATAATCTCTCTTTCCATATTATATTTATACCCCGTGCGCACCGCACGCACCCGTTTTTTCAAAATAAAAACGCCCTCCCGCAGACCCGGAAAGGCGTAACTCGCTCTATGCGTATTACGGCGTTGTTGTGGGTGATGCTTCCGGTGAAACCGTCGCCTCGGCAGAAATCTCGGCGGACGCTTCAATTGTGGCTTCCACCGTCGCTTCCTCCGACGTTTCGGCTGAAACGCTTTCAGACGGATTCGTCAGCGGAGCGGGCGTCGAGCTCACATCGGGGGTTGTCGCCTCATCAGGGGTCTCCGCGCCCAACACGTATACCTGGATCAGCACCAGTGCGACAGCCAGTATCATCATTCCAACAGCGGTAACTTTGGTCAGCTTCTTAAGTGTACCCTCGTAGCCCTTCGCCTTGCTTTTGCCGAGAAAGGTTTCGGCGCCGCCCGCGATATCGCCCGTGAGTCCCGCACTGCGCCCCGACTGCAGCAATACCACAGCGATCAGGAACAGCGAGAACAGGCAGAGCACGATTTCCATTATGAGCACTAAGACTTCCATTGTTACCTCCTCAAATCTACAGCAGACGTATTTTAACACGGCTCTATACAAAAAGCAAGCAAAAATATACGTTTAAACCCGCCTGAAATCGCGGTTTCGGCGCTGATCGCCCACGCACCGCTTTGGTTAAAAAATGGCCGGATCATCTAGCTTTCAACGGGAAGGCCCTCGACCTGCGCGACGATGGCGGCCCGGTTCCAGAGGCACGCAATATGCCACGCGCTCTCTCCGAAATCCGAGAGCACCTTTTCCTGATACCCGTCTGTGCCCGCGTTACAGCAGAGGCTTTTCCCGTCCACATCGCGCGTATAGTAGATGCCGGAGCGGTTTACATTGAAGCCGCTGCACGGATATTCCACGACCGGCTCGACCGCGGATACATCGGCAAGCGCCATGCGCCTGATAAACCCGTCGGCGCTGTCGATGAAGTAGATCACGTCGTCGGTGATACAAAACATCTCAACGCTCTGACCGTATACGGTTTCAATACCGCTTCCGTCCAGATCCGCTTTTTGGATATATCCCGTCTGCGTGTCGGTATAATACAGAGCGTCCGCGTATACGTTGAGACAGCCCGCGCTTTCGATACGCGAAAAGTCCGCGGCGGGCGTGCCGTCAAGCGTTGCGCATTCGATGCCTCCGTCTGCAATATAATAGAGGCGCTCGCCGCAGATCTGCAGCAGCGTGGCCGCGCCTTCGATGATGCGCCGCGGATCGGGCGTGTCGACAAGCGTCGTGTATACGCCGTCCTCCATGCAATAGTAAAGCGTATCGCCGTTTACGTTCATATACAGCCCCGCCTGATCCAGCACGAGGCTGCTCTCGCCCGTATCCGGATTGGAACGCACAAGGCTGCCCTTCGCATACGCCGTATCGCCTATATAATACATCAGCAGCTCGTCGCCGTACTGCACGGCAAAGCCGTAATTCAGGATGTTGCCCGCCGTCGTGCCGTGCGCGATCACGGCATCCTGCTCCGCCAAGCTCCCGAACCAATCGTCAAATGCCGAGCAGCCGCCCGCAAGCAGCAGCGCCGCCGTCAGCAGCGCGAGCGCGATTTTCTTCATATTCCCCCGCCTTTGTACGGAAAAAACCGGCGTCCGCGGCTGCAGGCGCCGGCTTTGCCCGTTTTTCACGCTTTTCCGGCGCAGCCCAGCACCACTTCGATCTTGTGCCTGACCATCTGCTTGATCGCTTCACGCGCGGGCTTCAGATACTGTCTGGGGTCGAAATGAGACGGGTTCTCCGCAAAATATTTGCGGATCGAGCCCGTCATCGCCAGACGCAGGTCGGAGTCGATATTGATCTTGCAGACCGCGCTCTTGGCCGCCTGGCGGAGCATCTCTTCCGGAACGCCCTGCGCGCCCGGCATGTCGCCGCCATACCTGTTGATCATTTCGACAAACTCCGGAATGACCGACGAGGCGCCGTGCAGCACGATCGGAAAACCGGGGATGCGCTTCTCGACTTCTTCGAGTATGTCAAAGCGCAGCTTGGCTTCGCCCTTAAACTTGAACGCGCCGTGGCTTGTGCCGATCGCGATGGCCAGCGAATCGACGCCGGTCCTGCTGACAAACTCCTCGACCTCTTCCGGGCGCGTATAGCTGCCTTCGCCCGAGGCGACCTTCACCTCGTCCTCGACGCCTTCCAGCTTGCCGAGCTCGGCTTCGACGACGACGCCCCTTGAGTGCGCGTATTCCACGACCTTCTTCGTCTGCGCGATGTTTTCCGCGAACGGGAAGTGCGAGCCGTCGATCATGACCGACGTAAAGCCGCTGTCGATGCAGTCCTTGCAGGTCTCAAACGTATCGCCGTGATCGAGGTGCAGGCAGATGGGCAGCCCCGTGTCCTCCAGCGCGGCCTCGACGAGCTTTCTTAAATAGATCGGATTGGCATAGGCTCTTGCGCCCTTGGACACCTGCAGTATCAGCGGCGCCTGCAGTTCCCTGGCCGCTTCGGTGATGCCCTGAACGATCTCCATGTTGTTCACGTTGAACGCGCCGATGGCGTATCCGCCTTTATAGGCCTTCGCGAACATATCCCTGGTGGTGACTAATGGCATGGTTTTTCCTCCTCATATGTAAAATACAAATAGAATACCGCTATTCCCCTACGGTAGCCTATTATATATG
>AGTN01004498.1_pt1 | contig 14585 bp, 16 predicted proteins | sample 314218 | NCBI WGS metagenome assembly AGTN01 (sample SAMN02954264, study PRJNA73603) | bioreactor metagenome | biome: terrestrial; feature: non-aerated bioreactor; material: poplar woody material; isolation source: poplar biomass | place: USA | collected 2006-12 | reverse complement strand
CTTGCCCCGCAGGCGGAGAGCGAATCGCGGACGATTTTCTCGCGCTCTTCGCGAGTAGTATTTTTGACTAAATATTTATCCATTATTCAAAGCTTTTTCCAATCTGTCGAAAGCCTCTTTCAAAACGGCTCTCGGGCAGGCGATATTTATTCTTTGAAATCCCTTTCCCCCTTCGCCGAAGATGCGGCCCGAGTCGAGCCAGAGGCCGGCCTTATATGTGATAAGTTTGTCGAGCTCCCCGTCTTCCGTTCCGAGACCCTTGCAATCGAGCCACGCGAGATAAGTGCCCTGCGGTTCGACGAGCTTGATCCCGTCGAAATTTTTCAGGCGCGACTTTACGTAAGCGAGGTTTCCGCACAAATATTCCTTTAGTTCCGCGAGCCATTTTTCGCCGTACTGATAAGCCGCCTTGCATCCGACGAGCCCGAAAACGCCCGACTGGCTGTACCCCGCCGCCGCTAATTCTCTTTCAAAGCGCGCGCGGATTTCCTTATTCCATATTACCGTATTCGCGATATGCAGGCCGGCGAGATTGAAGGTTTTCGCGGGAGAGGTGCAAGTTATCGTGATATCGCGAAGAGCGTCGCTTAAATCGGCGAGGACGAGGTGCTTGTGTCCCGGAAAGACGAAATCCTCGTGAACCTCGTCCGACGCTATCAATACGTTATGTTCGAGGCAAATTTCGCCCAATCGTAAAAGCTCCTCTCTCGTCCATACGCGCCCGACCGGATTGTGAGGGCTGCAGAAAATAAAGAGCTTGACCTTATTTTCGACTATCTTTTTTTCAAAGTCTTCAAAGTCTATAAAATACGCTCCGAACTCGTACCGGAGCGGATTTACGACGAGTTTTCTTTCGTTTAATTTTATGCTCTCGGAGAAAGGATAATAGACCGGCGGCTGGATCAGGACGGAGTCTCCCTTTTCGGTGAAAGCCTTGACGATCGTATTGAGAGAAAAGACGACGCCCGGCGTCCTGACTATCTGTTCCGCGGAAATTTTCCAGCCGTGCATTTTTTCAAACCACGCTATTAGGGTATCCGAATATCCGGAATCGGGTTCCGAATATCCGAAAATTCCGTGCCGCGCCCTCTCTTCAAGGGCGGCAATAACCTCGGGCGGCGTTTTAAAATCCATATCGGCTACCCATAGCGGGAGTATTCCCTCGGGGCGGCCTCTCGGGACGGCGCAGTCGTATTTCAGACAGTAGGTGTTTCTTCTTTCGATGATTTCGTCAAAGTTTGTCATATTTAATAGCTTCCGGCTTTCAGCTTTCAGCTTCCAGAGCGTTCTTCAGATCTTCAATCAAGTCTTCCGCGTTCTCGATCCCCACTGAAATTCTCAGTAATTTTTCGTTAATCCCTCTCGCCTCGCGAATATCGGCGGGGACGTCTGCGTGCGTCTGGGTATACGGGTAGGTTATCAGAGTCTCCACTCCGCCGAGGCTCTCCGCGAAGAGAATTAATTTGACTTTCTTCAATATTTTTAGCGCGGTCTCCTTGTCGACGGTCTCGAAGGATATCATAGAGCCCGCGCCCGAGGCCTGTTTTTTATTGACAAGGTAGCCGTCCGAGTCCTCAAAGCCGGGGAAATAGACCTTATTTATCTCGGGGCGCGATCTCAAAAATTTGGCGATTTTCAAGGCGTTTTCCCCGCTCTTTTCCATTCTTATGGCGAGCGTCTTTATTCCCCGAATGACGAGCCAGCTGTCGAAAGGCGAGAGGCAGGCGCCGGTCGTCTTATATATGTAGCGAAGTTTTTCCGAAAGGGGTGGGGAGTTTACGACGAGAAAGCCCGCTAAAGTGTCGTTGTGGCCGGCCAGAAATTTGGTGCCGCTGTGCACGACGATATCGGCTCCCATATCGAAAGGCCTCATAAGGTACGGAGTGAGGAAAGTATTGTCGACTATCGTCAAAATCCCGCGGCTTTTCGCGAGTTCCGCCGCCGATCTCACGTCGGTTATTTTCATCATCGGATTTGTCGGAGTTTCGATAAAGAGCGCCTTAGTGTTTTCGGTAATATTGTCTTCGATATTTTTTAAATCAGACGTGTCGACAAAGACGAACTTTAGCCCGTGCTTTTCCGCGACGTTTTTGAAATAGCGGAACGTGCCGCCGTAGAGATCGTCGGACGAAATTATCTCGTCGCCCGGGGAAAATATCTCGAAGAGCGCGGTGATCGCCGCCATGCCGGTGGAAAAGGCCATAGCGTCGAAGCCGCTCTCGATCGCGGCTATCAGCTTTTCGAGGTGTTCCCTCGTCGGATTCTGAAGGCGCGAATAGTCGTAGCCGGTGCTTTCCCCGACTCCGATATGCGAGAAAGTCGCGCTCTGGTAAATCGGGACGCTGACCGCCCCCGTATCGTCGTGTTTTTTTGCGCCCGCGCGGACGCATTTTGTCGAGATATCCATTTAATCTATTATCCTATGCCTTATGCCCTATGCCCTAAATATAAAACATCGGGCTCTGATTTGAGTCGTGGACGATCGAGGAAAGCGTTATGCCGGAAAGCGTCCGCTTTACGCATTCGTCCATTTTGCCGATCACTCCTTTGATCGCCTTGTCGAGAGTCTTTTCGCGCACCGTCTCTCCGGCGTCCTCGAATAAGAGAGAGTCGGTCGCGCCGAGAATATCGTAGGCGGTTATTTTATCGGGCGGAAGCGCGAGCACATAGCCGCCTTGCGCGCCCTTGACCGAGTTTACGAGGCCGGCCTTTTTGAGCGCGGAAAAAATTTGTTCGAGATAAATCTTAGATATCCCGAGCGCTTCGGCGACGCTGATCGCCGAGACCTGTTCTCCGCCGTGCCTCGAGGCGAGGTACTCCATTGCCGCGAGGGCGTAGCGGGATTTTATTGAGATTCGCAAATTATCACCTCAACTTTTTACAGTATATGGGTATATATTTTAAGTTATTATCTTGTCTCGCCGAGTTCATCAAATAAATCTCCTTCACTTCCGTCCTGAGCTCGGGATATCTTTTTATTTCTTCGAGATCGGATTTCGGCAAAAGTTTGACCTCTCTTCCGAGAGTAATATGAGGTTTATAGGGGCGGTTTTCCAGCTTGAACAGAGCGCCCGAGAGCCCTTGATAGAGCTCGTTGTAGAGACCGTCGAGCGCTTCGCCGTTTTTAATTCCCACCCACCAGGTGTCTCCGAATTTGCCCACTCCGTTAAATTCCAAAGTGAACGGCCGAGCCCTGACCTTATCTATTTCGGCGATTATCTGTCCTATCCTCTCCTCGCCCGTCTCGCCGATGAAAACGAGCGTCAGGTGAAAATTGTCCTCTTCGGGGAACCTGCCTTGCGCCGAGCTGCCTATTAGCTTTTCCTGAATTTTCTTGAGTTCTTTCTTGACTTCTTCGTGAAAGTTGACGGCGGTGAACAACCTCATGTTTATATTTTATCATAAGTGAGGCATATATTACTAAAAAATCTGAAATGTGTTACAATAATTTTAGCCTTCAGCTTTCAGATTAATTAGGAGATACTATGAAAATTACGGAAATTCGCGCAATGGAAATTCTCGACTCTCGCGGCTTCCCGACCGTAAGGGCTTTTGTGACTTTGAACAACGGTATCAAAGCCAAAGCTTCCGTGCCGTCGGGGGCTTCGACCGGCAGTTTCGAGGCCGTGGAACTCCGGGACGGCGACAAGATACGGTACGGCGGCAAGGGAGTGCTGAACGCGGTCAAAAACGTCAACGAAATCATCGCCCCCGCCCTGAAAGGGAGAGACCCGTCGAATTATGTTGCGAACGACAAAATAATGTTCGATTTGGACGGCACTCCGAACAAGTCGAAGCTCGGCGCGAACGCGATCCTCTCGGTCTCCCTCGCGGCGGCGAAGGCGGCGGCGAAGTGCGAAAACCTTCCCCTCTATAAATTTATCGGCGGAGAAAAGGCCGTGACGCTGCCGACGCCTATCTGCAACGTAATAAACGGCGGGGCGCACGCCACTAACAACGTCGACGTTCAGGAATTTATGATAGCCCCCGTCGGAGCGAAAAGTTTTTCCGAAGGCCTTCGCTTTGCCTCGGAGACCTTTCAAAATCTGAAGAGGATAATCAAAAACAAGGGGATGCCGACGGCCGTAGGCGACGAGGGCGGCTTCGCTCCCGATCTCGCGACAAACGAAGAGGCTCTCGCGCTTCTCGACGAGGCCGTCGAGGCGGCCGGTTATACGGGCAGGATAAAATTCGCGCTCGATCCTGCCTCCACCGAATGGATGGGCGAAAACGGCGTCTATATTATGCCTAAATCCGACCTCAAATTCACCAAAAATCAGCTTATCGACTACTGGAAAGACCTCGTCGGAAAATACCCGATCATCTCGATCGAGGACGGCCTGAACGAGGAAGACTGGGATACGTGGGTCGCTTTCACAAAGAAGACGGGCAAGAAAATCCAGATCGTAGGCGACGATTTATTTGTGACGAACACGGCGCGCATTCAAAAAGGGATAGATATGGGGGCGGCTAATTCCGTTCTCATAAAGCCGAATCAGATAGGCTCCCTTTCGGAGACCGAGGCGGCCGTCAGGCTCGCGCATAAGAACGGCTACACGGCGATAATGTCTCACCGCTCGGGCGAGACCGAGGATACGACGATCGCCGACCTCGCCGTAGGCCTCGGCACGGAGCAGATAAAGACCGGCTCCCTCTCCCGTTCCGAGAGGATCGCGAAGTATAACCGTCTGCTTGAAATCGAAGCGGAGCTGGGGGAAAGGGCCGCATACCTCGGAGAAAAAGCGTTTAAGGCATAAGCACCGTTTGTCGATATCTTTACTATTTTGTGGATAAACAGGGCTAAAATGTGGATAACTCTCAGGCTTATAAACAAAAAAGGGCCTTATTTCCATTTTTTGGGTAACCGAAAAGGCGAAAATATGCTACAATCGAAAAAGCAAAATCAAAGCTAAGGAAACATTTATGCAAATCGCCGCTCTCGCAGTATTTTTCATCACCTACATACTTCTCCTCGCCGTTCCGAAGTTCAGGGCGTTTATCGCGCTCGGCTCGGCGGCGGTTTTCGTGATCCTGTTTTTGATATTCAAGCTTCCCGTAGTCAACCTGATCAAAGCCGTCAACTGGAATGTGATCATGATGATCGGCGGGACGATGGGCACGGTTTCCCTGTTTATCGCGTCGAAAATGCCCGACAAAATGGCCGACGGGATAATAAAACATATGCCGGACGTGCGCTGGACGATAATCGCGCTCGCGCTTTTCGCGGGGCTCGTTTCGGCCTTCATCGACAACGTCGCCACGGTGCTGATAGTAGCGCCTATCGCCCTGACGATTTCCAAAAAGCTCAACATCTCGCCGGTAAAGAGCATAATCGCTATAGCGATCTCCTCGAACCTTCAGGGGGCGGCTACGCTCGTCGGCGACACGACCTCGATACTTCTCGGCGGCTACGCGAATATGGATTTCCTCGACTTCTTCGTCTTCGACGGGCGCGTCGGGATGTTCTTCATAGTTCAGGCGGGCGCGCTCGTTTCGGCTTTAGTGCTGCTGTTTTTGTTCAGGAAGGAAAAAACGAAGATCAAGCTCGACGAGACGACCGAAGTAAAGGACAAATTCCCGACTATATTATTGATGCTCAATCTTCTCCTGCTCATCGGCGCGTCCTTCATCCCGAACAAGCCGGATATCACGAACGGCCTTATCTGCGTCGGAATTATGCTGATCGGCCTCGTCCGCGAAATTATCAAGAGGAAAGATATAAAAGTCGCGAAGGCTTTTCTGAAGGAAATAGATTTCTTTACGCTACTTTTACTTTTCGGCCTGTTCATGGTCATAGGCGCGCTGACCGAGGTCGGCATAATAAGCAAAGCCGCGGAGCTTATCAAATCGGCGAGCGGCGGGAACGTCTTCGTCACCTATACGATCCTCGTCTGGGTTTCCGTCCTCTTATCCGCGTTCATCGACAATATTCCATACGTCGCGACTATGCTACCTATCGCGTCCCTTCTCGTCCCCGCCGGCGTGGATCCCGCCGTGCTCTATCTGGGGCTTCTCTGCGGGGCCACTCTCGGCGGCAATATAACGCCTATCGGCGCGTCCGCGAACATAACCGGCCTCGGGATTTTGAGAAAGAACGGCTACGAGGTCAAGGCGCTCGACTTTATGAAAATAAGCGTCCCGTTCACGCTCGCGGCGGTCTGCACGGGATACGGTTTGATCTGGCTCTTCTACTATGTAATTTGACGCGAAAAATAAAATATTTACTTTTTTGCGGCAAGAGTTATAATAAAAGCGATGGACAACCTTACCTTTGTAATGGAAAATTATCTCGAAGCGATATACGAGCTCGGAAAGGATAAGAATTTCGCGAGAATTTCGGATATAGCCGAGCGGCTCGGCGTGACGAAGGCGAGCGCTTCGAGCGCCGTCCAGACGCTTATGCAGAAAGGGCTCGTGTCGACCGAGAAATACCGCGAGGTTTACCTGACCGAAGAGGGAAAGAAGTTTGCCGAACAGACCTCGAAAAAACACGCGACGATCAAAGAATTTTTCATCGGCATATTGAATATCGACGAAAAGACGGCCGACGCCGACGCTTGCGCGATAGAGCACGTCATAAGTCGGGACTCCGTCAAGGCTATGGAAGACTATTTGAAAGATCAATAAAAAATCCGGCTTTGCGCCGGATTTTCTGATAGATTAATTTTTGCCTTTGTCTTTATAAAGCCCTTTGCGGGCCGGGCAGTCGCTTTGGCCGCAACTGCCGCAGTCGCACGAGGTTTTGCCCTTTTTCTTTCTGACTACGGCGGCCGCTATCGAGCCGATAACTATCGCCGCCGCGGCAATGATGATGATTATTTCGACGGGGCTCATATTTATCACCTTCCTTTTTTGAGTTTAAATCTGTTTTTGAGTTTAAGTTTATATCCGTATTTGTTGTACCATATTACGCCGAGCACGACGAGCGCCGCGGCGGCCCCGTATATGAAGACGGTCCACCACCACGTGCCGATCAGGTAGAGCGCGGAGCCTACGGTATAAGACGTCACTACCCAGAAAAGGATCGTATAATTGAATTTCTTTTTGTCGGGCAGCTCCGCCTTCGCAGTGGCGACGGCCGCGAAGCAGGGAATGGTCGTCATATTGAACGCTATGAACGCGAGCAGCGCCGGTACCGTTATATTCGTCGCCGTTATCATTTGGACGACCGAGTCGATCCCTTCGAGCGCCTCGTTCGCGGCGAAGCCCGCCGTTATGCAGGCCGCGAGCGTCCCGAAGGTGGCTATCACGTTCTCCTTCGCTATGAGTCCGGTCACCGCCGCGACTACGAACACCCAGCCCCACGGCCCCAGCTGGCTTCCGAAGCCGAGCGGCGTGAATATCGGCTGTAAAAGCTGCCCTATCCCCGCGAGGATGCTGCCGTTGATCTCCTCGTCGGAGAGGAAATGCCAGCCCCAGTCGAAGTGGCTTACGAACCAGATGACGATCGTCGAAGCGAGGATGATCGTGAACGCTTTCTTTACGAAGTGCTTGCCCTTGTCCCAAAGGTGGAGCATCAGGTTCTTGAATTGAGGCGCGCGGTAAGCGGGGAGCTCCATTATGAACGGCGGCGTCTCGCCCTTCATCGTCGTGTTTCTCATCAGGAGCACCGTAGCGATCGCCACGGTTATCCCGAGGACGTACATGCCGTAGGTTATCAGGTCGGCGTTGCCCGTCCCGAACTGCATCACTATTCCTCCTGCGACGGCGGTCAGTATCGGGAGCTTTGCCCCGCAGCTGAAGAAGGGTATTACCCTTACCGTCGCCGTCCTTTCGTTCTCGTCCGAAAGCGTGCGGGTATTGATCATCGCCGGTACCGAACAGCCGAAGCCCATTATCATCGGCATAAACGCCCTGCCGGAGAGGCCGAAGCGCCGGAATATCCTGTCGAGTATGAACGCGACGCGCGCCATATAGCCGCTGTCTTCGAGTATCGAGAAGAAGAGGAAGAGCGTCAGTATTTGCGGGAGGAACGAGAGTATAGCGAAGAGTCCGCCCAGCACGCCGTCCGCCACGAGCCCGGAGGCCCATTCCGACGAAGCGGCGAGCGCGTCCGCCACGGCTCCGTTCGCGGCGCCCATCACCGTGTCGAAGAAATTGAAGAGTATGACGCCGGGGGAGTTTATCCCGCCAGCGCCGAACAGCCCTTCAAAGAAGGAGCCCGGCAGCGAGACGAAATCTTCGGGTATTACGCCCATTGCGCCGAGGTAGAGAAAGTCTTCGGAGAACGTCAGGTGGAATATCGCGAAGAGGATCAGTAAAAATATCGGAATGCCCCAGATCTTGTGCGTCAGCGCCCTGTCTATCCTGTCGGATCTGGTCAGGGCCTTATTTTCGCCGCCGGCCGGTTTAACAAGGAAAACCGAGAAGTTTTTCGCTATGTATTTATACCTCGCGTCGGCGATAGCCGCCTCGAAATCCGAGCCGAAAACCTCGTCCGAATAGCCCGCCTTGAAATCCTCGATCATTTTTACGAGCTTCGGCAGGGCGGCCGTTTCGAGCTTGTCGAGCTCCACGAGCTTGACGGCGTGGAATAATATGTTTTCGGCGACGCCCGCGCCCTCTACGGCGGCCTCGGTTTTTTCAGAATGTCGGCGAGCGCCGAAGAGGCGAGCACGGTCGAGCCCTTTCGGGGAGCTTTGGCGGCCTTGTAGGCTCGGGACATAAGCACGTCGAGGCCCTTGCCCTTCAGCGCGGAGATCCCGACAGTAGGCGCGCCGATTCTTTCTTCGAGCTTTTTTTCGTCGATGCGCGCGCCGCTTTTCGTCACCTCGTCCATCATATTGAGGGCTACGACTACGGGCACGTCCAGTTCGAGAAGCTGCGTCGTCAGATAGAGATTCCTTTCGAGGTTGGTCGCGTCGACTATGTTTATGACGCAATCCGGTTTTTCGTCGAGGATGAAATTCCGGGATATCACTTCCTCGGGCGTATAGGGCGAGAGGCTGTATATGCCCGGAAGATCGACTATCGCGACCGGTTCGGGCGTCTTTTTATAAAAGCCTTCCCTTTTATCCACCGTTACCCCGGGCCAGTTGCCGACGTGCGCGGTCGCGCCTGTAAGGCTGTTGAAGAGCGTCGTTTTCCCGCTGTTCGGGTTGCCCGCCAAAGCGAATTTAAGCATTATCTACCTCTAACATCACATAGGAGGCCTCGGCTTTCCTGAGCGAAAGCTCGTAGCCGCGGATGTTTATTTCAAGGGGATCGCCGAGAGGCGCTTTTTTTCTGAGCACGACCGGGGCGCCCGGCGTGACGCCCATATCGAAAAGGCGCTTCCGGAGCCGTCCTTCTCCGCCGACCGACTTTATCACGCCGGCCTCGCCCAACTTAAATTCTTCAAGACTTTTTATCATTGTCGACCTACCTTTATATTGACGTTAAATATATTTGGAAAGAAGAGACGCGAGTCATGCGACGTGTATTTTCGCGGAAATGTCGTTGTCGAGCGCGAGGCGGCAATCCTTGACGGCGCAGACGCTGTTTCCGTTGCAGTGCGAAATCACCGTTATAGGCGAATCGATAGTTACGCCGAGATTTTCAAGGTGTTTTTTTACCTTGTCTCCGGCAAATATTTTGATTACCCTGAGCCCGACGTTGACGGGCGCTAAAGCGAGCGGCGTCATTTTATCTCCTTTATTATCCGATAGTTAATCGTCTCACACTTTGTTTGACTACTCTAACATATTATCACTACTCTAACATTATGTCAACAAAATTTAAACGGTTACTAAAAAAATCGCGAAAAAAAATCGCCCCTATATACGGGACGAATTTTAAATAATTATAATTAATATATATTAAAATTTAAGAAGATTCAAACCTATCTCCTCGCTGAATTTCCTTTCTATCCTTCCGTCGATAATATGCGCAACAATCTCGGCCGTACCGGATACGACGGCCTCGTTCAGGTGGCCGCCGTACATATTCCCGTTGATATCGGCGAGCGAGACGTGCAGGTGGGCGTAGGGCTCGCCGTCCTTTTCGGTTATGCTGCCGGTAAGGTTTGTAATTTCGAGTTCGCGGTTGAAAAAATTAGTGAAATATTTTTTTTCGCGCGTGTCGAATAATCCCACGACGGCCTTATTGACCGCGCCGATCCCCGAAAGAGACGCAAGCTTTATTCCCTCGGCTTTCGCGAATTCCTTGACCGCCTCGACGATTTCTTCGCCCCTGTCGATGCGGAGGACATAATCGTTTTCAAATTTAACGTATTGCATAGGTCCCTTCAGCTCCCTTACTAACTCCTAACCGCTAATCCCTATTAAACTTCTCCGCCACCGCTTTGATCCTCTCCTCGGTCAGGCTGGGCTTATCCATATTGTTTTTCTGGTAGGTTTTGAGCATACTCCCGAAAATGAAGTTGAATTTTCCCGCCCTCTCGGGGACGAACTCGAAGCCGAAGCCCTCGGCCGAAATCGCCGTTTCCACGAGGCGGCGCGGGAAATTGGATTTGATGAACTTCATAAAATCTGGATCGGCGCAGCAGACGAAGAGCGCGTGAGGAATTGTGACGAGCTTATTCAAATTCTTCTTAACGAACTTTTTGAGTTTCCGCCCGATATGCGCCGCGTAGACTCCGCCGCCGATAATAATAGCGTCGATTCCGTTTAAATCCGGAACTTCTTTTTTAATATCGGCTATCGACGAGTCTTTGATATTTTCCGCGAGGATTTCCGCGCTCTTTTTCGACGCGCCCCCCAGCGTGCTGTAAACGATTAATGTTTTCATTGTAACTTCCCTCCCGTTCAGTTTAATTCAATATTACAATAGAGAGAAGGGAATGTCAAGAAGCAGAAGCAGAACCAGAAAGGATGATTTAACCGTAGGGGCGGTTCACAAACCGCCGCATTATCATTCGACATTTCATCATTTTATAATTATTCATTAATTTAAATCAGGAGCGAATGCTCCTCCTTTCTGCTCCCCGCTCCCTGCCTCTGAATTACCCGCACTTGCTGTATCCGCACGCCGAGCACACGTAGCATCCTCCCTCGTGCTTCAATTTTGCGCCGCACTCGGGGCATTTTCCGTTCCCGCCTGTCTCCTCCGCCTTTTTCTCGGGGATCTTTACGCCGAAATTGTTTTGCATCTTTAAAACCTTTTCGATCACTCCGGCGATCGCGTCGGGGCAGCTCTTGCATTTTAAGTCGTGCTGGCGGATAGTGGAGACGCAGCGTATCCCCTTCAGCTGTTCTATGATAGTGGCCGTGTCTACGCCCGAGCGCAGGGAGACGGAGACGAGGCGCGAGGTCGCCTCGGACTGGGACGGGCATCCGCCGCCCTTGCCGGTATTCGTGAAGACCTCGACGATCCCTTTCTCGTCGAAATTGACGGTGATATACAAGTTTCCGCATCCGACTCTGACCTTTTCGGTGAAGCCGGAGACGATATCGGGGCGGGGGCGGGGCCTGAATTTATCGACGGCGTCCCCCTCTTTTTCGGCTTTGGGCTCGCGGTTGACCTTGCCGATATTCAATACCTGAGAGCTTCGGCTCCCGTCTCTGTAAATCGTCACGCCCTTACAGCCGCTCTCGTAGGCGAGGCGGTAGACCGAATCTACGTCCTCCCTTGTCGCTTCTTTTTTGAAATTGACGGTTTTGGAAACGGCGTTATCGGTATATTTCTGGAAGGCCGCCTGAATTCCGATATGCGCTTCCGGCGATATGTCGTGAGCCGAGACGAAAATTTCTTTAATGTCGGCGGGAATTTCCTTGATGTGGGCGAGCGTGCCCTCGGCGGCGATTTTTCTCATCAGCGCGTCGCTTAAGAGTCCCCTTTTTTCAAGCTCGTCCTTTAAAATGGCGTTCGCTTCCACGAGCTCCGCGCCGTCCATAACGTTTTTAATGTAACTGTACGCGAAAATCGGTTCTATCCCCGAGGAGCAGGCCGCTATCATACTGAGCGTTCCGGTCGGCGCGATCGTCGTCACCGTCGCGTTCCTTTGGGTGCGGCCGCCCGCGAGCGTGCTTTCTTTAAACAGCGGGAAGGCCCCGCGGCTCTTCGCAAGGTCGGCGGACGCGTCTCTCCCCTCGGCCTCTATAAAGCTCATCACTCTCTCGGCCGTCTCCCTTCCCTCGTCCGAGTCGTAGGCTATCCCGAGCTTCAGGAGCATATCGGCGAAGCCCATTACCCCGAGGCCGATTTTCCGCGTCTTTTTGGTCGTTTCGTCGATTATTTCGAGCGGATATTTGTTCGCGTCGATCACGTTATCGAGAAAATGCACGGCGAGGCGGACGGTTTTTTTGAGCTTTTCAAAGTCGAGCTTTCCGTCCGAGACCATATTCGAGAGGTTTATCGAGCCGAGGTTACAGCTCTCGTAGGGGAGAAGCGGCTGTTCGCCGCAGGGATTTGTAGATTCGATCTCCCCGAGCGAAGGCGTGACGTTGAATTTGTTGAGCCTGTCGAGGAAGACGATGCCGGGCTCGCCGCTTGCCCACGCGGCGTCCACGATCTTGTCGTAAACCTCTTTCGCCTTGAGCCTGCCCGCCGGTTTTTTTGTATGCGGGTCGATAAGGTCGTATTCCTCGTCTTTCTTGACGGCCTCCATAAATTTTTCGGTTATCCCGACGCTAATATTGAAGTTATTTATGTCGGCGTTATTCTTTTTGCAATCGATAAACTGGAATATGTCGGGATGGTCTACCCTGAGAATTCCCATATTAGCGCCGCGCCTCGTGCCGCCCTGTTTTACGGCCTCGGTCGCCGCGTTGAAGACCTTCATAAAGCTTACCGGCCCGCTCGCCGTCCCTCCCGTGGATTTGACCGCGGAACCGCTCGCGCGAAGGCGTGAAAACGAAAAGCCGGTGCCGCCGCCGCTCTTGTGGATCAAAGCGGCGTTCTTGACGGCGTCGAAGATCTCTTCCATAGAGTCCGCCACGGGGAGCACGAAGCAAGCCGACAACTGCCCCAGCGGCTTCCCCGCGTTCATAAGCGTGGGCGAATTCGGAAGGAAGTCGAGCTCCGTCATCAGGTCGTAAAATGTTTCCGCGAGGGCCTTGACGTCCCCGCCGTATTTTTTGTCCTCGGCGGCTATCGCGCCGGCCACTCTCCGGAACAGCCCCTCGGCGTCTTCCGTAGTTTTTCCCTCGCCGTCGCGGGTAAAATATCTCTTTTTTAAAACGGTCAGCGCGTTTTCGGAAAGCTTCATCTTTTCCTTCCTCCGGTTTTTGAAATTAGCATATAAGTTATACTATATGTTGTGGTCTTTGTCAAGGCGTAATACAAGATATAGGGGTAGGGGTTAGGGCATAGGGAAGAAGCAGGGAGCAGGGAGCAGGGAGCAGAAAGGATGGTTTAAAAATGAAGGGAAAAGTAAGAATAATTTTAAATAATCATCCTTAATTTTTCATTTTTCATTCTTTATTTATTCATTAAATTTAAATCAGGAGCGTAAGCGACTCCACTCTGCTCCCTGCTCCCTTATAAAATGTAACATTTCTTACTTTTAACGCATATATTGACCTATCATAGGCGCTAAAAATGGAATCAAGCAATCCGGACGCGACGCTCGGCCTTCAAACCTACGGCAGGGAATTCAATTTTGACAATACGCTGATTCTCGATACGAAATCGACGAGTTACGTCGTCTCCATCCCTTCGAGCCGCGCGGCCGAGGAAAAGATCAACGCCCGAATAAATATGCAGCTGATGAATTTTATGAAAAATACGATTATGAAGATCCTTCCCCAGGCCAAAGAAAATTACATAGAGGCGAAGCGCTCGGGCTACCCTTTCAATCCTTTCGGCACGGGCCTCGACTATACCGCGACTTATAACGAGAAAGGGATTTTAAGTATGTACCGCGACTACTACGAATACTTAGGCGGGGCGCACCCGACGACGACGCGCTCCTCGGACACGTATGATTTAAAGACCGGCCGCGTCCTCCCCCTTCAATCCTTTTTTCCGCGCGGATGCGACTACGTAGAAAAGCTTATAAAAGAGATACGGGCTCAGGCTGAAAAAAACTTCGCCGAAAACCCGGGTATTTATTTCGACAATTACCCCGAACTCATCTTAAAATATTTCAATTCCGAAAGCTTCTACATCTCCCCGAACGGCCTGACGATTTATTACCAACAATACGACCTCGGCCCCTACGCCGTCGGTATTTTGGAATTTACGATTTCATTCGATAAGCTGAAGGAGATGTGTAAATAACAGCTTACAGCTTCTCAAGGATGATTAAAAGAAATTCTATAAGCTATTATTCTTATCCGATTTCTTTTAAGTTTCCATAGACGACCCGAAACCTGCTTTCACTAAAGCTGTCAGCTGAATCAAAGCTGTCAGCCGTAAGCTTTGATTCATATAATGTAATACAAGGATATACTTGCCTTTCATTGAATAACATAAGGAGAAAATGATGTTTCGAGATATTTTTTTCGGCGGAAGCTTTCCGCTTTTATTAGGATGCAACAACGGATGCAACTGGGGAACGTGCGGGCACGATCCTAAGTGCGTCTGCCCTCCCGGGCCGGTGGGGCCGCGGGGGCCGGCGGGACAGCAAGGGCCTATCGGACTTACGGGACCGCAAGGGCCTATCGGGCCTACGGGGCCTCAAGGCGTTACCGGGCCCACCGGAG
>AGTN01187231.1_pt1 | contig 14680 bp, 13 predicted proteins | sample 314218 | NCBI WGS metagenome assembly AGTN01 (sample SAMN02954264, study PRJNA73603) | bioreactor metagenome | biome: terrestrial; feature: non-aerated bioreactor; material: poplar woody material; isolation source: poplar biomass | place: USA | collected 2006-12 | reverse complement strand
AAAAAAGTTTATTTTTTTTATTTTTCTTTTAAGTAAATATGTGAGGCACCTTGTCTTATCTATATAAAGACAATCATAGTACTAAAAAGATGCAGCCAATAGCTGAAGAAATAATTATCCGATCAATCCAGAAAATCGCTACTCCGGAAGAACTGACTATTCTCAATAAATGGTTAAGAGAAGAGGCAGAAAATGTAGCATATTACCATCAACTCGAAGAAATTTGGAACTCGCGGGTAAGTTTATCCGAAGAGGCAATCCAAAGTGGTTGGCAGCTGCTTTCAGAAGAAATTACTGTTCGTCTGCAGAAAGAACAACGACTTATTATTCCGGTTAAAAAACAGAAGATTACCTGGCTTCGTTATACCGCTGCCATGTTTATTGGTGTACTAATTGCTTCAGCTGTCTGGATGATATTATCCAATATCTCAGAAGAATCTCAGCAGCATATCCTTGTACAAAATGTAGTTTACAACAAGACAGGTATACAATCCCTTGTTTTACCTGATCATTCTGAAGTTTGGATAAATGAGGATACCCGGATAACTTATCCCGAAAAGTTTATGGGAGCAACCCGGCCGGTCGCTTTAGAAGGGAAAGCCTATTTTGACATCCGTAAAGATCCGGAAGTTCCGTTTATTGTGCAAATAGGAAATGTAGAAATAGAGGTGACGGGAACTGAATTTTTTGTAGAATCAGTGCTGGAAGAGCAATCATATATAACCCTAATTTCCGGGAGTGTTAACGTAAATTATAAAGACAGAGGAGGTGAAAAGAAATCAACTCCTCTTGCTACTGGTGAGCAAGCTCGTATAAATCGCTTGGACGGTAGTATGGAAATTGAAAATATCGATACCAGTTATTATGTAGCCTGGAAAGATGGAACATATAGGTTTACGGATGAACCTTTGGAAAAAATTGTCCTGTTATTGGCAAAACATTATGATCTGGATATTCAGATCTCTCCATCTTTAAAAAATAAACGATTTACCGGTAGGGTGATCCCAGGGGAAAATATAGAAGATGTGTTGAATTCAATCGGGAAAAGCTATCCGATCAAATATCGAATTTCAGGAAAAAAAATCTATGTGGGTGAAAAATAATCAAATGTTTATTCAATAAAAAAGTAATGCCTATGGGGAAAACGTGAAAATAGCCTTATTTGAAATGAATTAAAAAAGAGCCGGAAGATATGGGCCTATCATCCGACTCGTTAAGTTTTCAACTTATTAATCCAGCCAATAACCATAAATCTTGGAGGATCCGGTTAAAGGCTTCAAATTAAAAACAAACAAATGTATGAAAAATTGTAAACCTGGAATACCTATTCCTAAATTTTTATTGTTTATTATGAGAGTCACCATCTTATTATTTGTCATTGGTGTTTTTCAGACCTATTCTATTAATTCTTATGCTCAGAAAACACAATTGACAATCCATGAAAATGAAATTGAATTGGGTGAGCTTTTCAATAAAATTGAGAAGCAAACTGATTTTTACTTTTTTATAGCAATGATCAGATTAATAAGCATCAGAAAGTTTCGATAAATGTAAAAGACAAAACTATAACCGACATTTTAGATATTGTGTTGAATAATACTGATATAACCTATCAGATAAATAATAAGGCAATTATATTGAGTTCCCGGAATGTGTCGACAGTTCAAATTGAACAACAAGCAAAACGACAAATAAGGGGCACGGTTAGAGATGAGCATGGTGAGTCGATTATTGGAGCGAACGTTATTGAATCCGAGACCACCAACGGGACGGTTACGGATGTGGATGGAAATTTCACGTTATATGTGGAAGAAAATGCAATAATTCAAGTTTCATATATCGGATACGTTACACTTGAAGTACCGGTTAGTAACGAATCAATTATCAATATCGTTCTGACAGAGAATACACAGATGATTGATGAAGTGGTTGTTGTGGGATACGGTGTCCAACGCAGAAAAGACCTCACCGGCTCGGTCGGTTCGCTGAAAATGGACGATTTGGCAGGGAAACAAGCTGTTTCGGTAGCGGATTACCTGATGGGAAGCATTGCCGGACTAAACATCAGTCGTAGCGCTTCATTAACCGGACAAACGAATATGTTGATTCGTGGAGAGAACTCTATTTCAGCAAAAATAGATCCTTTATTGGTAGTAGATGGAGTTATCTATCCGGGTGGACTGAATGATATAAACGCTGAAGATATCGAACATATTGATGTACTAAAGGATGCCAGTTCGGCGGCAGTATATGGTGCCAAGGCAGCTTCAGGTGTAATTATCATCACGACTAAGAAAGGAAAATCGAAAAAACCTCTGATTACCGTCAATTCAAAATTCGGTGTGCAAACCTTATTGCGAAAAGAAAAGGCCTATGACGTACCTGGATATTTGAACATGCGTACTGACGCCATGCGCCAATATGCACCGAAAGATGATATGCCAGGTTATTATAATAACCCGGGGAAATTGCCGCAAGGAGTCTCATTGGAACAGTGGTTACAATATGACGGAAATGTTCCTGAGGGAGTAAACCCGATAGATTATTGGCTAAAAAGACTCAACCTGTATCCGGACGAAATAGCCAATTATCATGCAGGAAAATCAATAAACTGGTTTGACGAAATATTTCAAACAGGCATTATGCAAGATTATAACATTAGCATGTCTGGTAATACAGAAACGTTTAACTATTACTGGTCTGTTGGTTCCCTTTACAATAAAGGAGTAGTTTATAACGATGAATATAAAAACATCCGCTCTCGACTGAATATTGAAGGGAAGATTAATGATTTTTTGAAAGTTGGTCTTAATGCCAGCCTTTCAAACTACGACTACGGCAATCCGGCTGCTAACTGGAGTAGTGTCTTTGTAAACAGTCCGCTGGGTAATAAATACACCGAAGATGGGGTAACTTATACTAAAATGCCCAATGGTGATAATATGGCCATCAATCCATTCGACCCATGCAGTTATAGTCAGGACAGAGGAGGTACTTCATTATTCGCCACGACTTTTGCGAAGATTTTATTGCCATTTGACATTACGTACGAAATGAACTTTACCAACCATTGGTCGTGGGGGCAACACTACCAATACCGCCCTATTAGCTCGGTCGAGGGAGGTCAACTGAGCGGATATGGATTCCGTAATAGTACCCGCTCGCACAAATGGGATATTGATAACATATTAAGGTGGGAAAAAGTCATAGCGAATAACCATCGTTTTAATGTAACTCTGCTTTATAATGCAGAGAAGTATAATGACTATAGTACACAGGCCAGTTCGAGTAATTATGAAGTTTCAGAGTTATTAGGTTATCATGCGTTGGGATTGGGTAGTGTTTACCAGGTTAGTTCAAATGATGAAACAGACACTGCCGCAGCTATGATGGCCAGACTCAATTATGGATTTCAAGACAAGTATCTGGCAACATTATCATTCAGGCGTGATGGCTATTCAGCTTTCGGGATAAATAATCCATGGGCAAATTTCTATTCAACAGCTCTGGCGTGGAGATTAAGCGAAGAGAAATTCCTGAAAGAAGTCGATTTTTTATCAAATCTTAAGTTAAGAATGTCATACGGGATTAATGGAAATCGTGATGTGGGAAGATATAAAGCATTGTCAGAGCTCAAAAATGATAATTATATTGTAAATGGAACACCCGTAGTGAGTTTATATACCCTAAATATGGCAAATCCGAATCTGAAATGGGAAAGAAGTGCATCATACAATTTAGGTATAGATTTCGGATTTTTCAATAATCGCATTTCGGGAAGCGTCGAAGCATATACCATGCAAACAAAGGACCTGCTACTTACACGCGCTTTACCATCAACTACCGGATATGTCAGTGTAATATCAAATATGGGACAACTTGATAATGAAGGATTAGAATTAACAATCAATACGCTGAATATTCAAAAGGAAAACCTGCATTGGAGTACAAGTTTCAACTTCTCGATGAACAGAAATAAGATTGTACACCTATATGGAGATATGATTGACATAATTGATGAAAACGGAAATGTCATCGGACAACGAGAGGCTGATGACAGCGATAATGGAAGGTATATAGGCCATGCTCTCGATGCTATTTATGACTACAAAGTAATTGGAGTGTGGCAAGAGGAAGAAGAGGAAGATGCAAAGAAGTACGGAAAATTTCCGGGTGACTTTAAGGTGCTGGACAGAAATGATGACGGACAATTCTCGCCCAATGAAGACAAAGTTTGGCAAGGACATAGAAATCCCAGATACCGTTTTGGTATGAGAAATCAACTAACCTTATTTAAGGCATTGGATATCTCATGTATGGTGAGAGCAAATATAGGTCATGTAAAGAATGCCTCAGGTTATGCACAATCTTCCGTTTATACGCAAAGGGTAAGCGATTATGTGGTACCATATTGGACACCGGAAAACCGTTCAAATACATACTCTCGCGTAAGACCGACAAGCATTGGGGCAACAGTATTCCGTAGTGCATCCTTTCTACGCATTGATGATATTAGTATAGGCTATCGATTACCGGAACAGATAATCAAAAAAATGGCAATACAAACAGCCCGGATTTCTCTAAACATAGATAATGTCGGGTGTTTTGATAGTTGGGGACGGTGGGATCCGGAAACTGGAGAACCTACGCCTGTAACATTTACTTTAGGAATCAATTTTACTATGTAAAATCAATTAATTATGAAAACGAGAAATATAAATATTATACTAACGGCGATTGTTATAATTACATTTTCGGTTTCGTGTTCAGATAATTTCCTCGAACCCAAACCCTTGTCATTCCTAAGCACTTCAAATACCTATCAAACTGTTCAGGGACTACAGTCGGGACTGAATAATTGCCGCAAAGGTCTGGTAAAAGACTTCATGCTGGGAGGCGGGCATCTACAGATTGATTATGTGGGCACCGACCTGGCAGTCGCAGTAAACGGTGGAATACATAACTATGATACAGAGATGTTACCGTCAACCAACTCTATTGCCACACAATGGGAGTATGCCTATACACAAGTTAAAGACGCCAACGCCATTTTATCTAATGCCCTAAAATTAGAAGCCGACGAAGAAAATCAAGCAGAGCTTACGAAAATACGGAGCATCATTGGTGAATCATATTTCTTCCGTGCTTACTGGTATTATCGATTAATAAATCTTTATGGTGATGTGCCGCTGGTTTTAGAGGAAATCACTACGCCTAAGCTTGATTTTGTTTCATCAACACGCAAACGAATCATCAAACAAATGACAGCCGATCTGGAAGTTGCTGTCGACTATCTGCCCGGGACCGTATTGCAAGGAGAAGTATCACAAGCGGCCGCTCAACATTTACTGACCAAGTACTATTTACAGGGAGCACGCTTTCAGGATGCAGTAAATACGGCATCAAAAATAATCGAAAGCCCTAATCACAGCCTGATGCAATCCCGTTTTGGTATTGCCAAAGACGATGATACAAAAAATGTAATGTGGGATCTTTTTAATAAAGCCAATATTGCATTGCCTGAAAACACCGAGAAAATCATGGTCATATTGAACAGGTTCGGGGTTGTGGGAAACGCTGGAAACTCCTTACGGAACCGCGAATTTGTGTCGGCATGGTTCAATACCATCAATGACTCGCAGGGAAAAAGAGGAACGGTCGATGGCATCTCAGGTGAACCGCAAATCAGCTTCACCGGCCGTGGCATCGGCAAAAGCAAGAAGACAAACTACTATCGCTTTAACCTGTGGAGCGATAAGGAAGACCTGCGTCATGCTTATCCCGCCTGTTGGATTCCGATTGATTCACTTATATACAACAATCCGGCTTCAGTTGATTATCGTAAAAAGATTGTACAGGCTACCTGTACCGATACCTTGAAAGGATTTGACGATATGTTCGTTAACAAAATTCTGGTGGAAGATGAAGCTTTACCAAAGAATGAAGGTGCAAATATTACAGGAGGATGTACCGACTGGTATGTTTTCCGATTGGCAGAAACTTACTTATTACGAGCCGAAGCATACGTCTGGCTGGGAGGAGCTGGAAATTCAGCTAAAGCAACAGCCGATATAAATGAAGTGCGAAAACGTGCAAAGGCTCAGCCAATCAACACGCCCGCTACGCTTGACGATGTGCTTGACGAACGTGCCAGGGAGTTGTATGTAGAGGAGTTCCGCAGAACCGAGCTTGCCCGAATTTCCTATATAATGGCTGCCAACTCTATGAATGGGTACACACTTGAAAACATGGGAACTAAGAATTATTATTACGACCGAGTAATGGAAAAGAATAATTTCTATAAAGAGAACTATGTATACAACAAAGTAGTATATAAAATGTCTCCTTTCCATCTATACTGGCCTGTACCTGAAGCTGCGATAGAAGCTAACAGTAAAGCCGTTATCAATCAGAATTATGGGTATATCGGATACGAAAAGAATGTAGAACCGATTGACGAATAAATAAGCTAAAATATGAAAAAAATAATATTCAGTTTTCTTATTTTCCTGTTTTGCTCTGTTGTGTTACAAGCACAGGAAAGTTCAATAAGCCAATTATATAACAACCAACAGGTTGATGGATATAGAGGAATATGGTTTTCATTAGGTAAATCAGCATACGGATATAAATATTCGGGTGGCTTGGGAACATACACGGTAAAACATGATCCCCTGGCCATCTATGCAGAAAAAGCAAACAAAACATTTTTTGTGTATGGCGGCACTCCAACTGAGGATGAAAGAAGGCTCGTGTGTATGATAGGATGCTATGACCATCAAACAGGCATGATATCAAAACCAACCGTAGTCTTCGATAAGGAAACCGTGAACGACCCTCATGATAATCCTACCCTCCTTATTGATGATGAAGGCTACCTGTGGGTATATGTAGCCGGGAGGGGTAACGGAAGGCCAGGACACCGGTACCGAAGTATCAGACCGTATGATATCTCCCGGTTTGAATTGATGAATTCGTCCATTATGGCTTATCCGCAACCCATATACATAAAAGACCAGGGACATTTCCTTTTCTTTACCCGCTATGACGGCACGCGTCAGCTTTTCTTTCAAACCAGCCCCGACGGGAAGAAATGGGGTGATTATAAGCAGATTGCATCTATTAAAGGAGAAGGAGAAAATAACTCGGGACATTACAGCACAACCGGCAACTGGGGAAATAAGATAGCAATCGCCTTCAACCGTCATCCGGATGGAAAAGTTGATTATCGTACCAATATGTATTATTTGCAGACAACAGACTTTGGTAAGACATGGACTACTGCCGATGGCAAAGTTGTAGAGTTACCCATCACCGAACGCACGAGTGTTTCGCTGGTGGTTGAATCCGAGTCGGAAGGAAAAAACCTGTATGTGAAAGATTTAAATTTTACACCCGAAGGAAATCCGGTTGTCCTATACCTCGTTAGCGAAGGATGGGAATCCGGACCTTCTAATGGAATGCGCAAATGGTATACGAGCTATTGGAACGGGAAGGAGTGGATACAAAACTTCATAGCAACATCCACGCATAACTATGATTCGGGAAGCCTGTGGATAGAAGATGAGAAATGGACGTTAATAGCTCCAACTGATGCAGGTCCACAGAAATGGGGTACCGGTGGCGAAATTGTCTCATGGATAAGCTTCGATAAAGGAGTAAATTGGACGCGACAACATACATATACAAAAGACAGCCCGCGCAACCACGGATATGTAAGAAGGCCGGTAGATGCCAGAGACCCGTTTTATTGTATGTGGGCAGATGGTCATGCCGATTTATTCAGCATTTCCAAACTTTACTTCGCCGATTCGAAGGGAAATGTCTACATGATGCCTTATATGATGCAGAGCGAGTGGCAAAAACCTGTTAAAACAGGCGAAATGGAGACTATTGTATGTAACGTGAACGAAGAAATAGCCAATATCCGAAAAGATATGCAACCGGTTCACCTGAACGGCAAGAGCATGTATGTCGGGAAATATGAAATCACCCAAAAACAGTGGTTTGCGCTTATGGGAAATAATCCGTCGTATTATCAGGGAGAATCCCTGCCTGTTACAAACGTCAGTTGGGAAGATGTACAACAACTCATTGTTAAACTCAACAAAACTACAGGGTTGAAATACCGACTTCCTACACAGGAAGAATGGACAGCAATTGCCAAAGGAGGGCTAGAGAAAGAGAACAATACATATAGTGGGGGAAAGATTGATGATGTGGCCTGGTATATAAAGACATCAGGATATGAACCGCAATCTGTTGGAATAAAGCTGCCCAATGAACTGGGTGTATATGATATGTCGGGAAACGTATGGGAATGGGTTGATACGCCATGTTATCCCCACGCTAAATCTTATCTTATTTTGGGCGGTTCATGGAACAGTGAGGCGGGCAATTGTACTGTTTCATACTCAGGAAGGCATTCCCAAAAGTTTAGTAGCTACGATATTGGTTTTAGGTTAGTTCTTTGCCCATAATTATACACATATAAAAATCATCAGTATGAAAAAATTATTTTCAGCATGTTTAATAATATTAGTGATTGTTTTACAAACCCAATGCAAGGATTCAAAAGAAGAAGATGTATTCAATAAAGAATTCATTAAGAAAAGAATGATTGAAGTAGCCGACTGGCAATTGAGAAATCCCAAACATGATGTGCAGGATTGGACGAATGGAGCCTTATATGCCGGAATCTATGCCGCTTGGGAAACCACAAAGTCGGAAAAACTATATAGTGCAATGATGGATATGGGCAACTGTGTAAAGTGGACACCCTACAAACGTTGGTTTCATGCCGACGATATTGCTATTTGCCAAACGTATATTGACCTATACCGGCATGAGAAACGTGCCGAAATGATACGACCAACCATTGATACGCTCAATGTGTTAATAGCCACCCCGTATCCTACTGAAAGGCCATATCAGGTTATTAAATGGTGGTGGTGCGATGCGCTTTTCATGGGGCCACCTGTATTTGTAAAGCTAGGAATAAGCACTGGGAACGACACATATCTCAAAACAAGCGATGAGTATTTCAAAGAAAGTTATGAATTGTTATACAATAAAGAAGAAAAACTCTTCGCCAGAGATTTGAGGTATGTCATTAAAAACGATAGTACCGACCGATGGGAAGCAAACGGCAAACGAATATTCTGGTCGCGTGGAAACGGCTGGGTAATGGGAGGACTGGTTAAGATCTTACAAGAACTTCCCGAAAATTACCCCGAACGACCGTTCTACCAAACATTATTCAAAGAAATGGCCAACAAGGTGCTTTCATTGCAACAACCCGACGGACTTTGGAGGGCAAGCTTATTAGACCCGGAGAGTTATCCTGGCGGAGAAGTCAGTGGATCAGCCTTTTTCTGTTATGCTTTTGCATGGGGAATAAACAACAAACTACTTGATAAAGCAACTTACCTTGCTGCCACTAAAAAATGCTGGATAGCTTTGAATGGTTCTGTTAACGAAGAAGGGCGTGTAGGCTGGGTACAACCCATCGGTGCTGATCCGCGGAAGAACTTTAGCGAGGACAGTTGGGAAGTATATGGGACAGGTGCCTTCTTGATGGCGGGGAGTGAAATAATAAAGATAAAAGATTAGGGATAAGTACCGGGTTGAAATTAGTTTAAATGATTATCCGCAACCAATCCTAAACAATTATTAGGATAATTGCCGGAAAATCGGTTGATAATTAACGATATATATTTCCTCATATTACTGAGATGTTGTATATTTATAGTCTAAATATCAATAGATTATGAACCTACTTCAATTTATTCAAGAGTTTCCCGGTGAGGGCCCATGCCGTCAAAAATTCAAGGAGGAACGCGACAAAATCGGTATCACCTGTAAGTAAAAGGTGTAACTGTAAGAATCACTACTGGCTCGAAAACAAGTCAAGCTACGAATGCAAGAAGTGTCATTCCCACACATCACTGCGCTCGGGCACCGTGATGGAGAACTCGAGGCTCCCGTATCGTTATTGGCTCATTACCATTCATTTGCTGACAAGCACGAAGAATTCATTCTCCACCGAGGAGCTTCGTCGACAATTGGAACACAAACGTTACCAGCCCATTTGAGAGATGGTCTGCAAACTACGGGAGGTGATGGGCAAACGTGATGATAAGTACACACTCTCGGGCCAGATCGAACTCGATGATGCTTTTTTTACAACCGAAGTCCCCGACGACCGGAAGGATAAGCCCTTGAAAAGGGGACGGGGCAGTCAAAGCAAAACAAAAGTACTGGTAATGTGTGAAAGCAGTTTTCAGGATAACCCGAAGAAAGGGAAAAAAACAGGAAGGCTGGATATTTGAAAATGAAAGTCATTCCCAATTTAAAATCCGATACAATTGCACCAATTGTCAAAGAACGTGTTGACGGGAAGTCGGATTTACTCTCCGACGATTCCACATCCTATGGGGATTTGAAGCAGCACGTGGACTCGCATACCTCCCGGGTGGTCAAACCCGAATACTTACAATATTACCTCAATGAGTTCTGTTATAAATTCAACCGGAGATTCTTCGGGCAGAAACAGTTCGACAGACTTGTAATCGCCGCTGTTTCGTATCGACCCGATTTCAGATCCAAAATTTACCATAGGTCGCATTGCGGATAATCATATTAGTTTATATCACTCATGTCATTTATAGATATGATATTCAGTATTTTGATATTTTAAATTGTTTTTTATTTTGGCACGTTCAAAATAAATCGTAATTTTGTGCAGGTACACAGGCTGGTTGAAAAACAAAGTGAGATAAGTTCACTTTCCGTAAATTTAAAGAGATTTTCCGGCTATATACGGCCACATTCCAATTATGGCTACCTCGACCACCTTCAATTTAGAATCAAAAAGACATTATCAAGAGTTGCATAAACCAAATAAAAAATATCAATATGAGAACAAATTATCAATTACGCTATGCGGCGCATCCCGAAGACGCCAAATCGTACGACACGCAACGGTTGCGCAGCGATTTTCTTATAGAAAAAGTATTCGCTGAGGATGAAGTAAACATGGTATATTCCATGTACGACCGCATGGTTGTCGGAGGAGCTATGCCCGTTAACGAGGCATTGCAGCTGGAAGCGATAGACCCGCTGAAACAACCTATTTTCTTGCGCAACCGCGAATTGGGTATATATAATGTAGGGGGCAAAGGAATAGTGAAGGTTGGTGAGACCGTTTTTGATCTGGGTTACAAAGAGGCGCTATACTTAGGTTCGGGAGATCGTGAAGTCTATTTTGAAAGCAATGACCCTGCAAAACCTGCGAAATTTTATTTCAATTCGGCTACGGCTCACCGCAACTACCCCGACAAGAAAGTAACCAAAGCCGACGCCGTTGTTGCGGAAATGGGTTCTCTGGAGAGCTCCAACCACAGGAATATCAATAAGATGATTGTCAACCAGGTGCTCCCTACCTGTCAACTGCAGATGGGAATGACCGAGCTTGCTCCCGGAAGCGTATGGAATACCATGCCTGCGCATATTCACTCCCGCAGGATGGAGGCCTATTTTTACTTTGAAGTACCCGAAGATCAGGCCGTTTGCCACTTTATGGGCGAACCCGACGAAACGCGCCATATCTGGATGAAAGGCGACCAAGCCGTACTCTCACCCGAATGGTCTATTCACTCTGCCGCCGCTACAAGCAACTATACCTTTATCTGGGGCATGGCGGGAGAGAATCTCGATTACGGCGATCAGGATTTTTCAAGAATCATCGATTTAAAATAACTTACTGTTTTCGTTATGCAATGAGCAAAAAAGAGTACTGTGCCATTGTTCGAAAACAACCCACTTTTTAATAAAACAGATAAAATGGTAAATTTTTCGTTAGAAGGAAAAGTCGCTCTTGTCACAGGAGCATCGTACGGTATAGGATTCGCCATCGCTATGGCTTTCGCGGAGGCAGGGGCAACCATTGTTTTCAACGATATGAACCGGGAATTGGTAGACAGGGGACTGTCAAGCTATAAAGAAAAAGGAATAGAAGCACACGGTTACGTATGCGATGTGACCGATGAAGATGCGGTCAACAGATTCATCGCCCAGGTAACGGAAGAGGTGGGCGTCATCGATATTTTGGTGAACAACGCCGGAATCATCAAGCGTATACCCATGCATGAGATGACTGCCGCAGAATTCCGCCAGGTGATCGATATAGACCTGAACGGCCCGTTTATCGTGTCAAAAGCCGTTATTCCACAGATGATTAAAAAAGGCCACGGCAAAATCATCAATATCTGCTCCATGATGAGCGAACTGGGCCGCGAAACCGTCTCTGCTTACGCAGCTGCAAAAGGGGGACTGAAGATGCTCACCCGCAATATCTGTTCCGAATACGGGGAGCACAACATACAGTGCAACGGCATCGGACCCGGATATATCGCCACCCCTCAAACTGCTCCTTTAAGAGAAAGACAACCGGATGGTTCCCGCCACCCGTTCGATTCCTTTATTATTGCCAAAACGCCGGCAGCGCGCTGGGGAACGACGGAAGATCTGGCGGGACCGGCTGTATTCCTTGCTTCCGAAGCATCTAACTTTGTAAACGGGCATATCTTATATGTGGATGGCGGTATTTTGGCTTACATAGGCAAACAACCCTGAAAACTAGCAAGATGAAACGAGCATGAACATCGTTACATCCAGGAGCATGATTATTGCGAGTTCAAATAAATTTAGACTATTTCTACGCTCGGCATAATTCAAGCAAGCTTGACTTCTGCTCTCGCTTATCGAAATAGGTCCATACACCAACAAGAAAAAATAAAATAATCGTATGAAAACTATAGTAGTAGAGCTTTTTGTACTAATACCGTTTCTTTTCGCATGCAATACATCAAAAAACGAACTGACGGTAAAAGTGCACAATCCTGCCTCCATAGAGAGGGAAAATGAGATGGTAACGGTTGCATGGGAAGAGGTGCAACAAAAGCTTTTGTTATCTTCCGATCAAACAATCATTGTAGCCGATAACGAGGGGAAACAAATCCCTTATCAACTTGTGACCAACGGAACAGACTCTGTAGAGTCGCTTATATTTCCCGTTTCACTGAAAGCGGGAGAAACAGTATCTTACTCTATATCGACAGGAAAACCGGAGCCATTCCAACCCCTTGTTTACGGCCGTCTGGTGCCTGAACGAAAAGATGACTTTACCTGGGAAAATAACCGCACCGCCTTCAGGGTATATGGTCCTGCCCTGAAAGCAACGGGTGAGATCAGTAACGGGATGGACTTCTGGGCAAAAAGAACCGATTCGTTGATCATCGACAAATGGTATGAGAACGACCTCTCGGGCGGAGCCTCTTATCACGTAGACCACGGCGAAGGGTTGGATTTTTACAAAGTAGGAAGAACGCTTGGCTTGGGAATGACGGCTCCCGTATACAACAACACGTTATGCCTGGGAGACAATTTCGTTACTGCCGAGATACTCGATAACGGGCCGCTTCGCATTACCTTTACACTCACTTACGACCCTTATAAAGCAGGAAATCACGAAATAACAGAAACACGGATTATTTCGTTAGACGCCTACAGCCTTTTCAACAAGGTGACCACTATTTTCAAGGCAGATACCACCGACTTAACGGTTGCGACAGGCATCGTGATGCCGGAGGAGAATCCCGAAAAAAATGCCGGAACTACTACGTTTGGCGACAATACCGGGATCATCGCTTACGAAACACCGGTCGACGAGGTGAACGGTACCGTATATACCGCCGCCCTTCATCGCAACGGATTCGGAGCCATAAAAGTTTCGGACGGACACTTTTTGGGACTGAACAGTTATCAACCGGGGGATCCGTATACCTACTACACGGGAGGAGGTTGGAACAAAGCCGGATTCGACAGTTTCGAAGATTGGATACAATTTTTGAAAGAACAGAAAGAGAAAATAGATAACCCTTTAACAATACAGATAGAATAAGATGCAAAAAGTCATTACTTTTGGCGAGATCATGCTACGCCTTGCCACCCCCGGATATAAAAGGTTCATTCAATCGGACAATCTTACCGCCACTTTCGGCGGAGGTGAAGCCAACGTAGCCGTTTCGCTCGCTAACTATGGTATTCCGGTGGAGTTCGTCACCCGTTTGCCTGAGAACGAAATAGCCGAATGGTGCCTTTCGGAACTCAGAAAATACAATGTCGGCACAAGGCAGATTGTGCGGGGAGGCGAACGTGTGGGAATCTACTTTCTGGAAACAGGAGCTGTTGCCCGTCCTTCAAAAGTGGTGTACGACAGGGCATACTCATCTATTGCGGAGGTGGAAAAAGGGATGTTCAACTGGAAAGAAATACTGAAAGACGCTTCATGGTTCCATTGGACCGGAATCACCCCCGCCCTCTCCCAGGGAGCGGCCGATACCTGCCTCGAAGCCATTAATACGGCGAACGAAATGGGAATTACCGTTTCCTGCGACCTAAACTACCGAAAGAATCTGTGGAAATATGGAAAAAAAGCCTCGGACATTATGCCCGAGCTGGTTGAGGGCTGCGAGATTATTCTGGGCAATGAAGAAGATGCCGAAAAAGTATTCGGCATCAAGCCGGAAGGGTTTCAGGTGGAACATACAGGAGGAGAGGTGGATGCCCGGGAGTTTGAGTCGGTTTGCAGACAACTGATGCAAAAATTCCCACGGGC
>AGTN01043459.1_pt1 | contig 14728 bp, 10 predicted proteins | sample 314218 | NCBI WGS metagenome assembly AGTN01 (sample SAMN02954264, study PRJNA73603) | bioreactor metagenome | biome: terrestrial; feature: non-aerated bioreactor; material: poplar woody material; isolation source: poplar biomass | place: USA | collected 2006-12 | reverse complement strand
CAATGAACTGACCGGGAAACTATCCGATTTTGCCGGATTGTTTGCTTTTCCTTTTTTGTTTAGCGTATTATTTCCGAAAAAAAAGCTATTCATCCATATCGTTACGGTTATAGGCTTCTTGTTGTGGAACAGTCCAATATCACAAGGGTTGATCGATTTTTTTAATGGTTGCCGAATGCCAATAAACAGGACCATTGATTACACGGATAACATCGCCCTGATATCGGTTGTATTTTCCTATTTTGCACTGAAATCCAGTTATTGTTTTCAATTCCATCCGGTGATGAAAAAAGTATGGATTGTTTTATCTTGTGCGGCTTTCATTGCAACAAGTTTGCCACCCCGGGAAATAAGAGAATATGTGGTTATGGATAAAACGTATCAATTTGACATTTCAAAAGAATATTTGCTCAATAAATTGAATTTTATACAGATGGAGCTAATAAAAAAGAACTTTTCCAATAGTCCCGATATTCGTTTTGACGAAGAAAAAAATATATTCTATTTGGGAAATAAGGAACAGCTTCGTTATTTGCATTTAAGGGATAGTTTGAATAGGCTGGACACTTTGGCTATACTTATTGATGTTGATAAGATAAGTAATCTGGATACGATTAATTTGAAAAATTCTTTCATGGAAATCCAGATTACAGGAGATAGTTATAATTCCGAAATAAAACTGATTGGACTTTATAAAGCGGTTAATCGATTTAGCGACAAGGATTTTAAAAACAAAGCAATCAAAGAATTTGAAAAGAGAGTGATAAAAAAAATACACTATTAATTATTGTACGCTTCTATTTTCCAAGCGGTGTGTTACTAAAAATCCTCCGGATTTTCATCGACGTACTGCGCGATAATAGCTGTTTCCTCTTTCTCGATAGAGTCCTCTTTTTTTTACCTTAGGTTGATTACGCATGTGAAACAAATGAACGGATCTTATGCATTTCATATGTATAAAAGGTGTAATTTTACTGCGTAAGTTATACGTTGACATTCATATGTAAAACAGTGAGAAAGATTATGGCAAGAGCGACAACAAAAGAACAGTTAGAACAGGATAGTGAAGTTAATTTCAATCAGCTTTTCACTCTTATTAATTCTATGACCGAAGAGGAACAGGAGAAAATATTCTCTTTTGAAGACAGAGATAGAAATATTCGGGATGTCCTGGTGCACCTCTATGAATGGCATCAGTTATTAGTGAAATGGGTAGACTCCAATCGGGCAGGCAATAAAGTTGATTTTTTACCTGAACCATACAACTGGAGAACATATCCTCAAATGAATATCGTGTTTTGGAAGAAACACCAAAACACATCTCTGGAAAAAGCCGTGGATCTTTTAAAAAACAGTCATTCTGAAACGATGAAACTAATTGATTCGTTTTCAAATGAGCAGTTATTTACGAACAAATATTTTCCCTGGACCGGAACTACGAGTTTAGGAAGCTATTGTGTTTCTGCCACTTCAAGCCATTACGATTGGGCGATTAAAAAGATTAAGAAACACAAGAAAAGTTTGTCTGGTTAAGCCGGATACTTTATCCGGATATATTTAACATATAGCATATATAGAAGTAATGAGAATATTTATCAGTATCGGAGGCTTTCAGCGAATGACAGGGGAAGAAGACGGGCTTGCTTACACCACCATTGCCCGAAGACATTTTCCTGAATTCTCCTGTACGGCGTTCTTTTATTTGCGATAAAATAGCTACATTTGCGCAAAATAACCTTTTTACAGTTATCATAAAATGAGAGTAAAACCCTTTAGAGGCGTTCGTCCGCCAAAAGCATTGGTGAAAGAGGTGGCATCGCGCCCGTACGATGTGTTGAATTCCGAGGAGGCCCGTAAGGAGGCCGAAGGAAACGAGAAATCGTTGTACCGCATTATTAAACCCGAAATTGATTTTCCGACAGGGAAAGATGAACACGATGCCGATGTGTATGAGAAAGCTGCTGAAAACTTCCGGAAATTCCAAGAGAATGGTTGGCTTTTGCAGGACGAAAAGGAGATGTATTACGTGTATGCCCAGACCATGAACGGGAAAACGCAATACGGCTTAGTCGTAAGTGCGAGCGTGGAAGATTATATGACGGGGAAAATCAAAAAACACGAATTAACGCGCCGAGATAAGGAAGAAGACCGCATGAAGCATGTGCGCGTGAACGATGCCAACATAGAGCCTGTCTTCTTCGCTTATCCCGAAAATAGCGAACTGAATGCCATCGTAGAAAAGATAACAGCTCAGCAGCCGGAGTATGATTTTGTTTCGGTCGACAGCGTGGGACACCATTTCTGGTTGATAACGGGTGATGAGGATATTCAACGGATCACCGATATTTTCAGTACGCTGCCCGCGATGTACATCGCCGACGGGCATCACAGGTCTGCCGCTGCAGCGTTAGTCGGAGCCGAGAAAGCAAAAAATAACCCTCACCACAAGGGTGATGAAGAATATAACTTCTTTATGGCGGTATGCTTTCCGGACAGTCAGCTGACAATTATCGACTATAACCGTGTGGTGAAAGAGCTGAACGGACTTACTCCCGATCAATTTATAAAAAAATTAGAAAAGAATTTTGTGGTTGAACCTACCGGTTCCTTTATACAAAGACCTAAAAACTTACATAACTTCTCCATCTATTTGGACGGACGCTCATTCAGCGTTACGGCAAAACCGGGAACATATGATGATAATGACCCCATAGGACAATTGGACGTTACCATTACATCTAATCTGATATTAGACGAGATTTTAGGGATTAAAGACCTTCGCAGTGATCAACGCATCGACTTCGTGGGAGGGATTCGCGGTTTGGATGAACTGAAGCAAAGAGTGGACAGGGGAGAGATGGAGCTTGCCATTGCTCTCTATCCTGTATCCATGAAACAACTGATGGATATAGCCGATACGGACAACATCATGCCGCCCAAAACCACCTGGTTTGAACCTAAATTGCGTTCGGGATTAGTAATACATAAACTGCAATGATTGTGATAGCTATGCCCGGAAGAATAACGTCCAAATGAACGGATTGCGTTGCAAGTTGCCTTGGTCCTGATATGATTTTAGGTCGAATGGTCTTTGGTCGGACAATTAATTTGTCGGAATGGTGTTAAAATTAGAGGAGTATGACAATAGCGGAAATGATACAACAACAGGTGGAAACGATTTTCCCTGAGATCGTACGTCACTACCGACACTTACATCAATATCCCGAACTTTCGTATCAGGAGAAAAATACGGCACGCTATATTGTCCGTTTTCTGGATTCCGAAGGCATACCCTACAGGAAAGATATCGGAGGGCATGGGATCCTTGCGTGGGTGAAGGGTGAAAAGGCGGGCAGCGGAGGAACCGTCGCTTTCGTAGCCGATATGGATGCGCTCCCGGTACAGGAACTGAACGATGTGCCATATAAATCGGTAAACGACGGAGTAATGCACGCCTGCGGACACGATGCCCAGACCGCCTCATTGATGGGGACCGCAAAAATCATTCATTCACTGCAAAGCGAGCTTGCCGGGACGGCGGTGTTCCTGTTTCAACCCGGAGAAGAACAATCGCCCGGAGGAGCTTATCTGATGCTGGAAGATGGCGTTTTTCGTGATTTTATTCCTGATTTTATTGTAAAACAACATGCGTATATCGATTTACCGGCCGGCAAAGTGGGATTCCACTCAGGAGCGATCATGGCTTCGGCCGATGAGGTGCACATAAAAGTGAAAGGACAGGGTGGCCACGGCGCCTTGCCGCACGAACTGAACGATACGGTACTGGCAGCTTCCCAGATTGTTGTGGCTATGCAGCAACTGGTCAGCCGAAGGCGGAATCCGTTTAGCCCTATGGTGCTCTCTTTCGGAAAGTTTATCGCAAACGGAGCGACCAATGTGATTCCAAGTGAGGTTACTCTCGCCGGTTCTATGCGGTGTATGAACGAAGAGGAGCGGCGGAAAATGCTTCGGTTGATTCCGCAAATCGCCGAATCCACGGCGAGTGCCTACGGATGCACCAGCGAAACATCCCTTCCTGAAGGATATCCGTGCGTGGTGAACGACGGGAAAATAACGGAGGAAGTGCGTAGCCAGGCAGTCCGTTTTTTAGGAGAACCCAACGTCCTGGAATTCCCGAAACGAATGACTGCCGATGATTTCGGATTCTTCACGCAGAGCTATCCCTGCTGCTATTATCGTTTTGGGGTAGCCAATAAAAACAGGAAACCGGGTACGTTGCACTCCGGCACCTTTTTAATTGAGGAGAGCTCGTTGCTTGCTTCATCAGGGCTGTTCGCCTTTATAGCCTTTAATTCGTTAAAATAGGCGCTATTTACTTCCTTTCTTGTTGTGAAAACGATCTTTTGTATTAATTTTGTGAAAAGGAATTCCGTTTTATAACAATTTTAAAATAGGTGTATGGCACATCATGAATTAGATGAATTGGATGAGAAAATTCTTAAACTCATCGTGGATAATGCACGCATTCCCTTTCTGGAAGTGGCGCGCGAGTGCGGAGTATCGGGAGCAGCCATCCACCAGCGGATTCAAAAACTGACCAATCTCGGTGTTATTAAAGGATCGGAGTTCATTATAGACGCGGAGAGAATAGGATATGAAACCTGTGCGTACGTAGGCCTCTTTCTCTCTTCCCCCTCTACCTTTGACTATGTTGTGAAAGAATTGGAAAAGATTCCTGAAGTGGTTGAATGTTACTATACAACGGGTCAGTATGATTTGTTGGTAAAAGTATTCGCTAAAAACAATAAAGATTTGTTGAGAATCATCCATGATAAATTACAACCGCTCGGATTATCGAGAACCGAGACAATGATGTGCTTCAAGGATGGATTCAGGAAAAGACTGCCAATTGATTTTTCATCATAATTCTCCCGACGAGCACTAGTTTTCAATATAGAATTGAGTTCTTAATAATTTAATAGCGTTGTTACAAGAGAATGCTATTACGATCGAACAGTTTTCGGAGCAGATTCCCATAAAATGGTTCGACATCATCTATTTCATTTATACAATTGAAAATCAACATTTTATGACAACACGTAGAAACTTTATTAAAAAAGGCGCCATAGGGTTGACCACTCTTGCCGTTAACCCTTCATGGGCCGCCTCACCGGTTAGAGGAACAGCACAGAAATCAAACTATGTTTCTAATCGTCCTTCAGTTGGCAAACGTAATTTTACGTCGGCCGCCGTAGAACAAACCATATCAAAAGTGAAAGCCAGGATACAAGACCCGAAACTGGCATGGATGTTCGAAAACTGCTTCCCGAACACGTTGGATACAACGGTAACTTACGATACGAAGAATGGCAAACCCGACACTTTTGTCATCACAGGCGATATCAATGCCATGTGGCTTCGTGACTCCTCCGCACAGGTGTGGCCTTATTTGCCGCTCACGAAATCCGATAAAGCCCTGAAACAGATGATCGCGGGTGTCATCAATCGACAGACACACTGTATTCTGATTGATCCCTATGCAAACGCATTTTACCGGGAATCGAACCCCGACGGGGAATGGTTGAGCGACATCACAGATATGAAGCCGATGCTGCATGAACGTAAATGGGAGATAGATTCGCTCTGTTACCCTATTCGCCTGGCATATAATTACTGGAAAACAACCGGAGACGCTTCTGTTTTCGATGCCGACTGGACGAAGGCGATGAAGTTGGTAATACGGACTTTCAAGGAACAGCAGCGCAAAGATGGGCACGGCCCCTATAAATTCCAGCGGAGGACCGAGCGCCAGTTGGATACGCTGAGCAACGACGGTTACGGCAATCCTGTAAACCCTGTAGGGCTTATCGTCTCTTCTTTCCGTCCCTCCGACGATGCTACTACGTTTGGATTCCTTGTTCCTTCCAACCTCTTCGCAGTTACCTCGTTGAGGCAGATTGCCGAGATATGCGGGAAGGTAACGAACGATGCCTCTCTGGCAGCAGAAAGTAAGACGCTCGCTAAAGAGGTGGATGATGCTATCCGGAAATATGCCATTGTGGAGCATCCTAAATATGGTAAAGTATATGCTTTTGAAGTGGATGGGTATGGAAATACCTACTTTATGGATGATGCCAACGTTCCCAGCCTGCTGGCAATGCCTTATCTGGATACGGTTGACTTGAACGATCCGGTATATCGGAATACCCGTAAGCTTGTTCTGAGCGAAGATAATTCCTATTTCTTCAAGGGAACGGCCGGAGAGGGTATCGGAGGGCCGCACATCGGTTACAATATGATTTGGCCTATGAGTATTATCATGCGTGCGCAGACAAGCACCAGCGATGACGAAATTAAACATTGCATTCGCATGCTCCGCGATACGGACGGCAATACGGGCTTCATGCATGAATCTTTTCACAAGGATGATCCATCGAACTTCACCAGAAGTTGGTTTGCCTGGGTAAATACCTTGTTTGGTGAATTGATTGTGGAACTGGAAGCAAAAGGAAAAATTAATTTAATAAACAGTCTATAAACGGATACAATGAAGAAAATATATCTGACTACGGTAATATCACTTATATTATCCATGATGAGCAATGAAAAAACAGATGCTCAATCTTTCGCCGACCCGGTGGATTATGTGAACATTTTGATGGGTACACAATCGGAGTTCGCCTTATCCAACGGCAATACCTATCCGGCTATTGCGCGCCCGTGGGGGATGAATTTCTGGACGCCGCAAACACGTAAGATGGGTAACGGCTGGCAATACGCCTATACCGACACTAAAATAAACGGGTTTAAGCAGACACATCAGCCCAGCCCCTGGATGAACGATTACGGGCAATTTTCCCTGATGCCGATGGCCGGTAAGATGGAGTTTGATCAGGAGGGAAGAGCCAGTTGGTTTTCACACAAAGCTGAAATTGCCAGACCCTATTATTACAGTGCCTACCTCGCCGATTATGATATTACCACTGAAATTACGCCTACAGATCGCGCCGCCGTCTTCCGCTTCACTTTTCCCGAAACAGACAGCGCATATGTGCTGGTAGATGCTTTCGACAGAGGTTCGGCTGTGGAAATTGTGCCGGAGAAGAATGCCGTTATCGGATACACTACGCGAAACAGTGGAGGGGTTCCTGAAAATTTCAGGAACTATTTTGTGATTGTCTTCGATAAACCATTCAAACAGAAACATGTGGTCCAAGACGGAGAGGTTATTCGGAATAGTACAAAAGCGGAAGCAAACCACGCCGGAGCATTTATCGGTTTCTCCACCACACGCGGAGAGAAGGTGATTGCAAAGGTTGCCTCCTCCTTCATCAGTTACGACCAGGCATGGCAGAACCTGAAAGAAGTGGCGGACAAAGATTTTGAGTCGGTAAAACAGGACGGACGTAACATATGGAATGATGTGCTTGGAAAAATAGAGGTGGAAGGCGGAAACCTCGATCAGAAACGTACCTTCTATTCTACGCTCTACCGCTCTACGCTGTTTCCCCGGAAATTGCACGAGATCGACGTCAACGGAAGCATTATTCACTACAGTCCCTACAACGGGGAGGTACTCCCGGGATATATGTACACCGATACGGGTTTCTGGGATACGTTCCGTGCGTTGTTTCCCTTATTGAACCTGGTCTATCCGTCGGTGAATAAAGAGATTCAGGAAGGGCTGGTGAACACGTATAAAGAAAGCGGATTTTTGCCTGAATGGGCAAGCCCCGGCCATAGAGGCATCATGATCGGCAACAATTCGGCATCTGTAGTGGCTGACGCCTATCTGAAAGGGCTTCGCGGATATGATATCGAAACGCTTTATGAGGCCATGCTGCACGGAACGGAAAATGTGCATCCGAAAGTATCATCCACCGGACGCCTCGGACATGAGTATTACAATACGTTGGGCTATGTACCCTATGATGTAGATATTAACGAGAACGCGGCGCGAACGCTGGAATACGCCTATGCCGATTGGACTATTTACAAACTTGCCAAAGAGCTGAAACGTCCGCAGTCCGAAATAGACCTGTTTGCCAAACGCAGTCAGAACTACCGGAATTTATATTCACCGGAGTACAAGTTGATGCGCGGGCGAAACAAAGACGGTGCCTTTCAGTCGCCTTTCAGTCCTACGAAATGGGGAGACGCGTTCACCGAAGGGAACAGCTGGCATTATACATGGTCGGTTTTTCACGATCCGCAAGGATTAATCGACCTGATGGGCGGCAAGAAGGAATTTGTCAATATGCTGGATTCCGTATTTGTTATGCCTCCTGTTTTTGATGACAGCTATTACGGGGGTGTTATTCATGAAATACGGGAAATGCAGATCATGAACATGGGCCAGTACGCTCACGGCAATCAGCCCATTCAGCACATGATCTATCTGTATAATTACGCCGGCGAACCTTGGAAAACGCAGTATTGGGTGCGCGAGGTGATGGATAAATTATACAATCCCAATCCCGACGGGTATTGCGGTGATGAAGACAATGGGCAAACATCGGCCTGGTACGTCTTCTCGGCACTCGGATTTTATCCGGTCTGCCCCGGTAGTGATGAGTATGTGATTGGATCACCTCTGTTCCCGAAAATGACCATTCATTTGGAAAACGGAAACAACATCGAGATTAACGCACCGGACAATGCGCATCACACAAGATATGTTTCCGACATCAAGGTAAACGGAACATCCTATCCAAAGAATTATTTCACCCACAAAGACCTGGTGAAAGGTGCTAAAATCGACGTCACTATGTCGGAAACGCCCAATAAATCGAGAGGAATAAATGCTCCCGATTTTCCTTATTCGTTCTCGAACGAGAAAGAATAAGCCTTACCGTATCATATAAAAAAGCGCTGGAATATTTTTATCTATTTCAGCGCTTTTTCTTTATTTTCTTTATCTGCTATGAAATTCCTGTGAATCTCCTTCGTGGGTTCTACACGGATAAACAATCCATATTTATTGTAGGGCGGGAGAAGCGGAACAAAAGGCTTGAATAACCATTCTTTTATTTCCACTTGTGTGATACCATGACGTACAATATCCAACTCTTTTGCTGCAGCAAAAGAGAGGTCTATAATCCTGTTCTTCCGGTGAGGGCCTCTATCCGTAACCTTTACAATGATAGATTTATTGTTCTTCGGATTCCGTACCTCCAGGAATGTCCCGAAGGGCAGCGTCCGATGGGCACACGTGAGACTGTCTCTGTGGTATGGTATGCCGCTCGACGTTTTTTTCCGTGAAATCTTTGAGAATAATAAGATGCTCTTCCCGATTGTTGAGAAAATACAATAGTGAACAGGGCGCTTGCTACGAGGGTGATAAACAGAAAAAAAACTCTTTTCATCGCGTTTTGGTTTTCGGTTCAGTCCGCAAATAAAAGAAAAAATCCTTTTCTCCCTCCTTTTTAGTATAAATTAGGATATTCCCGGTATCTTTCATTCCCGACCTCTTTCCATGTCTGCCCAGCATGAGGACATGTGCCGGGCATGGTGATCCGGACTATTCATAATCCGGTGTATCCCCGTGCCCCTTCCTTCTATAAATAGAAAGAGGCGGTCTCAAGTGTAATCTTTCGGGAATTGAATCCTCGGCTCTGTTTTCAGCGGCGAGGTATATAAACAGATTAGTGAGTCATACAAACAGAAAAGAGGGTGAAATCATATATGATTTCACCCTCTTTCGATAGTTGCGGAGGCAAGACTCGAACTTACGACCTTTGGGTTATGAGCCCAACGAGCTACCAACTGCTCCACTCCGCGATATTGTTTTCCTTAATTGGGTTGCAAAGATAGCGTTTATTATTTAGAAAACAAAATAATTCGGAATCTTTTTTATTTGTAGTCGAAAAACTGTACATTTGAAGCAAATTTAGCGTGTATGTCCGATAGTATTGTAATTATACCTACTTACAACGAAAAAGAGAACATTGAAAATATCATTCAAGCGGTTTTTGCCTTGGAGAAAGTTTTCCATATTCTGGTCATTGACGACGGCTCTCCCGATGGTACGGCTTCCATTGTCCACAAATTGAGATCGGAAGAATTTTCCGGACGTTTGTTTATCGAAGAGAGAAAAGGGAAACTCGGACTGGGGACGGCATACATTCACGGCTTTAGATGGGCGTTGGCGCGATCGTACGATTATATTTTTGAGATGGATGCCGATTTCTCGCATAATCCCGATGACCTTCCCCGGTTGTATTCGGCTTGTCGTGACGATGGGTATGATGTGTCCATCGGGTCTCGCTATTCTACCGGAGTGAATGTGGTGAACTGGCCGATGGGACGCGTGTTAATGTCCTATTTTGCATCGAAATATGTCCGTTTTATCACGGGGCTTACTATCAAAGATACCACCGCCGGATTTGTCTGCTACCGGCGAAAGGTGCTGGAAACCATTCATCTCGATAACATCAAATTCAAAGGATACGCTTTTCAGATTGAGATGAAGTATACGGCGCACGTACTAGGCTTCAAGATAAAAGAAGTTTCCGTGATCTTTGTCAACAGAAGGCTCGGCACATCGAAAATGGACTCAAGCATCTTCGGTGAAGCTTTCTTCGGATTGATAGACCTACGCTGGCGTAAGGCGGCCGGAAAAATAAAGCCTTCACCAAAACGAATGGAACAAAAATCATGATACTCATTCACAAAGCCACCATTATCAATGAGGGGGATTCCTATGTAGGGTCGCTCCTTCTGGAGGGAGAAAGAATTTCACGCATCTATAAGGAAGAAGTTCCGGATCCTGTTTTGAACGCCTGCCGGCAGGTTATTGATGCCCGGGGGTTGTATCTGATTCCGGGAGTCATTGACGATCAGGTTCATTTTCGCGATCCGGGATTAACGTATAAAGGCGATATCTTTTCTGAAAGCAGGGCAGCCGTTGCCGGAGGAGTCACCTCCTATATGGAAATGCCCAATACCAATCCGCAAACGATTACCAATGCCGCACTCCATCAAAAGATGGAAAAGGCCGCCGAAAAGTCGGCCGCCAACTATTCCTTTTATTTGGGTGCTACCAACGACAACATCGGAGAGCTGAAAAAAGTCGACAAGAAGCGTGTGTGCGGCGTAAAGATTTTTATGGGTGCTTCCACCGGAAACATGTTGGTAGATAACGAAAAAGCATTGCGGCAGGTTTTCGCCGAAGTAGATATGCTTATCGCCACACATTGCGAAAAAGAGGAGATTATTCGGGATAACAGTGAATTGTTTCGAAAGAAATTCGGCGAGATCATTCCCATTGCCTGTCATCCCCTTATCAGAAGCGCGGAAGCGTGCTATCAATCCTCGGCGCAGGCCGTGGAACTGGCCGATACATACGGCTCCCGCTTGCATGTACTGCATTTGTCCACCGCCCGCGAGATGAGCCTGTTCAGCAACGCTCCGTTGGAAGAGAAAAAGATAACGGCAGAGGCGTGTGTCCATCATTTGTGGTTTTCGGACGAAGATTACGACCGGCTGGGTGCACGTATCAAATGGAATCCGGCCATTAAGGCCAAGGAGGATCGGGAAGCACTGCGTAACGCGCTGAAAGCGGGTAAACTCGATGTCGTAGCTACCGATCATGCCCCCCATCTGTTGAGCGAAAAGGAGGGAGGATGTCTGCAGGCTGCATCGGGAGGGCCGTTGGTCCAGCATTCGTTGCAACTGATGTTGGAGTTGGCAGATAGCGGCGTTTACTCCAAAGAGTTCGTGGTGGAAAAGATGTGCCATGCCCCGGCACGGCTATTCAGAATAAAAGAAAGAGGGTTTATCAGGGAGGGGTACTTTGCCGACCTTGTACTGATAGAACCGTCCGAGCCGTATATCGTTTCAAAGGAAAACATACTCTATAAATGCGGCTGGTCGCCTTTTGAAGGCGAGACGTTTCATTGTTCCGTTAAAAAGACCTTTGTAAACGGGAGCCTTGTTTTCGAGGATGGAGTTCTTTCGGAAGGTGTGTTTGGAAAAGCGCTTGAGTTTGACAGATAGAATTGCGGTTCCCGTTTGCTTTCGTTAACCCTATTTGTAAGGAGGTTGTAATATTATTTTGTACTTTTGTGGGAAAATCATATAAAACCTTCGCTAGTGAGATTTTTGTTTACTGTACAGGGAGAGGGGAGAGGACACTATACCCAGGCGTTATCCCTGGCCTCTATTCTTCGTAAGCATGGACACGAAGTGGTTGCCGTAGTCGTCGGGAAAAGCGATTCCAGGCAGATTCCGGTTTTCTTTAAAAATAAAATAGGCGCTCCCATCACAGAGATCAGCAGCCCTAATTTCACCTCTTTCTATAAACAGAAGAGGCCGAACGTTTTCATCAGCGTTGTCAGCAATTTCTCACGCCCCTTCATTTTCAGGAAAAGCATCCTGTCGATAAAGCAAAAAATAGAGGAGCACCAACCCGATATGGTCATTAATTTCTACGAGATGATCACGGGCATGGCGTATGGTATTTATAAGTTCGATAAAAAAATGGGCGTGAAAATGATCAGCATCGCGCACCAGTACGTGTTGATCAATCCGAACTATAAAACGAGCGCCGAACAGGATGTGAAGTATTATTTCCTGCGGATGCTCTCCAGAGTGACATCCAATCGTGCTCATAAAATACTGGCGTTGTCGTTCAGGGATATGCCCGGTTCGGATGGGAAGAGGATAGCGACTGTTCCCCCTTTATTGCGCCCCGAAGTATTTGAAGTTGAACCCACAAAAGGCGATTATATCCACGGCTACATGCTGAACACCGGATATTTCGAAGAGGTTGCGGATTGGCATGCCAGGCATCCCGACATTCCGTTGCGTTTCTTTTGGGACAAAAAAGATGCCGGGGAGGAGACAAAAATCGATGATAATTTCGTTCTCTATAAAATAAGCGACGAGCGTTTTCTACACAGCATGGCCGGCTGTATGGCGTATGCCACCACGTCGGGATTTGAGTCTGTCTGCGAGGCATTGTATTATCAAAAACCCATTCTAATGATTCCGGTACATGTAGAACAGGAATTCAACGCGTACGACGCCGGACTCTCAGGTGCGGGAATTACGGGGAAGAAATTCAACCTGAACAGGCTCATCGAGTTTGTTCCGAAATACGCTTCCGATGAAAACTTCCGGGACTGGGTGCACCAGGCCGAAGAGCGGTTTATAAAGGAGATTTGCGGTACGTAGGCAAAAGGAATTCCTGAAGATCCATAAAGCGTTATCTTGGAGTATAATACTATCGTAACAGAAATGGATCCGTTTGTTGAAAGAGAAGCCAGTCTTTTGATTATAACCCTACGGAGTCTCTGTAAAAATCCAATGCTTCAAAAAAGAGATCTTTATCGGCCGTTTGGTCGATTTGCACATTGCCGATTTCCGATAGCAGGGTGAAATTGATGGTGTCGCCCTGGTTCTTTTTATCGTGTTTCGTGATATTATACAATGTCTCATAATGGTCGCATGTGATGGGAAAAGCGCCGTAGTTCTGACGGATAAAGCGGACTGTTTTCTGTAGTTTTTCTCTGGGGAAATTGCAAAGTCTGTGCGATAAATAGAGCTCCACAATCATCCCCCATGCCACGGCGTAACCATGAGGAACGGGCGTTTCATTTTCAAGGGCAAAACTCTCGAAAGCGTGGGCGGTAGTGTGGCCGAAATTCAATGCTTTCCGGATATCTTTTTCGTATGGATCTTTTACCACAATATCCTGCTTGATCTTCACCGAGCGGAAAACCATTTCATTCAGTGGGGAGTAATCGATTGGGTCGAGAGGAAAGGCAAGGAGTTTCTCCCAATCAGTAGCCGAGTGAATAAGCGCGTGTTTGATCATTTCGGCGTATCCCGAGAGAAGGGCTCTCTGGTCGAGGGAGTGGAAAAAATCGGATGAAATAATCACAAAATCGGAAGGGTAGAATGCCCCGATCTCATTTTTGTAACCTTCAAAATTGACACCTGTCTTCCCGCCGACGGCGGCATCCACCGCGCCGAGCAGTGTGGTAGGAATGTTGATATATTTTATTCCGCGTTTGAACGTGGCAGCGGCAAATCCACCCAGGTCGGTGACCATCCCGCCCCCCAGATTCACCAGCAACGAATGGCGTGTAGCGCCGTTTTCGGTAAGGAGTTTCCACACTCTGCTCAAGTTCTCGATTGTTTTGTTCGTATCGTCCGCAGGAATCACAATTTCCTTCGCTTCACGAATGCAGGGGACTGCTTCCAGGAGGGGAAGACAGTGGTTGTGCGTATGTGCATCCGTGAGAATGAACAGTTTGTCATGAGGGATGTTTTTAATCGTTTTCTCTACGTCGGTGGGTAAATGACTGCTTTTTATTATCTGTTGCATGATGTTGAAATATAAATCAATCGGCTTGAGTATGTTTATGGACGTTCACAGCACGATACAGTTCCTCCTGGATACGTTCCCGTATATTTAAAGAGGACATTCGGTTGGGAGTACGCGACGGATTGACTCTGTTCGACAGGAAAATATAGATCATGTCGTTTGCAGGGTCCACCCAAAAGCTGGTCCCGGTAAATCCTGTGTGTCCATACACCTCGATGGGTGTTCCGGGACTGGTGGGACTGGACTTGTTGTTCCGGGGATCGGGTTTGTCGAATCCCAGGCCGCGTCGGCTCACGCTGCTTTTCGCGGTAGTGAACAGTTTCACGGTTTCCTCGCTTAGAAAGCGCTCACCGCCGTATTCGCCGCCGTTAAGCCACATCTGATACAGCTTTGCCAGGTCATTGGCATTGGAAAAAAGCCCGGCGTTGCCCGATA
>AGTN01058438.1_pt1 | contig 14754 bp, 9 predicted proteins | sample 314218 | NCBI WGS metagenome assembly AGTN01 (sample SAMN02954264, study PRJNA73603) | bioreactor metagenome | biome: terrestrial; feature: non-aerated bioreactor; material: poplar woody material; isolation source: poplar biomass | place: USA | collected 2006-12 | reverse complement strand
CAAGAGAGAGGCTTATGCCTTACCGGATTGGACGCTACGGTATACAAGAGTGGCGGCGGGACTACGATGAAGTTACACCCGGTCACAGGCACATTTCCCATCTTTATGGAGTATATCCGGGAACGGAAATCACACGGGAAGGTACACCGGAACTCTACGAGGCAGCTATTCGTTCTTTTACCCGCAGGCTCGATAACGGCGGTTACTGGACTTCGTGGAGCTGCTCTATGGGCATAGGACTTGCTGCAAGACTGCATCAAAAAGAGAATGCCCATCGCCTTGTGAAGTTGCTAATGAAGGAGCAATTGATGGGAAATATGTTTGCTGTTCATAGTCGGGACAACAGTATATACGATGTTTTTAGTATGGACGGTAATCTCGGTTTTATCGGAGGTATGTCTGAAATATTCCTTCAAAGCCATGCCGGTTTTGTAGAACTGCTTCCGTCGCTTCCCGATTGCTGGATGGAGGGAAGTATAAAAGGCATGTGTGCCCGGGGTGGATATATTCTTGATCTCGAATGGAAAGACGGTAAGCTTATAAAGGTTTCTATTCTGTCGAAGAATGGAGGCCTTCTGAAATTGAAATACCGGAGTCAAATATGGGAACTATGGACTGAACCGGGGAAAAAATATTAATCTTCTCGTTTCCCCGACACGATTTCGGTTTATCCGGGATAGAGAGCACCATATAATTTATTCAATACCGATCTTTCCCTGATGCCGGACTTTGAAAAAAGGTATTTTTTATTATCTTTGCACAAATGAGACAGAGAAAACGGGTGGCGCTTAATACTCCATACCGCCACAGGAGAGCATGTGGAAGTCGTTAACCTGCTTTCGCGCGACGGTATATACCGTATTCTGAAACTAGTGTGTACGGGGAAAATGCAATAATTCATTATCTTTGCATCCAATTTAATCGAAAAAACAGTGATGGATAAAACGGAACAATTCCCCCTGATTGCCAAGACCATGGCGGAACTTGAAGATGTGCTGGCGGAAGAACTGATCGGACTGGGTGCGAATGATGTGGAGATAGGAACGCGTATGGTGTCGTTCACCGGAAACAAAGCGTTAATGTACAAGGCTAACCTGCATTGTCGCACGGCGTTGCGCATTCTGAAGCCGATTTACACGTTTAAAGCGGAGAATGCCGATCAGGTGTATGAAGCCATAAAGCAACTTGATTGGGAAGAATATCTGTCGCTCGACAACACGTTTTCGATTGACGCCGTAGTCTTTTCGCACATTTTTCATCATTCCAAGTTTGTGGCATACCGGGTGAAGGATGCCATTGCGGACTGGTTCACCGAGAAGTATGATAAGCGTCCATCGGTGGGTGTTACCAACCCTGACTTAGTTTTCAACATTCACATCGCCCATAACAAATGTACGCTGTCTCTCGACAGTTCGGGCGAGTCTTTGCACAAGCGCGGCTACCGGGTGGAACAAACCGAAGCGCCGCTCAGTGAAGTGCTAGCGGCAGGCATGATCCTGAAATCGGGATGGCGCGGCGAAAGCACCTTTATTGATCCCATGTGCGGGTCGGGTACGCTATTGATCGAAGCGGCGATGATTGCGTTGGGAACCCCTCCCGGAATTCACCGGCAGCATTTCGCCTTTGAAAAATGGAACGATTTCGATGAGGACCTTTTTAGTGAGATATATAACGATGATTCCACTGCGCGTGAGTTCAAACATCGCATCATAGGATCCGACATATCTCCCAAAGCGATTGCCATTACCGAGAAAAACATCAAAAATGCCGGATTGAAGAAATACATCGATTTAAGTGTGCTCCCATTTCAGCAATATATCGAAGCACCAGCTTCCGAAGGTGTGCTGATGACCAATCCCCCTTACGGGGAGCGCCTTAAAGTAGATGAGTTGGAGACACTCTACGCGATGATCGGCGAGCGCCTGAAACATGTTTTCACAGGATACACCGCATATGTGCTGAGCTATCGGAAAGAATCGTTTGATGCTATCGGTTTGAAACATTCCAACCGTTTTTTTCTTTATAACGGCGCTCTGGAGTGCGAGATGCGCGAGTATGAAATATTCTCGGGAAAACGTTACGAACGTCGCGAGAGCGACACCTTTCGCGAAAAAACGTTCCCGCAACGATGTACACCACTTAGAGAGGAACTCGAGAGAGGGCTATCGCCGCTCCCAACGGGAAGAACGAAGCGATGAGGACGCACCGGGAAGTGAATCCTTTCGTAAAAAAGCCGATACGAGGCCTGATAGAAGAGCCGACGGGAGATCGGATAAGAGAAGCGACGGACGATCGGACAAACCATTTACGCCGCGCGAACGCTCGTATGATCCCGACAGCAAGCCCCGAAGACGTCCGTCCGGTACGGAAAGTAAACCTCGGGAACACTCGCATGACTCCGAAAGCAAATCTCGCGATTATAAATCTCGGGAACGCTCATATGACTCCGAAAGAAAACCCTACAAACGTCCGTACGATCCTGAAAATAAACCGAGGGAACGCTCATATGATCCCGACAGCAAGTCACGCAAACGTTCGTACGATCCCGACAGTAAACCGCGGGAACGATTGTCCGGCAGTGATAAGCCGCGCGACTTTAAAAAGAATGATTCCGGCAAAAGAGGAGATGCTCCTTCCGAGAGAGAAAAACGGGTATCCCGTTTTCCACGAAGAAAACCCAAAGAATAACCCGTTCCGGAGGGAAAACAATTGCCTGATTTTTTAAAATCCGGTAAGCGCTGTTTTTGAGAGAATAATTCCCGCAGGAAAACGGTTGACTTGTTCTCTTATTTCACGTAAACCGGCTTTTGATGGGTGGAAATCCCGTTCTCATTGAAAGCTTCGATCGTGAAATAGTATTCCTGATCGGTAGTCAGTGATTTCAATAGGAGTTGATTCTCCTCATAAACGAGCCAGGAGCTATATAACTTGTCCGGCGCTATTCCCCAACGGATATTGTATCCCTGTGCGTTCTGCCGGGGTTCCCAGGTGATCATTGCATCTCTTCTGTCTGTTTGTCTTTCAACAGTAAATCTCCGGACTTGCTCCGGTTTTTTCCCTTCTCCAATACCAAAAATGCGAATGTCGGAAATAGCAAGATGGGGAGTGGGAACTTCCATATTTTTATACCGGACGTACCGCACTCTTTCCGATTGCGGCAATTCCACATAATCGTTGGGCGTATCTTTGTAGCTGTTACTCTTGTCAATCAGAATTTTCCAGTTCCGGCCGTCCAACGAACCCTCTACCACATATCTGTGCCTTAAACCCGGAATCTTTCCATACATGTCGGATTGATGATCAAAAAAATTGATCTGTACGGCATATACATTTCCGGGTTGCTGTAAATCTATGGCTGCCCACTGTTTATCTCCGTTGTCTCCGGCAAGCCAGTATGTTTTTACCTCTTCGTCGGTGAGCATTTCTGCGGAATGGTCTCCAACCGATGAGGAAACAGTGACCGGTTTTTTATAAGACAACAGCATCCAACCGGCAAATTCTCCCGCATTTCCCGGTTCTGTGGGTGCATATCGCGGATAATCGCCGAAATAGGTGTCTGTCCACATTAAATCATCTTCATCAAAATAGAGCGGGAACATGCAAAGCCGCCTTTCCCAGTTGACATTGGAAGACAGCGCCATCGACGCAAAATGCCAGTAACGATTTTGCGGTCCTTTTACGGTGCTTCCATGTCCCGCTCCATTCATAAATCCTCCGGGTTTAAAACTGATGGGATTATTAGGTGCATACTCAAATGTACCTAACGGACCATCGGCAATATACACGCCATCTGCATACACATTGAATTCGGTTCCCGGAGCGCCGTATTGCAGATAGTACTTGCCGTTGTGTTTTGTCATCCACGGGCCTTCAATATATCCCGGGATGGTGTCGCTGTTATTCTCTCCGAAACGTTCCCATCCGTTTTTATCCATATTCTTGTTGAAGAGTGTGTCTACCGATCCGTAGCGGATAAAATGGTGATCTTTATTTAATCTCTGGCCCCGTATCGGATACAGGTTCGATGATCCCCAGTAGATATAGGCAGAACCATCATCATCGATAAACAGCGCCGGATCCTGAAGATCATGTATGATGGAAGGGGTTGCTTTCCAGTTCCCCCGTTTGGGATCATCGGTATAAAGAATGCTCATCGAACCCGAAGGATCACCCGTAACGTATAAGACCGAATCTTTGTAGTTGTGTGCAGCCGGTGCGTTGCTCCCCTGAAAATACCATTTTTCGGGATAGATAAAATTCCAGTTTTGCAGATCGGTAGAATGCCAATACCCTAAGGAACGGGTCATAAACATGTAGTACTCGCCGCGAAATTCCACGACGGCCGGATCGGCCCCGGAACGATAGGAGATATCTTTATCGGAGTTATAAATCATGTAGGTGTAGTCCACGTTGATAGGGTTGCAATAGGTGCGCATCCGCGTTCCTTGTGCGGCAGCTTCAAAAGAGAACAGGAAGACAATAATCGCACTAATAATGGGAAGGTATTTATTATTCATCGATTTCGTTCATTTTTACTCTACGGAGAATTCAATTTCATTGGAGTTGTCCGTGGAACTTTGTGCAACCCATAATTTGAACTCTCCCGGTTCCGTTTTTTTCTTCATGTCGATTCCGTAGAAAGCAAGGTCTTCAGAAGTGAGTTCAAAGGAGACGTGCCGGCTCTCTCCCGCTTTTAGCGGAACTTTCTGAAATCCCTTCAACTCTTTTACAGGGCGTGTAACGCTGCCTACCAGATCGCGAATGTATAACTGAACAACAACCTCTCCATCAACCGGACCGCTGTTTTGAACATCGGCTACGACGGTTATCTTGTCGTTAACGGCTCCCATTGAGGATTTATCCGAACGCACGCCGCTTATGTCGAATGTAGTATAACTCAATCCGTATCCAAAAGGATACAGAGGGGTTATCGATGTGTCGAGATAACTCGATTTGTAATCGATTGTTTCGTTTGTAAGATCAACCGGCCGGCCGGTATTCTTCTGATTGTAATAGATGGGAATCTGTCCGATGTTTCTCGGGAATGACATCGCCAATCGCGCCGACGGATTGTAATCTCCGGCAATCACATCCGCAATGCCGTGCCCCGCTTGTGTTCCCGGGAACCAGGCCTGCAGGATGGCATCCATATTTTCATCTTCCCATGAGAGGTCGAGCGGGCGTCCGCTCAGGGTGACCAGTACCACCGGTTTTCCCGTCTCCTTCAAAGCCTTTAATAGTTCGTGTTGCGGTTCGGGCAGGCGTATATCGGTTCTTACGGCCGCTTCGCCCGACCAATTGAAATCTTCTCCCATTGCAGCGATTACGATGTCAGCCTTGCGGGCGGCCGCTACCGCTTCGGCTATCTTCGCAGAGGAGGTTTCGGTGATAGAGGCCCCTTCTGCATAGATAAGCCTTACCGAGGAACCTTCATATTTTTTCGTCAGCCCTTTCAGTATAGGCACGCTTTTGTTGCGATCGCCCAATCCGGCCCATTCTCCGTTGAGGTTGATGGAGTCGTTCATCAGCGGGCCGACTAAGGCAATGGTTTTTCCACTCTCTTTTGTGACGGGAAGGACTTGGTTGTCGTTCTTTAACAGCACCACCGATGCTGCCACCGCTTCACGGGCGGTCTCCATAAACTCGGGCCTCATCGTGTTCTCTTTTGCCCTCCCTTCATCGAGATACCGATAGGGATCGTCGAAAAGACCCAGTAAAAATTTCATTTCCAAAATGCGTCGCACGGCATTATCGATGGTTTTTTCAGAGACCTTTCCCTCTTTGACCGATTCGGTAAGGTGCTTGATGAACGTCGCTCCGGTCATATCCATATCAATTCCCGCGTTGGCAGCCAGCTCGGCGGCATGTTTCTCATCCTCTGCCACCCCGTGCGGAACAAGTTCATTGATGCCGGTATAATCGCTTACCACAAATCCTGTAAAGCCCCATTCATCGCGCAGCAGATCCGTCAATAACCATCGGTCGCCCGTAGCCGGTACGCCGTTAATCTCGTTAAATGAGGCCATAAATGTTCCTACGCCTGCTTCCAACGCTGCTCTGTAAGGGGGCAGATAGACGTTTCGGAGGGTATGTTCCGACAGTTCGGCAGTATTGTAATCTCTTCCCGATTCGGCAGCACCATACGCAGCCAGGTGTTTCCCACACGCAAGCAGCGTATTGATGGCGTTGAGAGAGGTTCCCCCTCTGCCGCCCTGAAACCCAATCACCCTGGCTTCAGCCGCCTTGCTGCCTAAATAAGGGTCTTCTCCTGCGCCCTCCATCACGCGCCCCCAGCGGGCATCCCTGGCGATGTCCACCATGGGAGCGAACGTCCAGTTAATCCCATCGGAAGCCGCTTCTACGGCTGCGATTTCCGCCGTCCTTCGCATAAGTTCCAGATCCCATGAGCAGGCTTCAGCCAGCGGGATGGGAAAGATGGTCTTGTAGCCGTGAATCACATCCTGCCCGAAGAGGATGGGAATGCCCAGCCGGGTGGAATCGACCGCTATTTGCTGCATCCTGCGGATGCCTGCCACTGATGTGGCATTGAAGATGCTGCCTACCAGCCCCTTCTGCATATAGGGCAGAAAGTCGTCAGACATAACGGGGCCGGTAATGGACCAATTGGCGGAAAATTGTGTCATCTGCCCGATTTTCTCTTCGAGCGTCATCAGTTTCAGTACCGAATCCACTCGCTTTTCAATCCTCTTGTCACCGCTGAAACTCTGCCACTTGCCGGCTCTCCCGGCCTCCGAAGTGCCGGATGAGGGTGATCCGCAAGCCGCAAGCAGGATCACCGCCAGAATGTATACTACTGGAATAATGCTTTTTCCCATTTTTTGTCTTTTCTCCTTCATCTTTATTTTTGATAATGTAATTAATGTGCCAAACAACGTTCAACGTAATTCTTTAGAATGGGCGGAGCCAACAGAAGTGGAGTGAATATGCGAATGTGCCAATGATTTGATGATCCTGTTGAACGCAGATATTACAACTCAGAAATTAGAAGTAAGAAGAGGAAACTTAGATTTCGTTTTTCACTCTTCACTTTTAGTTTACCAAATATCTTTATTCTAAATTGTCTTTGCTCTTGTATCTTGGTTCTTGACTCTTGCGTCTTTTGTCTTGGTTCTTGCCCCTTGTGTCTTTGCTCTTTATTCTTCAAAATACGTAAACCCTAATTTCTTTAATCCTTCCTGAATTTCCGGCGCACCCATAAACAGGTCCCACAACAGGCCCGTCCGGTAGTTCTCTATCATCGGAGCGATGGTGAGCTGATCAATAGCCAGATAGCGCTGCGGATACCACTTGCTTTGAATGCTGAAGGCATCGTAGAACCCGTAGGTGCCCCAGATCGTGTCGCCGAGGTCGAAATAAAAGTGCCGGAGCGCTTTCATAGATTCGTCGGGCGTATAGGGAAAACTGGACAGAGCCGCCGTAGGCGTAATTACACCCAGATCATTTTTCACCGGCATATGGGCCGAATACCCGTTTACCGAGTAGCTGGCCGTCAATCCCCAGCAGTTGTCGCCGTATCCCTCAAATCTTTTCGGGTTCTCCGCGCAATACTCGTAGTTGATCAGCGCCTGGCGCCTGTTGAGTTGCCAGTAATCGGCATATTCGTCTTTCAATCCTTTCGGACTCAGTCCGATATAGGAGTAGTGTGCCCAAAACAGCGGGCCACCGTATTCTTCTGCACCGTTGTGTGTGAGTATCAACGGATGGCCGTAAGCAACCTTATCGCTTTTAATTCCTCCTCCGCGCGCCCAGCCGTTATGATAGGCCGAGGCGGGGATAGTATGCGTGGGGGATGAAGCTGCCAGGATATAGGTGATAAGGCACTCGTTGTACCCTTCTAACGGAAAATTCATCTCCCATCCGTAGTCCGGGCTCCAGTGCCAGAAGAGTACATCCTGATTGTTCAGGTACCAGTCCCACTCCATCTCCCGCCATAACGTGTCTATTTTCTGTGCAAGCTCTTTTTCCGAATCGTTGCCGTTTTTAAAATATTCCCGGACAATGAGCAACCCCTGCACCAGAAAGGCGCTTTCAACAAGATCACCGCCATTGTCTTTCGTGCTGAACGCTTTGGCTTTTCCTGTAGGACCATGTATCCAATGCGGCCAAACGCCGTGGAAACGGTCGGCGCTTGCCAGATAATCGGCAATCTTATGTAACCGGGCAACGCCCTCGTCACGAGGAATAAAACCGCGTTCAATCCCCACTATCAGTCCGGCAATACCGAATCCGCTGCCTCCGGTAGTAATCACATCGGCGTCGTTCTGCGGATAATCACCGTCGATATGGATGCGCTCGGGGGCAAGCCCTGATGTAGGTTCCGCTCCGTCCCACATATAATTCATATGCGTTTTTTGGATGAAATCGAGGAAGGCCTCATCGGAAGCAAATTCGGTGGGACGGTTCTCTTCAGATGCAGCCGACTCTTTTTTGCTGTTATTGCACGATGCGAGAAAAAAACCGCCGATAATTGCGATGAGGGTTATTCTGATTTTCTTGTTACTTACTTTCATTTTTTATTATCAAACTATTAGAATAAAATAACTTACTGGGGTATAGCGGGTAATGACCAACCTTCCCTATACGTATGTTTTATATATTCTTTTGTGACAGTTAGCGCATTGAATTTTTCCGTTTTTTCGTCAAAGTGGGGATGCCCGTCCACAACTTTGAACGAGTTTTCTGAAGTTATATGTAACTCTTCTGAAGGCGAGATATTGGTAAACTCCATAGTTTCACCATCCCACTGCAGAATCTTTTTCAAACCTTGTAATCTGATTGCAAGTACGCCGAGAAGTACCATTTCATTAAACGGGCCGGAATAGGAAAAATTGGCGGATGTTTCCACCCGGTACTCAGGTGATTCTTTGCACGCTCTGATCCAATCTTGTTCATGAAATCCATCCGTATATCCGATAGCTCCGGGAATGCGCCTCAATGATTTCGGGACTTCGGGCACCCGGCCGGAAAGCAATCGGGGATTAAATCCACCGCAATCACAGAGTAGTATGTCTTTAGATCCTACAAACAGGCATCCTCCTAAACCATCACGCATCAGGTCGGTTCCGTCGGGGAGTAAATCCGGCCGGTTGGGCATTAAGCCGCCGTCATACCAATGTACGCTCACTTCAGGCATCGCAACTTTCGGAAGATGGTCTCGCGAGGGAAAACGAAATTCCACTTTCTCCGATTGGGGAGGGGATTCGGTGTTTATTGGAGACGAACTGCCTTGGATTCTGTTCGGATATTTCAGTTTCAGCGCCTGATATACCGGATCTAAAACATGACATGCCATATCTCCGAAAGCACCGGTTCCGAAATCCCACCATCCCCGCCAGTTCCAGGGCGTATAAACCTCGTGATAAGGACGGAAGGAAGCCGGGCCGAGGAAGAGATCCCAGTCAAGCGTTGCCGGAACTTTCATTTTTTCAGTGGGGCGCTGCAATCCCTGCGGCCAGATCGGACGGTTTGTCCAGGCGTGTACTTCCTTCACTTCGCCAATTTCGCCATTCCATATCCATTCACAAAGCTGTCTCACGCCATCCCCTGAATTCCCCTGGTTACCCATCTGTGTGGCTACTTTATGTTTTTCGGCTAATTTTGTAAGGAGCCTGCTTTCATAGATGGAGTGGGTCAGGGGTTTCTGGCAGTAAACATGTTTGTCCATCGTAAGCGCCGTAGCTGCAATGATCGCATGGGTATGATCAGGCGTGGAGATCATGATTCCGTCAATATCTTTTCCTATTTCATCGAACATGCGCCGCCAATCTTTGTAACGCTTTGCTTTTGGAAATTCTTTAAAGCAATTGTCTGCATACTTCCAGTCTACATCGCACAAACCAATGATATTCTCGGTGTTCATTCCTACGAGATTGGGATGCCCTTTTCCACCGATTCCAATGCCGGCAATATTCAATGTATCGCTGGGCGCCTTGAATACTTCGTTACGTTTCACACCACTTACTACGTAAGACGGTAATATTGTCAATCCGGTTACAGTAAAAAGTGTATTTTTTATAAAGGTTCTTCTGGTAGCCATTATTTATAACTCTTTAATTTTAATATTCCGGAACCAGACTTTAGTTCCATGATTTTGTAATGAGATATTTCCTTCGTCGAATTTTCCCCAATCGGGAAAATCGGTCCATTTGCCGCTATTCCGCAATTCTTTCCACTCATCTGAGTATTTTGTATAGCTTACTACGACCTCACCGTTTATCATCTGTATTACATCGTTTCCTTCAACAACCAGTAAAAGCCGGTTCCATTCACCAAATGGATTGTAAGGTTTGGCTAACGGCGGGTACATGGCATAGTTCGCACCATGGATCTGCCAATCTTCCAACAGGTCAGGCCAGTTGTCGTGATCTATCAATTGGAATTCCGGACCTGTTTCGTAAGGAAATTTATACTTCCTGTCTTCTTTTAATTGAAAAATAATACCGCTGTTCGCCCCTTTACTTAACTTATACTCTACGGTAAATGCGAAATTCCTGTATATCCTGTCCGTAATGATATCCTGCTCTTCTCCCATTCCTGTACTGTTCATGGTCAGACTTCCGTCTTCAATACTCCAGAATTCAGGTATACCTTGCTGATTATACCCATGCCACCCGTTACCGGTAACGCCATCGAAGAGTAATTGCCAACCGGCATCTTTTTCTTTGTCACTTAATTTGTTTACTTGCGGTGTTGAAATCTCCGAATACAACTCTTTTGCTCGATCTACCGTCAAACGGGATTCATCCCTGACTTTTTTACCCTGATTCCCGGTGCAGAAAGCTAAAGAGCAGGTGATTACTCCAAGTGTGATATAATTAAATATTTTTTTCATCATACGGTTGTTTTAATCATTTCTGTTTCATATTGGTGATTGGTATTATAGAACCGGCCATCTGAATGAAGATTTCAATAGTACTCTGATACCTCCTTTTTGAGATTCGCGTGCAGCCTCTATGATTTCCAACACATGCAGAGCATGCTCCGCATCGATGAGAGGCTCTTTACCGGTGGATAAATACTCACAAATAACAGAAGCGCCTTCTTCCCATCGAAATCCAGCGTCTTCGGTCACGAAACGTTGTGTCTCTTCGTGATCGGTTGTGGCCATATCCACTCCAAATGGTTTCCAATCATAGCCAATCATGTGCATATTGCCTCCACGCCCGACAATGGAGATAGTAGGTTTCTCCTGACCGGTTCCGTCATGCCCGTAAGGATCAAAATAATTGAATCCGCATTGTATGTGAGATAATATATTGTTTTGATGCTCCATCAGGATCATAGCATTGTCTTCGGCAATTACTTGGATCGGACCCTTATTCCCTGTGTTTACTGTCGGTCTAATGATATTCATCATGGCAACAACAGATTTTGCCGGCCCAAAAAGACCCGTGAGGGTTGAGATGTTGTACACACCCAAATCGGGTAAACTCCCTCCGCCTTCTTCAAAGAAAAAGGCGGACCAATCCGGGCCAAGATGTCCGTAATGAGCATGTGCTGCGGCGACCTTTCCCAGTCTGCCTTCGTGCATCTGCTTTGCCATAAATGCAAATTGCGGACTGTTTACCACTGCCGGCGCGCCCCATATTCGAACTCCTTTCTTTCGGGCAAGTTCGAATAATTCGCGTCCTTCAGCATAGGTATTTGCCATGGGCTTTTCGCTCCAGACAAATTTTCCTGAGTTTATTGCCTTGCGGTTCAAACGACCGTGTTCCTGCATATCCGTAAGATTCACGAAAAGATCGAACGGTACTCCGGCTAACATTTCATCAATATGCGGATACCAGTTTTTTATGTTATGCTCTTTAGCTCTCTGCTGAGCTCTCTCGGGACGTATATCGCACAAACTGACTACTTCAGCGTATGGAGATTTTGACATATGAGGAAGATACATCCCGGATACACTGCCGCATCCAATAATTCCGACCTTAATTTTTCTTCCCTGAAAAACGGATATCCTGGTATTTTTTTCTTCTCTTCCTATTGGTATTTCAATAGCACGTATGTTTGCCTTTGGAGCGATCATTAAAGCAGCGCCAATAGTCCCTATCCTCGAAATAAATTGCTTGCGATTCATTGCTGTTTATTGTTTACCAGATAAAGTATCAGGTACTTATTATATATATTATTATTGCATGTAATTATCTGATACTGCTTATTTTCTCTATCCCCTTGTTCACATCGGGATGGCTCATGAACAGCTTCCATATCAGACCACTCCGGTAATTTTCAATCATCACGGTGATGGGTGCCTGATTCAGCCCCATGAAAATAGATGAGCACCAGTTTTCGGTGAGGTTGAAAGCATCCCTGAATCCGTATTCTCCCCATAAGAAGTGTCCGTAATTCCTGTAATAATTTTTAAGAGCAGCCATCGATTCGCCGGGGGTATAAGGAAATGAGGCCAGCGCTCCGGTAGGAGCAACAGTCCCGTTATCTCTGAATGATACCGGTTCCTGCGCCTGATACCCCCATGCGAAATCACTGGCGGTCAGTCCCCAGCAATCGGCACCGTATCCCTCGTAATTGCCCGGATTTTCTACACAGTAGCGGAGGTTGATCTGTGCGATGGCCTGATTGTTTTGAAAATAATTCGTGTATCTGTCCGTGAAGCGGTGAGGATCCAATCCCATATATGAATAGTGGGTGAAAAACAGCGGTCCGCCATTTGAAACACCGACGTCGAGTTTTAGTCCGTAATAGGTATTTCCATTTACATACAGGGAACCGTCATCGGTTTTTCCCCAGTTTTTCCTGTAAGCCTGTGCCGTTTCGGATAGACTTGCCCAACCACTGTAATACATTTCCGGCTCAATAGCATAGGTAGGAGACATAATTGCCAGTAAATACGTAATCATTGTCTCGTTCCAACCGATCAACCGGTGATCAATTACCCAGGCCTGGTCGGGCGACCAATGCCAATATAAGAATGGACTGTCGGGATAACGCTTATACCAGTTCCATTCGATTCCTTTCCAGAAGGCATCTATTTTCCCGCGAATCTGTCTTTCTTTATCATTGTTTTTATCAAAATATTGATGGGCCGCCAGCAGTCCTTGTGCAAGGAAAGAGGTCTCCACCAAGTCGCCGCCGTTGTCTTTCTGTCCGAAGAAAGGGACAGCTTTGCCTGTTTTACCGTCTATGAAATGCGAAACGGCGCCGTGAAATTTTTCGGTTTGCTCTAAGAAAGAAGTGATGGTGATAAACCGGTCAATAGCTTCATCCCTGGTAATGAATCCTCTTTCTGCCGCCGCAAGAATAGCCATAATCCCAAATCCGGAAGCCCCCGTTGCGATCATATTGCTTCTGCCGGGAATATTTTCGCGGGCAAGCCCGCTATTGGGTTCGGCACCTTCCCAATAATAGCGGAAATGGGCTTCTTGCACCATATCCAGCAACTGCTCGTCGGTCATGGGGTAAGTGGCCGCCGCGATTGCTTCGGATGCGGGAGATTCGTTGAACGCATAATCCACAGCCGTTACTTTATACCATGCTTTATATCCCGTTTCCCCTACGTAGTCGGTAAAGCGATTCATCCAGGGACGACGGATGCCTACCGGGATATAGCTTTCTCCATCTTCGGAACGGTAGATGCGGTAATACTTTATTCCTTCGTTTTCCTGGGGGGTCCATACCACATCGATATGTCTTTCATATGCTTTGACTCCTTTTAATACAGGGGTCGGTAAAGGATTGATTTCCGGTAAAGATTCCGGTAATAATTCGATGTCGTCGAGATAAATCGTATGTTGTTTCCCGTCTTTCAATCCGGGATAAAAGGCTACGGCCGCTAATTTTTTGATGTTCGTACCATGTATGGGTTCCATCCCGAAATCCTTCAGGGGAATTCGTACATTGTGCCAGTTGCTTCTGCTTTCATCGGTTAGATAATCGACCAGTCTCAGCTGTTTGGTATATGTACTGTCTCCATAACGAATCGCTATTTTGGGCAACGCGCTGACATCCATATCCCTTTCAATGAAAAGCTGTAGCGACAACAAATCAGGAGTTCGAAAGAAATCGTTTCCCCTTAACCGATGATATTGTACTTCGCCATACCATTCCCCTTCAGGAGAAGAGATATAAGTTAGTTCCAGTGAATTCCCCGGACTGAAAGCCGTATCGGAGACGGGAAGGCGGAGGCTTGCATTTTTTATCCATGAAGGCGATGTATACGCTGTTTTGGTGTAATAGTGATAGCCTTCCATCATACTGTTGTCAAAGAACAGATAATCGTACAAATACTCTGATGACGGATGATTTATTGCTGTAGATGATTTCCCGTATATATCGGCCTGTAATACCGGCGTAAGGATGAACCCTAAACAAAGAATCTTTGCAATAATCATGGTTCCGGGCGAGAAGGATGCAGATACTTGTTTCATATAGCGACTGTTTTTGATTCAATAAGAAAATCCGAGTTTCGTTAAACCTGCCTGAATTTCCGGATCGCTCATAAAGAGATTCCAAAGCAATCCGGTTCTGTAATTTTCGATCATGACAATAATAGGACCCTGGTCAATGGCGATGTGCTGATTATCGAACCAGTTTTGTGAAAGGTTGAACGCATCTACAAATCCATGCTCCGCCCAGAGTTTGTCTCCCAGTTTATAGTAGAAAAAATGCAGCGCTCTCATGGATTCTTCCGGAGTGTAAGGTATGGATGCCAATGCCGCTGTCGGGGCGATCACACCCCGGTCGTTGGTGGGCGAATGGGCGCTGTAGCCCTGATCC